>Ga0209504_1002906_pt1 | contig 11152 bp, 5 predicted proteins | sample COGITO_mtgs_1005_FD_184791 | JGI IMG/M metagenome (GOLD analysis project Ga0209504, IMG submission 184791) | Pelagic marine microbial communities from North Sea - COGITO_mtgs_100511 (SPAdes) (version 2) | ecosystem: Environmental > Aquatic > Marine > Epipelagic ...
CATATAAATCTTGGAAACACGGCTATTTCTTGGACTGGTTCCAGTGTTAGCTACATACATGTTACCAGACGCATCAAACGCCAGTCCACTTGGGACAGATATGTTCGCCACTGCCCATACGTCATTGTTTATATTGTTCCATTGAGCGTCTATGGAGATCTTGGCGATTGAATCCCCTTCTCTATTACATACATACAAGAACCCGTCGTGTTTGTTTGCTATCTTAAACGGTTTCTCCACCAATCCAGAAATGACGGTCGATGATGTGTATAATCCATCCAGCAAATTAATTTTCATAATACGATTCACTCCAGTTTGATCGGTATCCGATACATACAAAAACCGCTCGCCGGGTTTAAACTCGTCGATAGACAACCCATTGGGGTCGTATATTGTGCCAAACGGGACAGGAACGAGGTAAGCACCACTTCCGTCAACGGCACTAATACGTGTGATGATAACACTTGGACTCGAACCACTTAAAATATAAATGTATTCTCCTCCGTATTGATCAAAGGCAAAATCGATGGCGTTTGTGATCCCGGTATAAAACGTGTTATCAATTTGAAAAATGTTGTCGGTCAGTATCAGTTTCGAAATAAAACCCCCTGTTCTGTTGAGCACAAACAGGTTATATGACAGGTCCACTACCATACTGACTGGCCCATTTAATCCATCGGTGGAACTGACAATATCGTTCTCTACTACTCCCAACAAATTGATTCGAGAAATCGTATTATTTTGAAGAGAGACATAGAGGTAATTAGTGTTGTCGGTGTAGGCAACGCTGGTTGGATACGTTCCAGACTGAAACTTTGTTTTGTTGTAAGTACAGTTGTTACAGAAGTCGTCTGAAATCGCAACACTGTTACATGTTAATGTATAGACATCGGTTGGTTCAGGTAATACATTTGGCATAACAAAATGGAAGGTTGTGTCCGTTGCGACTCCAGGGTCTATGTTGCTCGGGTCGATCACGATATACTTGTCGTAAATATTATAACTGAAGTCATATGTTTCTGTAAACGGCGGAACCGACCCACTTATGTCGTAAATATACATCGTGTCGTTGTATGGTTCGACACGACCATCCATATTATCAAATTTGAAGGACAAGAAAATTTTATCAGTAGAATTCACACGCGTAACAGATACAAAAATAGAATTGTCCCACGGGACATAGTTCATATAGGTTCCATTCCACAGCAGGTTTACGGGATCGGAAAGAAGAGGATCGATAAACGTAATGAAGTCTCCTGAAGGAGTGATTCGGTAATACCTGGAACGCACCAGCGCGTATATATAATCATACTTGTCCACCACCAAGGAAGTATACGGCCGAACAGGTCCGGGCAATACATCATTGCTTGGAAATGTTACGAATGTTTCGGCAACCAAGACACTGTTTGTGCGGTAGTTTGCGATTCTCTTGAGCTCGAGCTGTGCCACAGCTGTTGTTGGGACTGCTTCGCCTCCTGTCATTGTGTACATAAAGGTGTGGTCATTGGAAAATGCGATAGCGGTAATTGGCGCAGGCTTATTATAAAGAAGTTGAAGCCCAGTAATGTTTAATATTTTCGACACGGCAGCAATTTCACTTGTAAAGGTCACTTCGATTATACCGCCTCCAAGTGTTTGGAATGGGTCTGATGGGTCAGGAATACCCTTTAGTCCAGCATACAGTTTTGAGGTAGGATTACTTGCTTCATCAAAGATAGCCACGGGCATTTCATTGCCAATGTCTGAATCGCCGGATACAATAACGTCGTTAACGACAGGAGTGCCAGTCTCTGGATTTGTTTGGTCCGGCGTAATAGACACAAAATACGCATTCGGTGGGAAGAAGAAATCAGCTGCTGCCACAATAAACGGCCCTGTTGTTAACGTGGGCGGCTTGTTTCGAATGGCCACGCTTCCGCCAATCCTGTCTAACAACGGATTTGTAGCATATTTGGTGACAGTTTGCGTATTATCCAATAACGGGATGTAGGCATGGCTATCTGCTATATAGATTGATTTTGTTGGTTCATACGCAACACACTGACGGGGACGCCTAATGCCATCTGTGCTCGAATCGTAAATGTTATTAAAGCTTATGTCATGTGTAATTTTCAATATGGGGCTTCCTGCGTTTCCATAATTCGCCAAATAAATATTATAACTCGCATCTATGGTAATGCCTTGCGGCGTTAACAAAGAGTCGTCAGACACTACGTCAACAACAACGTTGTTCAGTTGATTATTGTTGGAAATCTGAACCAGTTCGTTTGTCCCTGAACTTGTAATGTAGAGTTGTCCAGTTTCGTTGTCGAATGCTATTCCTCCAGGCTCACTTATATTCTTCCCGCCGTTGCTGTATAGGGTGCTCGCCCCAGTGGCGACGTTCACTTCTACTACATTATCCAATCCTGAATTGGATACATACAACTTTGTAAATGTATCATCGAACGACGTGGACGACGGTTGAAATAAAGGAGAACCGGTTATAGTAATTGCCACACCAACTGCATTCAGTGGATCGGCAAAGGTGAGCTTACAAAGAGTATTACTATTAAAATTCACTACATATAAATTACCCGTATTATCGTAAGAAAATCCAGTTGGGCCACTAAGGGTCACCCCAGTAACGGTTACATCTTCGGCAAGACCGTCCAGACCGACTCTTACTATATTATTTGCTATAGAATTGCCAACGTACAAATGGGTTGTAGAGCTATCCTCGAATATAACGGAGGTAGGATTATTAAGTATGGGCGTGACGTATCCAGTGACAAACACCACAAAGTCTGATGCCACTTCTGTAGCTATATTATATTTCAATATTTGATTGGTTCCGGAATCTGCGAGAAATACGTCCGTTTGTGCAGGGTTCAATGCGATATTGACTGTGTCAGTTATCGGCTGACCGGTGATTGTTGATGTAGACGCTATTGCGGTATTGGAGCTGGAGAATGTATACAAATACAGAGTTCGTTCTATGGCGATTTCGCTAAGTGTATTCACATAAAGAGCCCCTCCAGTTGTAAATTCGGAGAATCCAAAAACAACCCCCAACGGATAAGACGAACCGTCATTGAATGTAACGCTTACCGTATTTAAGGTGTCACTGTTATCCCAGTATACTAACGAACCTTGTGCTGTAGCGGTAACCATGAGCATGGTGTATACGTTTCCGGAACTGTCGACCTTCACCCCCCCTCCACCACCAAAGGAATACACCGCACTCACCGCAAGATCAAGAAGCTTGGTTGACGCCCCAGTAGCGAAAACATACTTCCATATTTGTTTGTTTGTGGTACCGTTTATCCTGAAGTATAAAATAGTTGAGTCGCTATTTAACGCTATTTGATCCATTCCATCAAGGTCTGCCAGACTAAATCCAGTTAGATTTATGTATTCTGCTGTAGTGGTATAGTCATTCACAAATGTCAAACGAACCAATGGACTGTTTATCGCACCTGTAACAGGAGGATACGTCGAGTTACAATAAAGCATTCTGTTTTGATTATCAAAAATAAGAGAGGATGTGTCGGACATCTCGGGTTTGTTAACGAATCCTACATATTTTATTACGCCCTCGGGATTCATGCCAAATAAGGTATGACCGGCGAAGGCGTCTCCGGTGAACGAATAAACAACTCCATTGTTTTTCACGGCAACGGTTTTGGGTTGCGTAAAGTTATTTGAATCTACAAAACTCGGATATACTAACACTGGGTTAAATGATGGATCTGTCAGAGGGACTTTCCATATAACTCCATAGGGATACGGGACGTATACGGGGTCGACAGAGTCAGGTTTAAAAGGCGATGTGAATTGCGAACAGTATAAATTAGTCTGTGTAGAATCGATCGCTATGGATGTAATCGGATTAATGTTGTAGACTATTGGATATTTAACAGCATTGACATCGGCTTCGCCTCCATAGAAAAGACCGACGCTCTTGGTTCCTGTAAACATATCCTTGATCTCTTTGATGAATGCTCCCTGACCCTGTTGAAAAAATATATTAGGCTTTTCCTCAGCACCACACGTGTAGACCTTTCCCGTTTTGTCGGTAGCAATTGCGTAATACCACTCTCGGTAGTTTATATCAGCAGGATACGGAATCGGAAGCTGGAAAAGAGTTTCGTTCACAATTTGGTATACAAACACTTTGGCAGGTATCATAACATTCGTCAGAAGTGGTCCGTAATTGGCCACATAGAGACAATTGTTAATGGGGTTATACGTCACACCGGTTGGGTTGTCCAGTCCAGTAGATGCCACGACAGTGAGCATCCCTTGTGGAGTAATCCGTACCAAGTTGTTGTTTCCCGAATTACAGACGTAAATATTGTTATATAGATCTGCTGCCAATCCTATTGGGGTATTGATACCAGCAAGGTTAGACGCAAAAATCTCGCCTACTCCGGTGCTATAACCAGTTTCGGTGATTTTGAATATTGTGCTGGTGATACTGTCGGATACAAAGAGGTTTCCAGAGTTATCAAAGCAGATACCGTCCAGCTTATTCGTCGATATGCCGCTCACTACTAATTCGACCGCATTGAGAGTAATCAAATCGAGCTTAAGTATTTTAGACGTCCATACCTGGGGCCAGATAAATTCTTGTCGCTCGAACGACACGTTGGAATTGGCGATGGTGATATATAATATATTGTCTTTGTCGAAAGCAATGCCCGAGGGTGTATCGGTGTTGAGCGGAAACACGTTGGTGATAAACTCGCCATCTACCCGCGATATAAAATTTGCTAAAGCAATAGTACACACATACAAATTGTTGCTCGCGTCAAATGCTAATGGTGCGGGCCATTCTAAACTACCGTCACCAGTATACGGTCTGAAATAATCAGAAACAACGTTACTCTGGTAATCCTTTAGAAGATAGGTGTCTCCGTACTGGGGTATATATGATAAGTCAAAATTTGTATATAGAACCTCGTTTATATCTGGCAGCAAAGCACCGCTCGGGTCGGTCTCACTAATGTATGTTGATTGAGGCATTATAATACAATAATAGGATATTATTTTATTATATTTTACAAAAAATGAAGTAAGATATGCGTTTTATGCGGGTGTCATAATAGGAAAACAAATGGGCATTCGCTACCTGAACAAGTATTTTGTGGAGAACTGTAAAGAGTGTATTCAGAACAAACACATGCGCGATCTGTATGGGAAAACAATTGTCGTTGACATCAGTATTTACCTATACAAATATCAAATGAACAACACGCTAATTGAAAACATGTATCTCATGTTGTCACTGTTTGCGTGTCATAATATTACCCCCATCTTCATTTTCGACGGGAAACCTCCAGCTGAAAAAAGAGAGACGCTCAACAAAAGGTATGAGGACAAACTCAGAGCAGAGTCAGAATGTAACGAATTGTATAAAAAAATGGAAGATGTTGTCACCTACACAGAGCGCGAGTCTATGCTCGAAACCATTCAGACCCTGAAGAGAAAGTGTGTATTTCTAAAAAAACAAGATATACTCAGGGTCCAGGAACTGATAGCCAGTTACGGATACGCTTATTATACCGCAGCGGGAGAGGCAGATGAATTGTGTGCAGCCTTTGTCAGACATAAGAAGGCGTGGGCCTGTCTGAGCGAAGACATGGACATGTTTGTGTACGGTATACCGCGCGTATTGCGATACATCAGCTTGATGAACAATACGCTCGTATTGTACGAGACACGCGAGATTCTCAAACAGATAGGGATCTCCACCCAAGATTTCATGGAGCTGTGCGTCATGACTGGGTCGGATTATACACCTGAAACATTCACCGATGTATATACGCTATTTACCATGTATAAAGCATACGCCGCCTCCACCTACTCCAACAATCTCAGTTTCCGAAAATGGCTGAAAACCAACGCGCATACGTATTCTGTCACGTGTATGGACGATGACACGTTCTGGAAAATACGAGATTTATTTATCCGCGAATGCGACGACAATCTGGAGATTATCCACAAGTCGCAATGTCATCGTCGGAAACCAGATACCTGTTCCATCCAGAGAATTCTGGAAGACGACGGTTTTGTGTATCCCGTCGCCTGTTCATGATAGGTTATGATATGTATATTGAAAACAATCCAAAGACAGCTCTGGGGTATAAGTATACAATGTCGACCGACGAAAAAGAAAACGCAGACGTTGGTGTCGACACTGTCTCTGATTCCGATAGCGTAATTACATTGGACCATCTGACGTCTTATCGGGTTCTTTATAGAAGTGGTAGGGAACTATACCCCGTAATCAAGCCTTATGCTATGTATTGCTATAATGCGTCTGGTCTCTATCTTTTCTGGATTTGTCTTCACTATGTGGCCGCCAACATGTATACGTATTACTGTGTACCTACATTCTTTCAAGGATTTTTCATGTCGCCCTTTCTGGTATCGGCACCACATTGCCGAGCCATCAGGTGGGTCGTTCACAATGGCGGAAACACCATTGATAACATGTGGGTTATGCTGGCAACCTGGTTGTGTTCGCGACTTGTTATGCGGGTGAGTCCAGGACCAGACACCTCGGCCGAAAGGAAAACCGTATAGGTGGACTGGAATGGCAGCAATACGGATATACCCAGTTATTTGATCATTACTATTGAACATAGTAATGAACATACCATACAGCGTGTGAGAAGTATCATGTTATATGGATAGTCTTACCGTGTCCTATGTCGTGTTTTTTTTACACTCTTCCTTCTCCCCCTTGATTTGCGCGTTTTCGTACGTTTCTGTTTTCGTCGCAACGTCTTTTGTTTTTTCGCAGGTTTGCGGTTTTTTCGACGCGCTTTCCGCCTGGTCCCGCCCATGTTGAAATTTGGCTGGGCTATTTTCACGCGTTTGGACGGGGAGTCGGGATCAGAATCCATGCGGTCAAAAAGCGAACCTGGAGGCGTTTTGTTTTTGTATGGCGGAGTGTCTAACCCTGACAAAGAGTCCGAACCAGACGTGGACGCGGATGGAGATCGAAACAGAGCCTGTGGCGCCCCTCTTGATGGTGTGGAAACCCCGCTACTGATAGATGAATTCGGGGAAGATATATTGGTATCGGAAGAATCCGCAGTCCTGTTACCGCGTGGCGTGCGCGGAGGCGAATTCCCAATTCCCGAAAATCCCGTAAACATGGGAGCCACGTGAACCTCTTGTCTATTTGGACTCGAATCCCTTCGTGGTCTGCGTTTGGAGTTTTTTCGTTTCTCCTCCATTTCGTATTTATGGAGTATGGCGCGTTTCTTCATCACCTCCCTGTTAATGTCATCGCTCGTGTATTTATTGACGTCCTGTGTCATGTTCTCCAGCTTCACGTTCTTTTTCACGTTGCAAATCACCATCTCGCTGTGAAACTTGCGTGGATTTCCGATGTCTTCCGTTTCGCCGTCGCTGTCGTATTCGTCGACGTAGACGTCGTCGGGCACGCTCATTTCGTCGATAAGATACCCGTCAAATCCCTGACTACACAGATATTCCACCAATTCGTAGTCTTTCGCACGCACCGTGTCGCGAAGCCCGCTCTTAAACCCGTATTGATTGTTCAGAATGGTCTGTATATGCGACGGAGCGTCGTCGTAGAACTTTTGGTTCGGTTTGTCGAGTGCCAACAGTTTGAGAGGTTTCAATGTTTTGAAAGTAAACACCATCCCGTATTTCGCCACATTTTTTCGTTTCAGTCCGAAAAACGTTGGCACATCGGGAACATCGCCTTCTGCCAAATATATGTTGGTGTCGCCGCGATACAACGTGGTGGTTTTGGGAACTATGTAGTACACGTACCCCTTTTGATTTGTATCTGTATCGAAAAAGTGGCTCATATATATTTTATACACATAATATAATTGAACTATGAGTACTCGAGTTCAAGAAATACGGGCGGCTCGCCAGTATCTGAAAGAGATTGGGTACATTAACAAGGACCGACCGATGCTGTGGCTGGAAGGCGACCAGCTTCTTGGTATTGCTCGTCAACAACACAGCGAACGCAAATTCAACGGGACCACCACCGAGGCAGACATAACCTATACAATGATGGGAGCTCCTCCGCCACCTACTTCTAAACCTGTCGTGCGTAAAAGAGGCGGAACCCATCACTCTCGAAAAACCCGAAAAATCCGAAAAACTCGAAACCCCCGAAAACGCGGAAGGCGGGCTAAACGGACGCGACGCACACGCAAAAGGGGAGGTATGGATGAGATGACCGACTCTATAGATAATGTGTCGGTGGCGTCTCTCCCGATTCTCCCGATTCCCACGCCTCCCCGGACACAGAGACAGCTGGACCGTGCGCTCATGAACGCCATTTACGACGAGTCCCTTGCTGGCGTGCGAAAGGAGATTGAAGATGGGGCTAACGTGAATTATCAGGAGGTCGAAGATGGCGGTAACGAAACGCAATATATCTCCACGCCCCTCCATCGGGCTGCGCAGAGAGACAACGTCGACATTGTCAAGATATTGCTTAAGCGTGGCGCACACGTGAACGCATTGGACCAAGATGACGATTTCGGTGAGGGTTTAACTCCTCTCCATTGGGCGACCCGATATGGAAACCCTGACATCGTAAATGTGCTGATTGACGCGGGGGCGAATGTGAATGCGCATACAGGTGACGGTGGCACGACTGGGGTCACCCCGTTGTGGGAGGCGTCGGGATACGCATTTATGAACGACTTTTATCGACGACCCCGCCACCGTGAATCAGATCGGGTCGCTATCGCACAACTGTTGCTGGAAAAGGGTGCCGATCCCAACATTGCGGTGGATCGCGTCCGTGCTGGACGTATTCATCACGATAACACACCGCTTTCTCACGCAGTGCGGTCGGATTTCGTAGACCTGGCGAGGATGTTGTTGGAAAGAGGCGCAAATCCTAACCTAACGGATAGCACAAAGACATCGCCTCTCGTGTATGCCGTGGACAACGCGAACACTGACATGCTGCGACTTCTGTTCAAACATGGTGCGGACCCCAATCTGCATGTGGGACTTGACACCCAGATCCGTCCAGATCCGTGGTCACCATTGTTCCTTGTCGAGTTTTACACCGAACCAAGCAATGACACAAAATACGACCCGGCGAGAACGTCCGTCCGTACTGGACCAGGTAGGACCGACCACGTTATCTGGGGAAGATTCACAAAGGAGGAAAGGAAGAACAAGGTCGCGGAGATTCGCGATATACTGTTGCGCAACGGGGCAAGGCTTCATCCGTCCCAACAGCAACAGGGAGATGATACGTATGCTCATGTGGAGGAAGAGCGCGAACGCATCAAACAGGAACAGAAGACGGGTCACCTGGCTGTGGCGCGGAAAACGAACGACGACGTTGCCGGGGTAGTGACGAGTTTCCTGGGACCCGGCAGGAAGGGTGGGAGACGCAGTAAGACAAGAGTCGCACGTGGCCGGCAAAGAAATACCCGCAAGAGAGCGAATCGCAGGTAGACGACGTGTCGGAATATCCATAAGAGTTACGCGATCAGGGCATGGTGGCATTCGTTACAGTACGTGTTCTCGTAAAAGCTATGGATGGTCACAAGCGTCTCTTTACACGTCTCGCAATATGTCTGTTTACATATACAGCACGACTTATGTGGAATTTGGAAGGTCCCGCATTGTTTACAATAAATCAAGAATTCGATAATGTATCTTATTACATCCTTGTTCAACAAGTCCATGATGTAATAAGATATTGTGTGTTTATGTGTTTATGTGTTTATGTGTTTTTTTTGGTACGCTTATATTTTTCGTACAGAGTTGTTATTATGTCTTCCACCTCTTCGGAATCGTACAACTCTTCGGAATAGTCATTTTCACGGTCAGTCGCATCACGAATGGGGGGAGTTGCTCCGTGTTGAAATGCGTACATTATCAGTTGCTCGACTTCTCTTCGGTTATCGGGTTCCCATTCGTAATCCCTGTGGAGTAGACCCAGCTCCTGAAGAGGCGTGTTTGCGTCCTGGTATATTTCATCACATGGTTGGTCCATCTTAGCTCCCGAATTGATAAGTAGTTTTACTATTTGTATTGCGTTGCTTTTACTGACATCTGCGTCACCGTTTTTCTCGTTGTCATTTACCCCGCCCCCCATAACCACCCTTATTTTGTATCTATCTGCAGGATCGATGATATCAGTCGCGGTGATTGCCTCGCATACGGGGAATTTTTCTTCTCGGTTATCGGATTGTTTCTGATTTACATCGATTCCGGCATCAACCATATCCTTCACCTTTTTTAAGTCATGTTCACGAATCGCCTTGACAAAGTCGGATATCTTCATGCGAGAGTAATTATATCTACGACCCTGTGTGGGGTGGCTCATATCCCATAATTTGTCAGAGTTGCGTATTTTCGCCGCACTTATTTTTGCCTGCCCGGGAGCAGTTTTTGTGCGTTTGCTCAGATAATCTATGATTTCTCCAAGACGTGTTAATTCCTTCTCAAGTTTCGGAGCGGTTTCCTTTTGTATGCGTTTTTGTTCGTATATTAGACCAGACCGTGACATGACTAGCATGAATTTTGGTTTCTCGAAATCAACTTGTTGCACGAGACCTGCCATATAGTGGTTGTCGATATAATCTGCGTTTAGGTCATACCTTAAGATCTCCTTAATGGTCCTCTCGTTATCGAGTAAATGTTTATAATCTTTCACTAACAAGTCCAACGCCGTTTCTCCGTTGTAAATCTTTTCATCGCCTACGACTTTCACGCCTCTTAACACCTGGTTTGGATTGGCTCCCGCGTTTACTAATGCGTTTATAACAGGAAGCCCGTATCCAGGAAACTTGGGTGTGTAATAATTATACGGGTAAACAGTCTTGTATAAAATAGATTCGCGATTCCTAACCAAGTTGTTCAGGTCTACGTTTTTCAGACCCCTGATCATGTTGATTGCTTCTTCGTCTGTCACTTTTCTGACGGTCCATATTTCTTCCTTCTTTTCTTCCTTTTCTTCCTTCTTTTCTTCCTTTTCTTCCTTCTTTTCTTCCTTCTTTTCTTCTTTTGCCGTTGACTTGTTCTCTTCCTTCAACCACATATAATGGGCACCATTGACCCATAGCAATAAAATAGTGTCGTCTGTTACCTCCCCGCTCCCCCACATAAGTTTCCATGTGGATTTGTCTACAATCTGGATATC
>Ga0209504_1002912_pt1 | contig 11141 bp, 7 predicted proteins | sample COGITO_mtgs_1005_FD_184791 | JGI IMG/M metagenome (GOLD analysis project Ga0209504, IMG submission 184791) | Pelagic marine microbial communities from North Sea - COGITO_mtgs_100511 (SPAdes) (version 2) | ecosystem: Environmental > Aquatic > Marine > Epipelagic ...
GAGTTGCAGGCGCGCCTGACGCGCCTGGATGCTCTGGGCGCACGCCTGACCGAGTTAGCGGAGCTGGATGCCAACGAATTCGATTTCTCGCTTAACGTGGGGCAGGGCGGTGCTGAAGATGCTCTGGGCGACGCCGCCTATGCGCCGCCGCCTTTTATGGATGAGCTTGATCGCCTGAGCTTGCGGCTGGATAGTCGCGAACAGCTGCTGGAGGTGCTGGAGCAACTGATCGGTGAACGCCAGTTGAGTGAGGGTGAATACCTGTCTGGCATGCCGGTGCGTCATGGCTATATGTCGTCACCTTTCGGCCGGCGTGTGCACCCGTTGACGGGGCGCAATACCCAGCATAAAGGCGTCGATTTTGCCGCCAAGCCAGGCAGTGATGTGGTGGCTGTGGCGGCGGGCGTGGTGAGCTTTTCCGGAATAAAATCGGGCTATGGCCATGTGGTAGAAATCAGTCATGCCGATGGCTACACCACGCTTTATGCACACAACAAAAAGAATCTGGTCGCAATCGGAGACCTGGTGCAGCGTGGTCAAACCATTGCCGCGGTTGGTCGCAGCGGCCGAGCCAGTGGGTACCATGTGCACTTCGAAGTTACCAAGAGTGGTCGGTTGGTCAATCCAGCCAGCTACATAGCTCGAGTGAGCGACGTCGAATAACGCCGCTTTCCTCATTAGCGTTTCCGAGTAGAATGCCCGCTTCGCACGCAGCCATAAAGGCTGCATGGATGGCTGTTCAGCCACCCTCAATCCATACGCCTGGAAGATCCTGTCGATATGTTTGCGCCTTTGTTGAAAAAACTCTTTGGAAGCAAGAACGAGCGTGAAGTCAAACGCATGCTCAAGGCGGTTCAGTCCGTCAATGCCTTCGAGGAGCAGATGCTTGCCCTCTCCGATGAGCAACTGCGTGCCAAGACGGAGGCATTCAAAGCCCGTCTGGCCAAAGGTGAAACCCTTGATGAGTTGTTGCCTGAAGCCTTTGCCGTAGCCCGCGAGGCCGGTAAGCGTGTAATGGGTATGCGCCACTTCGACGTGCAGTTGATTGGTGGCATGACCCTGCACGAAGGCAAGATCGCCGAGATGCGCACCGGTGAGGGTAAGACCCTGGTGGCAACGCTGGCGGTGTACCTCAATGCACTGTCCGGCAAGGGCGTGCATGTGGTCACGGTCAACGATTACTTGGCCCGCCGCGACGCTAACTGGATGCGCCCGCTGTATGAATTTCTCGGCCTAACGGTGGGTATCGTCACCCCGTTTATGCCGCCGGAAGAGAAGCGTGAGGCCTACGCGGCCGACATCACCTACGGCACCAACAACGAATTCGGTTTCGATTACCTGCGCGACAACATGGCGTTTAGCCTGGAAGACAAATTCCAGCGCGAGCTGAATTTCGCCGTAATCGACGAAGTTGACTCCATCCTGATCGACGAAGCGCGTACCCCGCTGATCATCTCCGGCCAGGCCGAAGACAGCTCGCGTCTCTACACCGAGATCAATAAGTTGATTCCGCGCCTCAAACTGCATGTTGAGGAAGAGGAAGGCATCGTTACTCAGGAAGGCCATTACAAGCTGGATGAGAAGGCGCGTCAGGTTGAGTTGAACGAAGCCGGCCACCAGTTTGTTGAGGAAATGCTCACCGAAGTGGGCCTGCTGGCCGAAGGCGAAAGCCTCTATTCGGCGCACAATCTGGGCCTGCTGACCCATGTTTATTCGGGTTTGCGCGCGCACAAGTTGTTCAACCGCAACGTTGAATACATCGTGCAGAAGGATCAGGTACTGCTGATTGACGAACACACGGGCCGTACCATGCCCGGCCGTCGTCTGTCTGAAGGCCTGCACCAGGCGATCGAAGCAAAAGAAGGCCTGTCTATCCAGGCTGAGAGCCAGACCCTGGCGTCGACCACGTTCCAGAACTACTTCCGCCTCTACAACAAGCTGTCCGGCATGACCGGTACAGCGGATACCGAAGCGTTTGAGTTCCATCAGATCTACGGCTTGGCGGTGATCGTGATCCCGACCAACCGTGCGCTGGCGCGGAAGGATTTCAATGACCTGGTCTACCTGACCCAGGAAGAGAAATACGCCGCCATCGTTACCGACATCAAGGAATGCATGGCCCTGGGCCGTCCGATTCTGGTGGGTACCGCCTCGATTGACAGCTCCGAGTACGTCTCACGCCTGCTTGATCAGGAAAACATTGCGCACAAGGTGCTCAATGCCAAATTCCACGAGAAAGAAGCTGAAATTATTGCCCAGGCCGGCCGCCCTGGTGCGCTGACCATCGCCACCAACATGGCCGGTCGCGGTACCGACATCGTGCTGGGAGGGAACTGGGAAGTTGAGGTGGCCAATCTGGAGCTCTCTAGCCAGGAACAGCCCACGCCCGAGCAGATCGCGCAGATCAAGGCTGATTGGCAAAAGCGTCACCAGCAGGTGATCGAGTCAGGTGGCTTGCACGTGATTGCTTCCGAGCGCCATGAGTCGCGCCGTATCGACAACCAGCTGCGTGGTCGTTCTGGTCGCCAGGGCGATCCGGGCTCCAGCCGCTTTTACTTGTCGCTGGAAGACAACCTGATGCGCATCTTTGCCTCCGACCGGGTGAAGAACTTTATGAAGGCCCTGGGCATGCAGGCCGGTGAGGCCATCGAGCACCGCATGGTCAGTAACGCTATCGAGAAAGCCCAGCGCAAGGTTGAAGGGCGCAACTTCGATATGCGTAAGCAGCTGTTGGAGTTTGACGACGTCGCCAACGAGCAGCGCAAAGTGATCTATCACATGCGTAACACCCTGCTGGCGGCCGACAACATTGGCGAGACCATCGGCGAGTTCCGTCAGGAAGTTCTGGATCAGACGATCAACGAACATATTGCGCCGCAGTCGCTGCCTGAGCAGTGGGATATCGCCGGACTGGAGGAGGCGCTCTACAGCAGCTTCAATCTGCGTCTGCCGATTCAACAGTGGCTCGACGATGACCACAAACTCTACGAAGAAACCTTGCGTGCACGGATTCTTGAAGAGCTGATCACCGCCTACAACGAGAAGGAAATCGAGGCCAGTGCCGAGGCATTGCGCACCTTCGAGAAGCAAATTCTGCTGCGTGTACTCGACGATCTGTGGAAAGACCACCTGTCGACCATGGATCACCTGCGTCACGGTATTCACCTGCGTGGCTATGCGCAGAAAAACCCAAAGCAGGAATACAAGCGCGAGTCGTTCACCCTGTTCCAAGAGCTGCTGGATTCGATCAAGCGCGACACCATCCGCGTGCTGTCGCATGTGCAAGTGCGTCGTGAAGATCCGGCTGAAGAAGAAGCCCGTCTGCGTCGTGACGCAGAAGCCATGGCTGAGCGCATGCAGTTCCAGCATGCCGATGCCTCGGCACTGCCGCAGCAAACGGCCGAAGAAGACGGTGATGTGGCGGTTGCCGCTGCACCGGTGCGCACCGAACCGAAGATCGGTCGTAATGAAAGCTGCCCGTGTGGCTCCGGCAAGAAGTACAAGCACTGCCACGGTCAAGTGAACTAAGCCGACCGCTGACGACTTAAAGCGGGTTGAGCCGACAGTGAAGTTGGCTATGCTTGACCCAGCTTGAATAACGCCGCGAACGGTTTGACCGTTCGCGGCGTTTTACCATCGCAATTTGTCCCACCACCTCAAGGAGCGTTTTTATGGCTGTTGGTCTTGGCCCGTTATCTACTCTGCACCCAGTTCCAGGTTTCGAGTTGGGCATCGCTTCTGCGGGCATCAAGCGCCCTGGGCGAAAGGATGTGGTGGTGATGCGCTGTGCCGAAGGCTCCAGCATAGCGGGGGTGTTTACCCTGAATGCGTTCTGCGCTGCGCCGGTAATTTTGGCCAAAAAACGCGTGCAGGGCAGCGTGCGTTACCTGCTGACCAATACGGGCAATGCCAATGCCGGCACCGGCGAGCCGGGCCTGCAGAACGCCCAGCGCACCTGTGCGGCGCTGGCTCAATTGACCGGTGTTGATGAGAGCGCGGTGCTGCCGTTCTCCACGGGGGTGATTGGTGAGCCCTTGCCAGTCGAGAAAATTGAAGGCGCATTGCAGGCCGCCCTCGACGATTTATCCGAAGACCATTGGGCCGAAGCCGCCACCGGCATCATGACCACTGACACTTTGCCCAAAGGTGCCAGCCGCCAGTTTCAGCACGATGGTGTGACTGTCACTGTCACCGGCATCAGCAAAGGCGCCGGGATGATCCGGCCGAATATGGCGACCATGCTTGGTTATGTTGCCACCGACGCCAAAGTTACCCGTAGCGTGTTGCAGGATTTGGTGCGTGATGCGGCCAATAAGTCGTTCAATCGCATCACCATCGATGGTGATACCTCGACCAACGATTGCTGCATGCTGATCGCCACCGGCCAGGCCGCGCTGCCAGAAATCAGCGAAGCCAGTGGTGAGCTGTTCGCCAAGCTCAAGCAGGCGGTATTTGACGTGTTTATGGAGGTGGCCCAAGCCATCGTGCGGGACGGCGAGGGCGCGACCAAGTTCGTCACCGTGCAGGTCAATGGCGGTGGCACCCATCAAGAGTGCTTGGACGTCGCTTATGCTGTGGCTCACTCACCCTTGATCAAAACGGCGCTGTTTGCCTCCGACCCGAACTGGGGGCGCATTCTTGCCGCCGTCGGCTATGCCGGTGTGGCGCAATTGGACGTGAGCAAGATTGACGTGTTCCTGGGCGATGTGTGCATCGCCAGCCGCGGTTGCCGCGCTGCGAGCTACACCGAGGAGCAAGGCGCGGCGGTAATGGCCAAGGAGGAAATTGGCATTCGCATTGAACTGGGTCGCGGCAGCTGCAGCGAAACCATCTGGACCACCGACCTGTCCCACGAATACGTGAGAATCAACGCCGAATACCGCAGCTGATTCTTCTCGTGATCGTTTGACTGCTCTGCATTCCCGGTATTCATGGGCCCATGAATATCGGGAATTTGCTATTCAGAGAGTCGCCTTTTAAGGTCGTTCGACCTTCCCGCATCGAGCGCTACCCATGTCCCTCACTCTGGTTATCGGCGACAAAACCTATTCGACTTGGTCTCTGCGCGCCGCGTTGGCACTTGAGCTGACGGGCGAGCCTTATCGCGAAGTGCTGATTGCGCTCAATCGCAGTGATACCCGTGCGCGGATTCTTGAGCATTCACCGACCGGCAAAGTGCCGTTGCTAATCAGCGCAGACGGGCCCGTGTGGGATAGCCTGGCGATTGCCGAATACCTGGCCGAGTGTTTTGCTGAGGCCCATCTGTGGCCGCAAGCGCGTGCCGCCCGCGCCATGGCGCGCAGCGTGTGCGCAGAGATGCACAGCGGGTTTGTCGCTTTGCGCACGCACTTACCCATGGATCTCAAGCGCGATCAGGCGCTGCCTGAGGTTCCTAGCGATGCTCAACTCGATATTCAGCGCATTTGCGCGCTCTGGGCCGAGTGCCGCGCAGGCTTCGGGCAAAACGGTGCCTTCTTGTTTGGTCAGCCCTGCCTGGCGGATGCCTTCTTTGCACCGGTCGCAGCGCGCCTGCGCAGTTATCAGGTGGAGTTGCCGGCAGAGGCCGCCGCTTATGTCGAGACTATCTATCAGTGGCCGGCGTTTCAGCGTTGGTATCAGGCCGCCCAGGAGGAGCATCTGGCGTGAAGCGTATTCATGTGGCAGCCGCGGTTATTCGCGGCAAAGACGGGCAAATATTGATCGCCAAACGTTGCGACGATAAACATCAGGGTGGCCTTTGGGAGTTTCCCGGAGGCAAGGTTGAAGCCGGTGAAACGGCGCAGGCCGCCTTAGCCCGCGAGCTGGAAGAGGAGTTGGGCATCCTTGTCACCACTGCGCGACCGTTGATTCAGGTGCGCCACGATTACCCGGATAAACACGTGCTGTTGGATGTGTGGGACGTCTCGGCCTTTACCGGCGAGCCGCATGGTGCTGAAGGTCAGCCGCTGGCCTGGGTGAGCGCGAGGCAGCTAAGTGAATATGAGTTTCCGGCGGCCAATCGGCCGATTGTTGCGGCCGCGCGCTTGCCCGAGCATTACCTGATTACCCCAGAGGGTTTGAGTGGGCCGCAGCTGCTGCGCGGTATTCAGGCGGCGCTGAAAAGCGGTATTCGCCTGCTGCAACTACGCGCCCCGGCGATGTTCGATGCGCAATACCGTGACATCGCGGTAGACGCCCTCGGGCTCTGTGCAGGCAAGGCGCAATTGATGCTCAAAGGTCCGCTGGAGTGGTTGGGCGACTTTCCCGCTGCGGGCTGGCACCTGACCGCCCAACAGCTGCGTGAGTTGAGCGCGGGTGGTCGACCGTTCCCAAGCGAGCGCTGGTTGGCCGCCTCGTGCCATTCGGCAGATGAATTGGCGCTGGCCGCGCAGATGGGGGTGGATTTCATCACCCTGTCGCCGGTGCAGGTCACGCAGACGCACCCTGAAGCACAGCCGCTGGGTTGGGCGCAGGTTGCCGAGTTATTGCAGGGCTTTAATCAGCCGGCCTACCTGCTGGGTGGGGTGACCCCGGCTAACGTTGAGCAAGCTTGGCAGGTCGGTGCGCAAGGCGTTGCCGGTATTCGCGCGTTTTGGCCCGAGTGAGTGCTGGCGTTGGTAGGCTCTGGGCAAAGGGCGTTATAGTCGCGCCCTCAAATGGTGCGTGATAGTCGAGCGTTTAACGGTGCAAGGCATCAAAGGGTGGTTCAAAGGCTTTTGGCCGGCTCCCATGGCGGTCAGCCTGAGCGAGCGGGTGCTGAGCTGTGTGGGCGCGGTGTTAGCGCTGCTGTTCAGTGGCTGGCTATGCAGTGAGGTGCTGGGCAGTGCCAGCCCTTGGTTGATTGCCCCAATGGGCGCGTCGGCGGTGCTGCTGTTTGCCGTGCCGGCCAGCCCCCTGGCGCAGCCGTGGTCAATTCTGGGCGGCAATCTGATCTCCGCGCTGGTGGGTGTCAGCTGCGCCACCTGGCTCGGCCACGATGCCGTGGTGGGCGCTCTGGCCGGCGGCCTGGCGATTGCGGCGATGTTTGCCCTACGTTGTTTACACCCGCCGGGTGGTGCGGTGGCACTGACGGCGGTGCTGGCAGGGCCTGAGGTGGCTGAGCTGGGTTATCACTTTGCCCTCTACCCCGTTGGGTTGAACTCGCTGGGTCTGTTATTGATTGCCCTGTTGTTCAATAACGCCTTACGCCGACAGTACCCGCATCGGCCGCTTGAGCATGGCAACGTACACAACACCCGCGATCCTATCCCGCGTGATCGCTTGGGCTTTACTCCCGCTGACCTGGATGCCGTACTGCAAGCCCGTGGTGAGCTGCTCGATATTTCCCGCGAGGACCTGGAAGAGATTCTTCTGCAGACTGAGGCGCGCGCTTATCAGCGCCGTTTTGGCGAGGTGCGCTGCGCCGATATCATGTCCCGCGATGTACAAACCCTTGCCCCAAGTACAGCGCTTGCTGAAGCTCGCGCCAGCCTGCATGAGCATCGGTTAACCGCCATGCCGGTGGTTAACACTCAGGGGCAATTGCTCGGCATGCTTGGGCTGCTCGACGTATTGCAAGCATCCACTGATGCTCGCGATGTTGAGGCTTGCATGCGCCGACAGGTGCCAACCTGTCGCGCTGATTGGCCCGTCACCTACTTGCTGCAGATGCTCACCGATAGTGATGTGCACCGAGTGCCCGTGATCGACGAAGCGCGGCGGGTGGTAGGGCTGGTCAGCCAGTCTGATCTGCTGGCGGCGCTGTTTAGGATGTCCCTGCAGGGCTCTTCAGTGGCAACCGCAAATATGGCGGACAGCTGACGACAAGGTCTGCGTTATTCTCTGTACTTCCCGTTGTTTGGCTGTTGAGTGTGCCCATGTCGGTAGATGCCCGTTCCCCTTCGAATATGCGCCCCAGTACGCTGCATTTGCCGCGTGGGAACTGGGCGACGGTGCTCGAATGCTTGTGCGCGCATTTTCCGGCGATTGCCCCGGCGGTGTGGCAAGCACGTATGGCCCGTGGCCGGGTTTTGGACGCCCACGGTCAGCCGATCACGCTGCAAACGGCTTATCGCGAAGGGCTAAAAGTGCATTACTTTCGTGAAGTGCCAGCAGAAACGCCAATTCCCTTCGAAGAGCGCGTGCTGCATGTCGATGAGCATCTGCTGGTGGCCGATAAGCCGCATTTTCTACCGGTGATGCCGGCTGGCGAATACGTCGAGCAGACCTTGCAGGCACGCCTGGCCAAGCGCCTGGGCAATGCCGACTTGGTGCCGCTGCACCGGATTGATCGACACACCGCGGGCCTGGTGCTGTTTTCCACCAACCGCCAGAGCCGCGGCCAGTACCAGGCGTTGTTTCGCCTGCGGCAAATGGAAAAGTGTTATGAGGCGCTGGCGCCAGCCTTGCCGCACCTGACCTTTCCACTGTTACGCACGACGCGTCTGGACGCAGCTGAGCCGTTTTTCCGCATGCAAGAGGTGACCGGTGAGGCCAACACCGAAACGCGCATCGACGTTGCCCAGCGCCTCGGTGAGCATTGGCTGTACCGGCTTTATCCTGTGACGGGCAAGAAGCACCAGTTGCGCGTGCACCTGGCCGCGCTGGGTGCGCCGATTCTCAATGACCCGTTCTACCCCCAGGTTACGGATGCCCCGGGCACTCCTGATGACTACAGCAAGCCATTGAAGCTGCTGGCTCGCGGCCTGGCGTTTGATGACCCGTTGACTGGCGAGCGGCGCAGTTTCGAAAGCCAGCTCAGCCTGCTTTGAGGCGGTAGGGTGGATGGCGCTTTATCCATCCACCACGCTGTGACGGTGGATGAAAAAAACATCATCCCCCCTACAGGGTTGTCCGCGCACGGGCTCTCGAATCACATTCGGGCGAGGGGTTAATCCGCTTGCTTGGGCGCTGCCTGCCAGAGTATTTCCGCGACCTGCTGGCGCTTGGCAATCACACGTGCAGCCACGAATAGCAGGTCAGACAGGCGATTTATGTAAGCCAAGCCAACGCCGCGAATCGGCTCCACCGCATTCAGATGTTGGCAGCGGCGCTCGGCGCTGCGCGCCAGGCTGCGGCAGACGTGAGCCTGGGCGATCAAGCGTGAGCCGCCGGGGAGGATGAAATTCTCCAGCGGGCCGACTTCTTCGTTCCAGCGGTCGATGGCGGCTTCCAGTCGCTCGATTTCCGGAGCCTGCAGGGCCTGGTAATCGGGCATCGCCAATTCGCCACCCAGATCGAACAGACGGTGCTGGCAGGGCCCAAGCACGTCGATGATCTCAGTCAGTCCTGGGCATTGGGCTTGCTGCTCGGCCAGGTCGGCGAGCAACAGACCAATGTGGCTGTTCAGCGTATCCACCTCGCCCATGGCATCCACGCGCGGGTGGTCCTTGGTCACGCGACGGCCATCGGCCAGGCCAGTTTCACCGGCATCGCCGGTGCGGGTGTAAATTTTCGAAAGGCGGTAGCCCATGGCTCAAAGACCTGTGTCGGGAAGGGTGGTGGCCAGCGGCAAACGCAAGGTAAAACAGGTGCCTTGACCTGCTTTTGACTGCACTTCCATCTGCCCTTTGTGGTTGTTGGTAATGATGAAGTAGGACACGGACAGGCCGAGCCCAGTGCCCTGGCCCACCTCCTTGGTGGTGAAGAACGGCTCGAAAATACGCTTGCGCACCGATTCGGGCATGCCGACGCCGTTGTCCTCGACCTGGATCTCCGCCCAGGGCGCAGCCAGGCGCACGCGCAGGGTGATCTGCCCTGGCGGCGCTGTATCGTCGCGTTGGTGGATGGCCTGAGCGGCGTTTTTCAGTAGATTGAGTAGCACCTGTTCCAGTTCGTTGGCGGTGCCGGGCACGGCAGGCAGTGCGGCTTCAAAATCGCGCAGGATGTGCAGGCTCTTAAAGTCGAAACTATCGGTCAGGTCGAAGTCGTTGCTGGCGATCTCGACCGCCTGATCAATCAGCGCCGGAAGCTGGCACGGCGCGAGCTGGCGGTCACTGCGACGGCTGAAGTTAAGCATATGGCTGACGATCTTCGCCGCACGGTTACCCGCTTGCTGGATGCCGTCGAGCAAGCGCGGAATCTCTCGCGCATGCAGGTAGCGGTCGATGGCTTCCAGGCAGATACCGGCCTGCTCGGCCTGTTCGCGGTTTTTTTCCAGCTCCGGAGACAGGCGTCTGCGGATGTTTTGCACGTTGTGCAGGATCGCCCCCAGCGGGTTGTTGATCTCGTGTGCCATGCCGGCAGCTAGGCCGCCGACCGAGAGCATTTTTTCCGACTGCACCATCATTTCTTCCATGTTCAAACGCTGGGTGATGTCGTCGATACGAATCACGACACCGCGGCCGCTGCCGCCCGTTAATGGGTAAAAAGTCAGGGCGAAGTGGTGGGGTTGTTCATTGCTGCCCCATGTCACGCGTTCGATCTTTTCCACTTGGTGGTGTTCGGCGGTGCGTCTGAGTTGCGGCAGAAATTGTTTTAGCGGCGGGAAAGCGAGAAAGATCGGCTGGTTCAGCGCCTCATCCAGGCCGGTGCCGGAGAGGCTGCTGGCTTCCTGGTTCCATTGGGTGACGTAGAGCTGCTCGTCGAGGGCGATCAGTGCCGAGGGCATGGAGTCGATGATGCTGTTGAGGTACTTCTGAAAGCCGGTGAGTTTTTTCTCGATCTTGCTGCGCACCTGAACTTCGAGCTCCAACTTGCGGTTGAAGTGGCGGGTTTCTTCGGCCAGGCGCTGGGCCTGGTCGAAGGCTTGCTGAGCGTCGTCGCGGGCCCGTTTGAGTTGCTGCTCGCGGGCTTCGATGCGCACCAGCATGGTGTTGAAGGCATCGGCCAGGCTGCCTATTTCATCCGCGTTACCCCGCCGCGCGCGCAGGGCGTAGTTTTCCTCGCGGGTAACCTGGCGTGAGAGCTCCTCCAGGCGACGGATTGGACGGGTGATCAGGCGGCGTACTTGGCGCGAGACAATCAGCCAGAGCAGTACGCTTAACGCGAGGATGACCAGGCTGGCGGTCAGGGTGCCGGTGTAGAACACCCCAGGAAGCTCACTGGAGGCCACCAGTAGCAGATGACCGGCGTTACCTGTGGCTTGCGGTAGTTCGACCAGTTGGTTGATGCGGAACTCGCTGTGGCGCCAGGATTCGACGTCCTCGATACGCTGTGGCAGCTGCAGCTTGGTGCCGCGCTGC
>Ga0209504_1002914_pt1 | contig 11135 bp, 9 predicted proteins | sample COGITO_mtgs_1005_FD_184791 | JGI IMG/M metagenome (GOLD analysis project Ga0209504, IMG submission 184791) | Pelagic marine microbial communities from North Sea - COGITO_mtgs_100511 (SPAdes) (version 2) | ecosystem: Environmental > Aquatic > Marine > Epipelagic ...
TAATAAACTTTTCCTGTAGGTATCTACAGTACTTTGGCTTATGTTTAATATTTGTGCAATTTCTGGAGAACTATATTCTTGAGATATTAATTTTAGTACTTCAGTTTCTCTATCTGTTAAACTATTAACTATGGTACTTTGTGGCCTTTGTCCTAATTTTACGTTTTTTCCTGTGTATAATTTGAGTAGGTTGTTTTTTACAGTATTACTAAAGTATTGTTCACCTGCATGAACAGTCCTAATTGCTTCTACTATATGCTGGCCAGCACTATCTTTAGAAAGAAAACCACTTGCTCCAAGGTTAATCATTTCTTGCACTAGTTTTACATCGTCATAACTAGACAAAATAATTACTTTTAGATTTATTTTTTTAATTTTAAAGAATTTCAATACTTCAATACCATCATATATTGGCATGTTAATATCTAATATTAAAATATCTGCATAGTGATCTTCTGCCCAATCAATAACTTCTTTACCCGTTAAAGAATATCCTTCTATTTCAATATCGCTCTCTGTATTGATGACAGCAATTATACCTTCTATAAGTATTTTGTGATCATCTGCTATATGTACTTGTATTTTTTCTTTCATAATTACACTACAAACTTAGTTGAGTTTACGAGATCATACAATACCCGCTTTTAGTGAAATTTTTTTCTCCCCATAAATGGGGAGTCAAATATAAAGTTTTTAATGAAGATTTTCTTGGATAAATACTATGTGAAAAAAAAACCAGAGCAAAAGCTCTGGTTTATCGCACTAAATATACTAAAATAGTAGGTCTATCGTAATCTGTCTACAGATTTTACGAGATTCTCATCCTTCTTAATCGCTTTATTTGCCATAACAGCAAATAAAATAACGACAGAGGGTATGAACATCCCAATACCTTTCTCAGAAGAAACTTCTCCAGATATGTTTAGAGACAAATAAATCAATATTCCTAGTAAAAAGAGATTGATCAAAATTATAATACGCCCAAGCACAAATTGTAACTGTCTTTTATTAAATCTAAAAATTGCAATAAAAGCAATTAGTGCAGAAATAATAAAAAAAACAGGCACTAATTTTGCGAAAAATGACTGATCAGAAAGCAAATCTAAAGCATATACCTCTTTGTCTGCTACTTCCCATAATTTAAAAGCAAATGGTACTCCTGTTGATAGGAGAACTACTAACAAAAGATAAATTGACTGTATTCTTTGTATCATTTTATATAAACGTTTAGCAAAATTATCATTTTATTTTTTATAAAGAAACATAAACATATAAAATAATTGTATATATTTGCCACAATACAACCACTCTAATATAGATTGTATAGTACTTTATACAAGACTTATAAAAATCAAAAAAAACTTAACAAATTCTTACACTACTTAAGAATCTTAATTTAACTAAACATTCATGTTCGAAATTTCTGAACTAAAAGCAAAAACTCTTGCTGATCTACAGCAAATTGCTAAATCTATTGGCTTAACTAAAACTAGTCAATTAAACAAACTAGACCTTGTATATCAAATTTTAGACATACAAGCAGCAAGCCCTTCAAAAGAAGAAGAAAAAATTAAAAGTGAAAAGCCCAGAGCCAGGATTGAAAAGCCTAAAAGAAAAAGGGTCGTTAAACAGCTCGTCAAAGAAGAAGACCTTGCTAAAAAAACTGTTGAACCTTCTGCTATTGTAACAGAAGAAAAAGTTATTGTAGAGAAAACAGCTACAGAGATAACTCCGGTTCAACAAAATAAAAAACCCATTCATGCACCAAAAAAATCTACAAACACTGCTTTGGAGAATAAGACAGGTGATGACAAAGATGTAAGTAAAAATCCTACAACGGGTGAAAAGCCTGCTCAAAACAAGCCTAAACCAGCACCAAACAAACCAAAGACTCCCCACAATAATAATAATAATAATAATAATAATAATAATAATAGAAACCCTAAGAATCAAAACCAACGAATCACAAATACTGGGAATAAATACAAAGATCCAGACTTTGAGTTTGATGGAATTATAGAAAGTGAAGGAGTTTTAGAAATGATGCCAGATGGCTATGGTTTTTTACGCTCTTCAGATTATAATTATTTATCATCTCCAGATGATATTTATGTTTCTCAATCTCAAATAAAGTTATTTGGATTAAAAACAGGAGATACTGTAAGAGGTAATGTAAGACCACCAAAAGAAGGTGAGAAATACTTTCCTTTAATTAGAGTCTCTAAAATTAATGGTTTAAACCCAAACATTGTTAGAGACCGTGTTTCGTTTGAACATTTAACCCCATTATTTCCTGAAGAAAAATTTAACCTAGCAGAAAAAGGAAGCTCATTATCTACCAGAATTATTGATTTGTTCTCTCCTATAGGAAAAGGCCAACGTGGTATGATTGTAGCACAGCCAAAAACAGGTAAAACAATGCTTTTAAAGGATGTAGCCAATGCTATTGCAGCAAACCATCCAGAAGTATATCAAATAGTCTTATTAATAGATGAACGTCCTGAAGAAGTTACAGACATGCAACGAAGTGTGCGTGGAGAAGTGGTTGCTTCTACTTTTGATGAACCTGCAGATAAGCATGTTAAAGTAGCAAATATTGTTTTAGAAAAAGCAAAGCGCTTGGTAGAGTGTGGACATGATGTTGTAATTCTATTAGATTCTATAACTCGTTTAGCTAGAGCTTATAATACCGTTGCCCCGGCTTCTGGTAAAATATTATCTGGTGGTATAGATGCCAATGCATTACACAAACCAAAACGTTTCTTTGGTGCTGCTAGAAATATAGAAAATGGCGGTTCTTTAACAATTATTGCAACAGCTCTAACAGAAACTGGTTCTAAAATGGATGAAGTTATTTTTGAAGAGTTTAAAGGAACTGGTAATATGGAATTACAATTAGATAGAAATATTTCTAACAGAAGAATCTATCCTGCAATTGATCTTATAAAGTCTAGTACTCGTAGAGATGATCTTTTATTAGATTCTAAAAATGTTCAACGTTTGTGGGTATTGAGAAAATACTTAGCAGACATGAATCCTATAGAAGCAATGGAATTTATCAATGAAAAAGTTAAGTTCTCTAAAAATAATGAAGAGTTCTTAATTTCTATGAATGGGTAAATTTCTTTCTTATAACTAAAAAAGCCGCTACAATGTAGCGGCTTTTTTAGTTATAAGAAATATATACTATTATTATTGAACGCCATGAAAACCAGCTCTGTTGTCTTGTACATCAGATGTTTTCTTTAAGGCATTAAATGTGTTTGCTATTTTGTTTTTTCTATCTTGAGATAAACGCTGTCTGTAAGACTCATAATTTGGCAAGGTAGCTGCTTTCTCTTTTTTAGATACTACAAATGCAAAAACACCTTTAGCTCCAACTACTTTGGTATAGAGTTGATTTTCTTTAGCATAGTACATTGCTCCAATTACTTTAGGCTCTGAACCTACACCAGTAATAGAAGGTGATTTTAAAGAAGTATTATCAATTTTAATGATAGATACACCATTAGCCGTTGCTATGTCATTTAGAGATGCTCCTACCATATTGGCTTGAATAATGGCTGCTTTTTTATCATTCAACAACGTTGGTTTAAGTCTATTCATTGCTTTTGAAGCACTTACCAGACCTTTTTTAGTTTTGTTTGTTAAGATAGCTACAACATATCCTTTATCTATATCAAACCTTTGAATAGTTCCAACTTTGGTATCACTACCAAAAGCCCATGTTACTATTTGTCTTTGTGTTTCTAAAAGACCAGGAACTCTTTCGTCCATAATTCTTAAACCAATAGCTGGCTTAGACTGGTATGAGTTGTCTTTTACTACATCATAAAAGTTTTTCCCATTTGATGAAATTTCTAAAGCAAATTTTTCTGCATTTTGAAATGCATTGTTTTCTGTTTCTTGGGAGGCAATAATTTCTCTACCAAAAGTAATCATCTTAACTCCTTTTTGGTTGTTTCTTTGTTCGTCTATTCTCATAACATGGTATCCATATTTAGACTTTACGACACCAACCTTCCCTGTGTTATTTTCAAACATAAAAGCTGCTAAATCAAGATCAAATCTTGAAGAATTGTATGAATTACTGTGTGTGTTCCATCCAATATCTCCCCCATTGTCTTTACTCGCATCTGTATTAATTTCACTTGCAATTTGAGTAAATCTCTTTTTGCTTCTTCTTACTAGTTTGTAAATACTGTCAATAGAAGCTTTTGCTTGCTCTTCAGTTTTTGTAGTAGCTGCTGTAGCACCTTGCGAACCTAAATAAGGAATAAAAATACTACTAGCTTTTACAGAATCTGGTCTTGAGAAAACTTCAGTAATTTTAGATATCTTGAAATAATTTTTATCTTCATAAGGACCAAATGTATCGTTTACCTCCCCTTCCAAAACTGCCTCAGAAATTGTTTTAGGCAATTCGTCTTTCATATAATAAGATTCTTGCATTGGAATGTCTGAACTATTTTCTTCAAAAAAGATAGAATAATCTGTTGCATTTTTTAATCCTTGAATAATAATCTCCTGAGCTGTTGCTTTGTTGATGTCGTTTCTATCCTCTAAGAAACTAGCAACATTGTTTTTAATATCTTCTTTATCTTGATCTGTAGGTGAAATATCAAACTTCACATAAGAAATATCTCTTGATGCTTCCACTTCGTAATCAGAAGGATTATTTTTAATATAAGTTTCTACTTCGCTATTAGTTATAGAAACTAAGCTATCTGCGACAGAAGAATAAGGTATGTAAACAACATCTGCACTTAGCAAATCATTATCTTCTAGATATGAATACTCTCCTTCTTTAAGAGAGGCACCAAGACCTGCTTTAATTAAATTATTATAGGTATCTATTTTTAAATTTGATCCAACTTCATTAATATAGTTGCTCCAAGCGCTCCAAAGATTTTGATCATCACTCTCTTTAGTGTCTTTTAAAAACTGCATAAAACTGTCTCTATCAAACAAACCTGCTTCGTTTAAAAACTGCGGATTTCTTTGTACAGATGGAGAATTTATAATAGTGTTTAAAACATCTGTCTCTCCAACAGTAACTCCAGCCTCCTCTAATTGCTTGGTATATATCTTATCTTTTAAAATATTTTCCCAAACAGTTTTAGCAGCTTGCATATTAGAAATACTACTATTATTTCTTGTTTTATAGGTGTCTAATGCTTCTGCATATTCTTGTCTAGAGATTGTTTCTCCATCTACTTCACCTACTTCATTTATTTTAGAAGAGTCAAAGAAATCTGTTAATGTTGATGGATCTAACACAAATGCAAATAAAGCAAGGCCTATAACGGCTATTAATGCGATAGAACGATCTCTTATTTTAGATAAAATTGCCATAAAATTAATAATTTAATTTGAATGGGCGAATATACAATTTGCGAAGTAAATAAGCAACCAGAAGCCTTAGTATTTAATGAAATTATAAAAGAAAAAAGGGGGTTAATTTTGTTCTCTATCTAAAATTTTCAGACGAATTTCTTCAATTTTAGAGGAACTTACTCCAAGTATTGTAATTTCATAGCCTAAGATCTCTAAGACCTCCCCTTTCTCAGGGATATTTTCTGTGTGATCTATAATGAAACCACCTAAAGTCTCGTAGGCTTCTTCTTTTGGAATGTTTAGATTGTACTCTTCGTTTAGATAATCGATTTCTAATCTTGCTGAAAATTTAAATTCTGTCTCAGTTATTCTTTCGTCTGTTAACTCTTGCACATCATGTTCATCTTCAATTTCTCCAAAAAGTTCTTCTACAACATCCTCAACAGTAATCATTCCAGATGTTCCACCATATTCATCAACAACTATAGCGATGCTCTTTCTTTTCTTCATCAAACTATTTAAAACATCATTAATCATCATAGATTCTGGAACAATTTCAACTGGTAATAAAATAGATTTAATTGTTTTTGGTTTTTTAAATAACTCAAAAGCATTTACATGCCCTATAATATCATCTAAAGAAGTTTTATATACCAATATTTTAGAAAATCCGCTATTAATAAAGGATTCACTAAGTTTTGAAACTTTCTCGTGAATTTCAATAGCTAATATTTCTGTTCTAGGAACCATAATTTCTCTAGCTTTAACCTTTTGAAATTCTAAAGCATTTTGAAAAATTTGTATTTCTGAATCTATTTCTTCTTCACTATCATTTCCAATTTCTAATTGTTCTGTAATATAATTCCCTAACTCTTCTTTACTAAATACCGTCTGTTGAGCATCTTTATCTGTTCTAAAAATAAATTTTAAAAAAAAATCTGAGATTCCGTTAATGACAAATGAAAAAACATACAGTAATACGTAAAAAAAATAGGCTGGTAAAGCAAGTATTTTTAGTGTTTCATTAGCATATACTCTAAAGATTGCTTTAGGAAGAAACTCAGCTGTTACAAGAATTAAAATAGTGGAGATTACTGTTTGAATAAGGATACTATTGATGCCATAGTATTCTACAATTACTTTCCCCATGAAATAACTATACAATACTAATGAAATATTGTTACCAACCAACATGGTGGTAATAAATTTTGAAGAATTCTTAGTTAACTTCCTTAATATATTTGGAATAAAACCTTTACGTTTTTTTTCTAGCTCTATATGGAGTTTGTTTGCAGAAACAAACGCGATCTCCATTCCTGAGAAAAAGGCAGAGAATATAATTGAGATAAGAATGATGGTAATATCAACCTCCATTTAAAGTTTATTTCTCTTCTCTATTTTTTTTCTAAAATTTCTTTTAAAGAAGAATATTAATGAGATAAAGATAGATAAACCAAGCATAAATATTGCTTTATTTTGATCATCTTTCCATTCAATTATTGCTTCTACAAGTAAAATAAGAGCAATAATTAAATATCCATACTGTAAAAATTTCCAGATATTATTCATAATTCATTTTCGTTTGTTACTATGTTTCCTACAGTTTTTTTGGCAACATATTTTTTTAAATTCTCCATAGACTCAAAACCAACACCAATAACAGTGTCGTTAATTTTGGTAAGTGTGAAACTTTTTTCAGTAAAAAAATATTTATTTTTCTGATCCCAAAATAATTGATCTGTCTCTAATCTAGATGCATCTGTATGATTAATTACAACTACATTCCCTTTCAGTTCTGATATAGATGTTTTAGAGTATGACAAAGCATAGTCTCCAAAAACTGTGACAGAGTCTTTTCCGTTATTCTCAAAATTAATTATTTTAATCCCTTCTGGAAACTCATTATAGGGGTGTTTCTTTCTATTGCTAAAATCATTTAAAAGTGAAGTTGTTAATTTGGAGGTTATTCTTCCTGAATCTTTATAGATATGGTGCGCGTCTTTAGCAACAGCAATGGGCAGATTTTTTTCAGCTAAAAAGTCTCTCACCTTTTTTGAATCATTTGTACAAGAAAAAAGCATTCCCACAATCATGATTGTAGCAATGCTTTTTTTTGTTATATGAAATAATTGGTTCATTATTATTTACCGCTGGAAGTAATCTTTACAGTTTCATTAATCCAACATTTAACTTTAAAAGGGTCTCCTACATTAACTCCTTCAGTAAAAACAACTTTTTTGGAAGGAAAGTTTGCCTTGTAATTTCTTGTAAACTTTCTAGCTACAGAGCTCATACTTGGATCTACCTGACTTGCTCTTAAAGCTTTGTTATATGCAGCAACATAAGTCATTCTTTTCTCAAATTCACTAGACCCACATTTATTTACAGAAGTTGCATACAAACTTGCAATAAAAAGATACGCTCTACCCATATTTGGGTTTATAGCGATAGCCTCTCTAGCCAACTGTCTTGCTTTAGATTTTTGACCTCTTTTTTTGGCTGCTTGAGCAAACTTTAATTTAAAGTTAGCTTTTTTGAAAGGGTCAGTCTCTAATTCAAATGCTTTCATTCTCATCCCTTGGGCTCCTGATGCATCTCCTTTTTTCTCCAACACACCAGCTACAAAAGAGTAGGCATCTGCAGATGGGGAAGCTTCTGCATAAGCTATTGCTAATTTTTCAAAAAGAGGATCATCTGTACATTCTTTATTGAACATTCTAGAAACAGCTCTCTTCAACCATTTAGCATCAGATTTATGAATCTCAAAATCTCTTTCATACAAAGGAATTAAACGATCACAGGTAGACAATACTATAATGATATTATCTAATCCGGACTCTACTTGCCCCAGTGCTTTAGAATTTATAGTATAAGCTCTTAAATTTTGTTTTTGCCTTTTATCTAATGCTTGACCGGCTTCAATTTTGGCATTTAAGTCTCTTAATTTCTTCGCATAGTCATCCAGTTTTTCTCCAACAGATTCTAATACATCATCATAGGTGTCAAAAACTTTCTGAGGATTGGTATCTTTATTAGCATCAGTTATGCCTTGAAAGTATCTATAAATATTTTTTACTCCCATTCGAGTAGGATCTATACTATAAGCTAATTCTAATATTTCAAAAACTTCGTCATCAGTAGCTAACTTATTTTTTACTAAGAACGTTGCATAGTCACTGTGTACTTTTGCAGGGTCTTCAGAAGGAAAGTATTCTAGCCTTTGTTTATATACTCTTTTAACCAAAACCAAAGCTTCAGTTTTGTTGGTCGCTTTTTTAAACCTAGCTTCAGTTAGTTTATCACCTAATTTATAAATATTAATAGATAATGTAGGACAGTTATCCATTAAATATATCCAATTAGGGAAGGCATCATCATACTTTTTAGATTGGTAATCTCCTTTAAAAAGATTGTACTTAATGGTACATTCTTGTTGTGTTGCCTGTGCATTTATAACATGTAACCCTAAAAAAAGAAATAGGCTTGTTAATAAAATAAATTGTTTCTTCATTTTTAATCGTATTTGTTAATCAATTTTTCTCTTTTTAAACCAGATATCGTTAAGGGAAAGACTTAGTCTGAAATTAACGTATTTTTCTTCCAATAATCCATTATCTGTTGTCCCTTTTTTACCATATTCAAAACCCAAATTTAGGTTAGATAATCTATTTCCTAGCGGTAAGCCTAGACCAAAAGATATGCCAAAGTCATCAATACTTGTAAAAGTATTAGATCCAGGGGTTCCATTTACTAATAATCCTAGTTTTTCAAATTTTAAACCTCCTCTGTAGGTTACTCTTTGCCAATAACTTGTAATAGAGTTTATTTTTGGAATAAAAAACCCTCCAGCAGATATTCTATTAGATTCTCCATATTGGAAACTTTGAGCGCTGTTATCAAAATAACCAGTGGCTACAAGCGCATCTTGAGTTTTATAATTAACTCCAGCATACCATTTATTTGTTTTCCCTAAACCAATACCCAACACGGTTTCTAAGGGTCTTTCTAAGGTTGCTGATAATGGTCCCGAAAATATGGTATCTCTGGGTTGTTCAAATCCTGACGCTCCTATTGAAAGCGAATATAAATTTTCTGTTCCTGTAGAGTTTAGAGAGTTCCCTAATTTAAAGGAAGCTCCTACATGTAAGTTTAAGTCTTTAGTAATAGTTGTTTTGTATTGGGCTCCTAATTTTACTGAACCACCTCTTATATTGGAATCTTCTATATTTTTTGTAGCTAAGGTAACTTCTTCTCGGGCATTTAAAACATTATTCTGGATATTACCGAATAAAAAATCTGCCTCTAAACCAACAGAAAAACCTTTAAAAAGTTTTAATCCAAAACCTCCATATATTCTATTTACATCTCCAGTTCCAGAAAATTGAGTAATTTCTATTGGGTCTCCGTCTAGGTCACTTAAAGTATTAATTAAAGAATACCCAACTGATGATGTTGGTTGCATTCCAAAAATTACTGCCATTTTTTTACTTACCGGAAATGCAAAACTAAAGTAGCTTAAATTTGTAGAGTTTGTAGATTGTTTTATATCTGCATCTTTAATAGTTAACTCATTATTTAACACCCCAAAGACATAGGTAGCAAATCTTAATTCAGACAATGATGCAGGGTTTGCAAAATTTAAATATCTATTGCTACTGTATGCTGCCCCAATACTCCCCATACTTATCTGTTCTACGGTTCTTGTCCCAAACTCTTCACCCACACCAAAATAAGAGTATGGAGAAGAAGTAGATCTTTGTGAAAAAGCTTGAGCTGATATGACAACTGCTAAAAAGAATATGATTTTCTTAATCATTATTGATTGTTAAATGTCAATATTTTATTTAATCCGTTTAAGAGAAAATTTTGATTCGCAAAGATGCTATTTTTTAATTGTTTGAACAAGAATTTTGTGTCTCCTCCTGTTAAAACAATTGTTAAATCATGAAAATCAAGCTCATATTGTCTAATTACACCTTCAATTTCATGAATTACACCATTAATAACACCAGAATGAATTGCTTCTGAAGTTGAAGTCCCTATTAGGTTATGTGCCTCACTTTTAATTAATTTTGGAAGTTTTGAGGTGTAATGATGTAAAGATTGGTATCGAATATCTATCCCTGGAGATATAGCTCCTCCAAGATATTCACTTTTTAAATTTACAAAATCATAGGTAATACAGGTTCCTGCATCTATAATTAATGTATTTTTTTGAGGATATAAAGAAACTGCTGCAGCTGCAAGAGCTATTCTATCTATACCTAAGGTTGAAGGTGTGCTGTAAAGATTCTTGAAAGGTACTTTTATGGAAGAATCTAGGACTATGAAAAAAGGAATTTTTTTAAGTTTTTGTATATAATCTTCTCTTGTTTCCTTTACTGAAGATAAGATACATTGTGTTATTTCATATTTTACTAAAATATATTCAAGTTCTTCAAAGAAGTTAACTTCATCAAAAACATACGCAACTTTAATTGTATCTGACTCAAATACAGCTGCTTTAACTTTTGTATTCCCTATATCTATAACTAGATTCATTCTTCATTTAAAAGTGAATGTCAAAAATACAATAGATTTTTGTAATTTTATTTGGTAGTTGTAAAAAACTCGCTTTATATTTGCGTCCGCTAAGAGCAATGGTACCTTAGCTCAGTTGGTAGAGCAAAGGACTGAAAATCCTTGTGTCCCTGGTTCGATTCCTGGAGGTACCACAAAATAATCCCGTAACTCATTTATAAACAATGATTTACGGGTTTTTTGTTTTTTAGAGTTGCTCCAAAGGTTGCTCGGGAGGT
>Ga0209504_1002934_pt1 | contig 11053 bp, 10 predicted proteins | sample COGITO_mtgs_1005_FD_184791 | JGI IMG/M metagenome (GOLD analysis project Ga0209504, IMG submission 184791) | Pelagic marine microbial communities from North Sea - COGITO_mtgs_100511 (SPAdes) (version 2) | ecosystem: Environmental > Aquatic > Marine > Epipelagic ...
GAAGGCGTTAATATAAATACCGATTGGAACTGGTTTGGTAATGAATTTATTCCTAATATACCAAAATGGATTAAAAAAAATAAACCGAAATAATAATACAAAGGTTTAATTAAAAATGCGATTTCTATAATAATCACAAAGGAAGAGTAATTGGCGATAATTGAATTTAATTTTTTAGAACTTTTAGGTACTAATTCATATAAATTAAAATTTTATCCATGAAAAAAAACTACTTGTACACTAAAGAGCGAATTGATGTTTTTTGTCCAAACCATACTGAATATTTATGGGATATTATTGCTGTAATTAAAAATGACAATAAGTATATTTCTGAAAATGTTTTAAAACATTTCACCCTAGCATACGTTGCTGAAATGATAGAAAAGGAAATAATTCATGTTGGTAACGAATGGATTTCAAATAACACGCTAAAGTATTGGGAATTGTCAAAAGAAGAAGTAATAAATAAAATAGATGAAATGTGGTTTAAAAATGCTGAATATCCTGATTTCTTAGAAATGGTTTGGTTTGGATATCAAAATTGGTATATAGAGGCACTTAAAAACGTAGGACATGGAAAAGAAAAAATATTATGGAAAGATTTTGTTAAAAACAATATAGGAAATTTAGAAAAATGGATTGAGGAAAATAAACCGAAATAATAATACATAGGTTTAATTAAAAATGCGATTTCGCCATATTCAAAAGCTTTAGAGCTTTTTAAATCATTAACTCAAAACGCACAAACTGTTACAGTTGCTTCAAATGGCACCAGAATAGCTTTGTTTGGCAATGGTAATAAGATAGTTTTTAGAGCTCAGTCAAGTTCTGGTTTCCCTGCTACATTAGAAATGACATTTCCAGAGATTTGGGCAAATACAAGAATAGTAAAATTTCAATAATGAATAATTTAATTTTTAAAAAAGAGAATCTCGAACTTTTTACTGAATATGGTCATGGTGTTGACACAATACAACATATACTTCATTCCATTGGCTATACTTATGAAAATATAGATAGAAAAGAAACAAGAGAATATGGTTTATTAGTTATAAAAGAATTATTAATAAATGATATTATTTATGTTACCTTTTGGGGGAAACATAATGCTGTTTTGAGTTGTCTTGAGTTAAATAAAAGGCAAACAATGCTATATATAAAAAAGGTGTGGAATGAAGGAGCAACACACCTTGAGTTTGAAGAAATGATTAATTTTTATTTTAAAGAATGGTATTTGAAGGCTTTAGAAAATGAAGGCGTTAATATAAATACCGATTGGAACTGGTTTGGTAATGAATTTATTCCTAATATACCAAAATGGATTAAAAAAAATAAACCGAAATAATAATACAAAGGTTTAATTAAAAATGCGATTTCTACAACAACGGAGACTAATGGAGCCCAGCTAGCACGAGCATCTATTGCTCGTGCCCATTACGATAAGGAAGCTTACAAGTTATTGAGTAATAAATGTAATAAGACCATAAATTCTTTGATTGTGATTAAAGACACAACCGAGACGCTTGCGCCAGCGATAAGAAAATAATCCTATCAAAATCAATAAAACCACCAATCCACTTTTCACTAAGTAGTTTATGAAAAAAGCAATTAAATTTATCATTGTTATTATAAGTCTCTTAATTCTATTTATTTTAATTTTAAAGCAAATAGAATTAAGAGATTATAAAGGAAAAGGAGATGTAATGTTAGAGAAAATTAGTAATTATAAAGAACTAAATGGAGAACTACCCAACAACTCTACGGACTTTTTTTATTCAAATGAAATGGGAGAGGGGCCTTATTATGAGAAGATTAATGACTCCTGTTTTGTGGTTTTTTTTAACATCGGATTTGACAATAAACTTAAATTTAATTCAATTTCTGAAAAATGGTATTATGAATGATTATAGCAAAACCAGCCCAGCTCGCGGGAGCGCCATGAATTCTAACGATGCAGGTGATACAGTTGCAAGATTGTTTTCTAATGCTCATGAAAGTGAAGTTACTTCAAATTTGATTTTGGAAGTACAAATGGATTTACATAATAATAATGTTGGTCATACAATTGGAGACGATGCAAGTATTTTTATTTCTGACCAAGACCTTTCCAGTTCCGTTTATCAGAGTTTATTAAATGGACTGTTAGTTTACTTGTCTCCATTAGACGCAGTTTTACCACCAAATTTTGGAATAAATAGTTCTACTCAAATAATACCTACGAACTAATGAAGAAATTTATAAGATTGACAATTTCAATAATATGTGTTTTAACCTTGTTTTATACTTGTCATAATAATAAAGTTGCTGATTTTGAAATTATTAATGAGTCTAAAAGTATAATAGATTCAGTTAAAATTTCATGTAGTGGTACTAACTATAGAAATAAGTCTGTAATAACTAAATTATTGCCAAAAGAGCGTTCAAAACTAACCTTGAATATGAATGATGTAAAAAAAATTGATGGTAATTACTTTATTGAAATATTCAAAAAAGCAAAAAACACAAATAAGGCTTTTGGCTATTATAGTAATGGTTGTCCTACAAATAGTATCTACAAGCTTATTATTAAAAAAGATACAATATTGGTCAAAGAACGCATGAAATAAATAATACTTTAGTGACTGCATTTCCTTTGATTAAATACCCAACAAATTCTAATTATGAAACTCTTTATCCTAAATTAACTGAGTATTTAAAAAACAAATTCGCCTGGTGAAAGTATAGTTAATGAAATTGTAAATCTTAACTTGTATTACAACGCCAACAATGAATTAAAAGCTAGTTTAATAGGTTATAACCTAACTCATGAAGAAATGCAAACTGCAATTTCAAACCAAAGTTTTGATGGTTTTTGGGATAAAATTTATTATTTAGATTTAGAAGAAATTGAAATAATTGAAGCCACGCCTAAAAGTAGCAAAGTTTCTGCTAGAAGACGCAGATACCACGAATGTGATGGTATTTTTAATTGTGACGCTAATGGGTCAAATAGGTGGACACGATATGGCAATAATAGCGGATATGGTGGTTATTCTGGATCTGGTTCATCGTATAGTCTACCTCCATTGAGTAATTTACCTCCACAAGTAGCTGCTGCATTGCAGGCAGCAGGTGTTTTTTTAGGGGTTAATTACAACAATCGGGCTCCGGCTGGTTACGGCTATAATTATACAAGCCCAGTTCGATATTTTTCAGTTGAAGATCTAACAATTCCAAACACAAATTCTAACTCAACTCCAACTCCTTTTAATAGAAGATATTTTTATTATTTTCCAGAATTAAAAAATAAAATCACAACGTACTATAATCAAGTATATGTTTCATACATTAATTCTTATATGACTTCTACACAAACTACTCTCGAAGATCATAATAATAAACAACGTTTTATCACTCAATTTTTTAAATTCCTTTATAAATTACGAACTGAAAATTATTCTGCTTTTAATTATTTGGCTAATAATCCTCAAAAAACGGTAGCCGTTTTTAATTTTTTAGCTGAAAATAATTCTTTTAATGCTTATGAGTTTGCTAAAAGTACGATTGACATTTTATCACTTCCTGTAATTACATCAAATAATAAAATTGATTATGCTGAAGAAATTTTGAGACTCACCAATCATTTAAAATCTTTTGGAAATATTGAAGATGAAATTTATGCGGACTATATACAAAGTTTGATACCTGAGTTTAACAACATGACTATTAATGAGGTGCGTGCTATTTATGGTCATGTAAAAACAACTTGTAATAATTTAACGATTAAATATTTAAAAGAAATTATTACCCCTATTGTTACGGATCTGGTAATTCCTGTTATTACTTACGCTCTTTTTGAAGCAACTGCGGGCACCGCAGTAAAACTATTACAAAAAATACCATTACCTTTGGTTTTAAGAGGTGCGAGACTTAATAATCTCATCTTGAAAACTACGGAACTGGGAAATCCTGGGTTTGGAAATGCTAGATTGATTCCTAATTCAACTGTTGCTAAAGCTGAAGCATTGTTTGCTAGTTTGACAAAAGATGCAATTAGCGTTGTTCCTGCAGCAAATAATCCCGCAATTACAGTTGCACATATGGGTAACGGCATGAAAATAATATTAAGACCTATCTCACAAACAGTTCCAAGCGCTGTAAGAGTTATTGAATATCAAAACTTCAACACTCTTTTAGGCGTAGATTCATTCTCATTAAAATTTATCCCATGATTACAATTAATGTATTTAGCACAAAATATAATGGTGTTTTTCATCCTTTTGGCATAGAGAGTTTATATCATCTTGCAGTTTACATAAGAGAAAAGAATATAGACATTGAATTAGATGACCTGAATACTTTGACTTTAGAGGTTTTTCAGTATTTGATAAATAATAATATTATATATGTGCTTGAAAACAATTGGATGAAAAACAAGGAATTAAATAAAATAAAATTATCAAACAATGACTTAATTAAAAATATCAAAGAAAAAATGTCATCATCAAAGAGTATGGATGAATTTTATGATTTCTACTGGATTAAATACCAAAATTGGTATCGTGAGGGCTTAGAAAATAAAGGACTAAACGTATACACAATAAAATGGAATGAATTTATAAATGAAAGAATTGGTGATTTAGAAAAATGGATTGAGGAAAATAAACCGAAATAATAATACATAGGTTTAATTAAAAATGCGATTTCGCCATATTCAAAAGCTTTAGAGCTTTTTAAATCATTAACTCAAAACGCACAAACTGTTACAGTTGCTTCAAATGGCACCAGAATAGCTTTGTTTGGCAATGGTAATAAGATAGTTTTTAGAGCTCAGTCAAGTTCTGGTTTCCCTGCTACATTAGAAATGACATTTCCAGAGATTTGGGCAAATACAAGAATAGTAAAATTTCAATAATGAATAATTTAATTTTTAAAAAAGAGAATCTCGAACTTTTTACTGAATATGGTCATGGTGTTGACACAATACAACATATACTTCATTCCATTGGCTATACTTATGAAAATATAGATAGAAAAGAAACAAGAGAATATGGTTTATTAGTTATAAAAGAATTATTAATAAATGATATTATTTATGTTACCTTTTGGGGGAAACATAATGCTGTTTTGAGTTGTCTTGAGTTAAATAAAAGGCAAACAATGCTATATATAAAAAAGGTGTGGAATGAAGGAGCAACACACCTTGAGTTTGAAGAAATGATTAATTTTTATTTTAAAGAATGGTATTTGAAGGCTTTAGAAAATGAAGGCGTTAATATAAATACCGATTGGAACTGGTTTGGTAATGAATTTATTCCTAATATACCAAAATGGATTAAAAAAAATAAACCGAAATAATAATACAAAGGTTTAATTAAAAATGCGATTTCTATAATAATCACAAAGGAAGAGTAATTGGCGATAATTGAATTTAATTTTTTAGAACTTTTAGGTACTAATTCATATAAATTAAAATTTTATCCATGAAAAAAAACTACTTGTACACTAAAGAGCGAATTGATGTTTTTTGTCCAAACCATACTGAATATTTATGGGATATTATTGCTGTAATTAAAAATGACAATAAGTATATTTCTGAAAATGTTTTAAAACATTTCACCCTAGCATACGTTGCTGAAATGATAGAAAAGGAAATAATTCATGTTGGTAACGAATGGATTTCAAATAACACGCTAAAGTATTGGGAATTGTCAAAAGAAGAAGTAATAAATAAAATAGATGAAATGTGGTTTAAAAATGCTGAATATCCTGATTTCTTAGAAATGGTTTGGTTTGGATATCAAAATTGGTATATAGAGGCACTTAAAAACGTAGGACATGGAAAAGAAAAAATATTATGGAAAGATTTTGTTAAAAACAATATAGGAAATTTAGAAAAATGGATTGAGGAAAATAAACCGAAATAATAATACATAGGTTTAATTAAAAATGCGATTTCGCCATATTCAAAAGCTTTAGAGCTTTTTAAATCATTAACTCAAAACGCACAAACTGTTACAGTTGCTTCAAATGGCACCAGAATAGCTTTGTTTGGCAATGGTAATAAGATAGTTTTTAGAGCTCAGTCAAGTTCTGGTTTCCCTGCTACATTAGAAATGACATTTCCAGAGATTTGGGCAAATACAAGAATAGTAAAATTTCAATAATGAATAATTTAATTTTTAAAAAAGAGAATCTCGAACTTTTTACTGAATATGGTCATGGTGTTGACACAATACAACATATACTTCATTCCATTGGCTATACTTATGAAAATATAGATAGAAAAGAAACAAGAGAATATGGTTTATTAGTTATAAAAGAATTATTAATAAATGATATTATTTATGTTACCTTTTGGGGGAAACATAATGCTGTTTTGAGTTGTCTTGAGTTAAATAAAAGGCAAACAATGCTATATATAAAAAAGGTGTGGAATGAAGGAGCAACACACCTTGAGTTTGAAGAAATGATTAATTTTTATTTTAAAGAATGGTATTTGAAGGCTTTAGAAAATGAAGGCGTTAATATAAATACCGATTGGAACTGGTTTGGTAATGAATTTATTCCTAATATACCAAAATGGATTAAAAAAAATAAACCGAAATAATAATACAAAGGTTTAATTAAAAATGCGATTTCTACAACAACGGAGACTAATGGAGCCCAGCTAGCACGAGCATCTATTGCTCGTGCCCATTACGATAAGGAAGCTTACAAGTTATTGAGTAATAAATGTAATAAGACCATAAATTCTTTGATTGTGATTAAAGACACAACCGAGACGCTTGCGCCAGCGATAAGAAAATAATCCTATCAAAATCAATAAAACCACCAATCCACTTTTCACTAAGTAGTTTATGAAAAAAGCAATTAAATTTATCATTGTTATTATAAGTCTCTTAATTCTATTTATTTTAATTTTAAAGCAAATAGAATTAAGAGATTATAAAGGAAAAGGAGATGTAATGTTAGAGAAAATTAGTAATTATAAAGAACTAAATGGAGAACTACCCAACAACTCTACGGACTTTTTTTATTCAAATGAAATGGGAGAGGGGCCTTATTATGAGAAGATTAATGACTCCTGTTTTGTGGTTTTTTTTAACATCGGATTTGACAATAAACTTAAATTTAATTCAATTTCTGAAAAATGGTATTATGAATGATTATAGCAAAACCAGCCCAGCTCGCGGGAGCGCCATGAATTCTAACGATGCAGGTGATACAGTTGCAAGATTGTTTTCTAATGCTCATGAAAGTGAAGTTACTTCAAATTTGATTTTGGAAGTACAAATGGATTTACATAATAATAATGTTGGTCATACAATTGGAGACGATGCAAGTATTTTTATTTCTGACCAAGACCTTTCCAGTTCCGTTTATCAGAGTTTATTAAATGGACTGTTAGTTTACTTGTCTCCATTAGACGCAGTTTTACCACCAAATTTTGGAATAAATAGTTCTACTCAAATAATACCTACGAACTAATGAAGAAATTTATAAGATTGACAATTTCAATAATATGTGTTTTAACCTTGTTTTATACTTGTCATAATAATAAAGTTGCTGATTTTGAAATTATTAATGAGTCTAAAAGTATAATAGATTCAGTTAAAATTTCATGTAGTGGTACTAACTATAGAAATAAGTCTGTAATAACTAAATTATTGCCAAAAGAGCGTTCAAAACTAACCTTGAATATGAATGATGTAAAAAAAATTGATGGTAATTACTTTATTGAAATATTCAAAAAAGCAAAAAACACAAATAAGGCTTTTGGCTATTATAGTAATGGTTGTCCTACAAATAGTATCTACAAGCTTATTATTAAAAAAGATACAATATTGGTCAAAGAACGCATGAAATAAATAATACTTTAGTGACTGCATTTCCTTTGATTAAATACCCAACAAATTCTAATTATGAAACTCTTTATCCTAAATTAACTGAGTATTTAAAAAACAAATTCGCCTGGTGAAAGTATAGTTAATGAAATTGTAAATCTTAACTTGTATTACAACGCCAACAATGAATTAAAAGCTAGTTTAATAGGTTATAACCTAACTCATGAAGAAATGCAAACTGCAATTTCAAACCAAAGTTTTGATGGTTTTTGGGATAAAATTTATTATTTAGATTTAGAAGAAATTGAAATAATTGAAGCCACGCCTAAAAGTAGCAAAGTTTCTGCTAGAAGACGCAGATACCACGAATGTGATGGTATTTTTAATTGTGACGCTAATGGGTCAAATAGGTGGACACGATATGGCAATAATAGCGGATATGGTGGTTATTCTGGATCTGGTTCATCGTATAGTCTACCTCCATTGAGTAATTTACCTCCACAAGTAGCTGCTGCATTGCAGGCAGCAGGTGTTTTTTTAGGGGTTAATTACAACAATCGGGCTCCGGCTGGTTACGGCTATAATTATACAAGCCCAGTTCGATATTTTTCAGTTGAAGATCTAACAATTCCAAACACAAATTCTAACTCAACTCCAACTCCTTTTAATAGAAGATATTTTTATTATTTTCCAGAATTAAAAAATAAAATCACAACGTACTATAATCAAGTATATGTTTCATACATTAATTCTTATATGACTTCTACACAAACTACTCTCGAAGATCATAATAATAAACAACGTTTTATCACTCAATTTTTTAAATTCCTTTATAAATTACGAACTGAAAATTATTCTGCTTTTAATTATTTGGCTAATAATCCTCAAAAAACGGTAGCCGTTTTTAATTTTTTAGCTGAAAATAATTCTTTTAATGCTTATGAGTTTGCTAAAAGTGCGATTACGGCGTTGATGAATAGCGGAGAAGTGGATTGGGTGAATGAAGTCATCTTAGATGAAAGTTTTGTGAATAATGAAAAGGCGAAATGCGCTTATGACAAGCTAACAGCAGATGATAGCCCATTGTTTAGAGATACTGTTGGCGCTTTTATTGATGATCCAGAATTTAAACTTACATTTAAAGTAGGTAATTGCAGCAACACTGACGATGCTTGTACAAACACAACAGACCCAAATAATATTGTGATTATAATTGAAGATGTAAATATAACTCCTGTAGAAATGGCACAATTCATTTTACATGAAGCCATTCATGCAGAAATAGCTAGATATGTTGCACAATATCAAAGTGGGGTAGATGTGAATGATAGACCTTATTTGTTTGAATTATATAAACACTACAAAGAACTTTACGATTCTGGAGATATTGACCATATTTATATGACTCTAAACTACATAAACCCAATTAATGCAGCTTTAAGAGTGTTTGATGATAATAATTTCCCCTCAAATTATTACAGTTCCTTTACATGGGACGGACTAAGGTTTTGGGATGCTGGAGATTTATTGTCTATTGAAGAAGACGAAGCAAATGCATTACGTAGAATAGAGGTTATAGAAAACAGTTCAGCATGCGAATAATATATTTAAATATTCTAATTATTCTACTAATTTCTAGTTGCAAATCAACAGAAAAGGATTTAGAGATGGAGGTTATTTCTCAAATGTATCAAAATATTTCAAAAAAAATGCCACCACCACCTCCACAATCTGAAGAATATAAAACTGACACTATAAAACCTTCAAGAATAGATTATTCAAAAATTCAAGTAAAGACTCTTTCTTTTGCTATTAATGAAAATTTTGTAACGCCTGTTATAAACAAACCTATTTATAAATCATTTTTTAAATTTAATTCAAAAAAAATGTTTGAAAGAGAAAATTTAGATACAATGGAAATTAATATGGTTGCAAGATTAACAGAAAGAAAATCAACTGAACTGCTTGATCAAAAACTACTAAAAAGCTTATCAAACGAAAATCTACAATTTTTAAATCACAGCGTAGTGAATAGTGCTATAAGAGAAAAATTTAGAATTGACTGTATTGTGTCATTTTCAAATGTTTCTTTTAATAAATCACGTGACAAAGCTTCAATTGTTGTTAGTATAAGTAGAGGTAAACTAAATGGCTCATCAACGATTTACATTTTAAAAAAAATAAACAATAAGTGGTATAAGACCAATTATTTGACTATTGAAATATCATGAAGAAAGTATTTGTATTATTTATTGTTTTATCATTTGTTAGTTGCAAGAACACTAACAACAATACTACTACTAATGAAATTATCGCATTTATAATTGATAAAAAAGCATGGCCACTTCCTCCGCCGCCGCCCATAGATGATACCACAACAACAGAAATTAGTAAAAAAATGTTGGATTCTTTATTTAAAATAAAACTTAAGGTTGCTGTATATCCGACATTAAATAATTTTTCGGAAAAAGAAATGAAGATTATACCTGAAAAATACTCAACTGAATTTGATTTAAAGAACAATTCTCAAAACAAAATTACATTCAATGAGTTTTTTAGTCAAAAAGGTCATAAAATTATAGTAGCAGACACTATTGAGATGAAGAAATATAAGGATTTTCAAAGTTTTGATCTATTATTTTGGTTTTCAAATTTTTATTACTCCAAGGACAATCAAAAAATTCTTTTTTCGCTTGGTATAAGCAGAAGCCGATTAGCGGGAAGTAGTGCTCTTTATGTGTTGAAAAAAGAAGAAAACACATGGGTTACTGAATATTTTAAAAATCTTGCAATTTGGTGATTACAATAAGCCCAGCTGGTGCGCAAATCTTTTGCTGCCGCACGAATCCTTTCGTGTGGTTTATGAAGCTTATTTGGGTACGCGAAAGATTCGCGCACCAGGGGATATCGAAGCTTAAAATTAAACAAAAACAACTAAACAGCCTGTTTTAGACTACGGAATATTCCCCTGATGCCGCTAGTTTGCGCTGCCGCTAAGTTGTACTTAGTGGCGTCAAAGATTGGCAGGTCTGGCTGGGGAAATATAAAAATTATTCAGCTAGTTTACGGCCACTAAGCGCAGCTTAGCGGTAGCAGGAGAACCACTTGAATTAGCCCATCAACATATAGGCTCTTCAGTGCTTTTCTAGCTATTTTTTATAGTTGCAATAAATTACAGCTTTCTTTAAATCAAGTATTTATGTAAATTATTTGATGGTGTTTTTTTG
>Ga0209504_1002953_pt1 | contig 11004 bp, 8 predicted proteins | sample COGITO_mtgs_1005_FD_184791 | JGI IMG/M metagenome (GOLD analysis project Ga0209504, IMG submission 184791) | Pelagic marine microbial communities from North Sea - COGITO_mtgs_100511 (SPAdes) (version 2) | ecosystem: Environmental > Aquatic > Marine > Epipelagic ...
GTGACGGCGGCAGAGATCAGGGTGTCATCTTCGTCCAGCTTGAGGGCGATCAGGCCCGAGCTGCGCGGACGGCTGAACTGCACCAGCGGGGTCTTTTTCACAGTGCCTTTGGCCGTAGCCATAAAGATGTAGGCACCGGTCGGCTCATCTGGGGTCTCGTCGTCGGCATCATCGCCTTCAACCAGGTCTTCGATTTCTTCAGCCTCAACCACAACGCCTTCGATATCGTCCTGCTCATCGCCTTCCGGGGCTTGCTGACGCAAGGCTTCCAGATCGATCTGCAGCATCGCGGTGATGCGCTCGCCCTCATCCAGCGGCAACAGGTTGACCAGCGGACGACCACGGGCCGCACGTGAGGCTTCAGGGATTTCGTAGGTTTTCAGCCAGTACACCTTGCCCTTGCTGGAGAACAGCAAGAGGGTGGCGTGGCTGTTGGCGACCAACAGGTGCGCAATATAATCCTCATCCTTGATCCCGGTGGCCGATTTGCCTTTGCCACCACGGCGCTGCGCCTGGTAGGCAGTCAGCGGTTGCGACTTGGCGTAACCGGTATGAGAGATGGTCACGACCCGCTCTTCTTCGGTGATCAGGTCGGCCAGGGTCAGGTCAAGGCGGTTATCGAGAATTTCGGTGCGACGTGCGTCGCCAAACTCGGCCTTGATCGCCTCCAGCTCTTCACGGATCACTTCCATCAGGCGCACGGCGCTATTGAGGATGCGCAGCAGCTCGCCGATCTGGGTGAGAATTTCCTGGTACTCGGCCAGCAGTTTTTCATGCTCAAGCCCGGTCAAACGGTGCAAGCGCAGCTCAAGAATGGCTTGGGCTTGTTCCGGCGACAGGAAGTACTTGCCGTCACGCAGGCCGTACTGCGGATCGAGATCGTCCGGCCGGCACGAATCTGCACCGGCGCGCTCAACCATCGCCTCTACGGCGCTGGATTCCCAGGCATTGGCCATCAGCGCGATTTTGGCTTCCGCTGGAGTCGGCGACGCCTTGATAAGTGCGATTACCGGGTCAATGTTGGACAGCGCAACGGCCTGACCTTCGAGAATATGACCACGCTCACGGGCTTTACGCAGCTCAAACACCGTGCGGCGGGTAACCACTTCACGGCGGTGCAAAATAAAGGCTTCGAGCATGTCCTTGAGATTAAGGACTTTCGGCTGGCCGTCGATCAGCGCCACTACGTTGATGCCAAACACGCACTGCATCTGGGTTTGCGCGTAGAGGTTGTTGAGCACCACTTCTGGCACTTCACCGCGACGCAGCTCGATAACGATGCGCATGCCGTCTTTGTCGGACTCGTCACGCAGCTCGGTGATGCCTTCGAGCTTCTTCTCTTTAACCAGCTCGGCGATCTTCTCGATCAAGCGTGCTTTGTTCAGCTGGTACGGCAGCTCGCTGACGATGATCTGCTGGCGACCGCCAACCTTGTCGATGTCTTCGATAATCGCCCGAGCACGCATATAGATGCGGCCACGGCCGGTGCGGTAGGCCTCAATGATGCCGGCGCGACCGTTGATGATCGCCGCCGTGGGGAAGTCTGGACCGGGGATGTACTGCATCAGCTCATCGACGGTCAGCTCGCCGTTATCGATCAGAGCCAAGCAGCCATTGATCACTTCGGTGAGGTTGTGCGGTGGAATGTTGGTCGCCATGCCCACGGCGATACCGCTAGAACCGTTAACCAGTAGGTTAGGCACCCGGGTCGGCATGACCGCTGGGATCATCTCGGTGCCGTCGTAGTTCGGCACCCAATCCACAGTTTCTTTATGCAGGTCAGCCAGCAGCTCATGGGCCAGCTTGGTCATGCGCACTTCGGTGTAACGCATGGCGGCGGCGTTGTCGCCGTCCACCGAACCGAAGTTGCCTTGGCCGTCGACCAGCAAATAACGCAGGGAGAAAGGCTGAGCCATCCGCACGATGGTGTCGTACACCGCCGTATCACCGTGAGGGTGATACTTACCGATGACGTCACCGACCACGCGGGCGGACTTCTTGTATGCCTTGTTCCAATCGTTATTCAACTCACTCATGGCAAACAGCACACGGCGGTGCACGGGCTTCAAGCCATCGCGTGCATCCGGCAGCGCTCGCCCAACGATCACGCTCATCGCGTAATCGAGGTAAGACTGCTTGAGTTCGTCTTCAATATTGACCGGGAGGATTTCTTTGGCCAGTTCGCCCATGAGTAGCCTTGTTCCTTTTTCTGGTGAAACTCCGCGCCGCTCATCCTGAGTGGTGTGGAGCCTGTCGCCGCGCCGTTAAGGCTTCCGGCGACTCACGACAAATCAATAAGTTATGCCATGTATCTGCGCAGGTAAGAGGCCCGCAATAGGCGCCCCTGAAAACCGCCGGAGCTTACCACAATCACCGCGCCGCACCTATCCCCAGCACCAGCCTGACGACTAGCAGACAGTCGAAAACGACTGCACTCGGCTATCCGGCATTGAAAGCACTCTCGACAAGCGAAACGAGCAATGCCTATCTACTACTCGCGCACCACACTTGCTCGACTGCTTGACCAGTAAAGCTGTTACTCCACTGAACCTTGCTTGACTGTGGGGCCCCAGACTTTCCACAGCCTGCGCAAGCGAATAAACAACAATTAATGCAGGCGCTTGCGACACATCAATTGCGCCATTTTCTCGGCATCAGGGCGGTCGATCACACCCTTTTCGGTGACGAGAAAATCAATCAGGTCGGCCGGGGTTATATCGAACACCGGATTTAGCGCCGCCACATCGCCGGCAATACGCTTGCCACCCAGCTCCAGCAACTCGCTGGCATCGCGCTCTTCCAGCACGATGTCATCGCCATGCTCAGTGGCCATATCAATGGTCGAACTGGGGGCCACCACCATAAACCGCACGCCGTGGTGCATGGCATTGACCGCCAATTGATAGGTACCGATCTTGTTGGCCACGTCCCCATTGGCAGCAATTCGGTCAGCCCCGACAATTACCCAGGTGATGCCACGGGTTTTCATCAGGTGCGCAGCCGCAGAGTCGACATTTACCGTCACGGGAATACCATCGGCCGCCAACTCCCAAGCAGTCAGGCGCGAACCCTGCAGCCAGGGACGGGTTTCATCGGCGTACACGCGCTCAAGCAAACCGTCGTGAAAAGCTGCACGAATCACCCCAAGCGCGGTGCCGAAGCCACCGGTGGCCAGCGCGCCGGCGTTGCAGTGGGTCAACAGGTTCTGCTGATTGGCTTGATGTTTGCGAATTAACTCGACGCCCAGCTGGGCCATGGTCAAGTTGGCGTCGCGGTCGCTCTGATGGATACCAACAGCTTCAGCTTCCAGCAGCGCCAAGGGGTCGTCACTGCTTTTGAGCCGATCAAGCCGATCACGCATGCGCTTGAGCGCCCAGAACAGGTTAACCGCCGTGGGGCGCGAAGCCGCCAGCAGGTCAAAATCCGCCTGAATCGCCAAGCGCCAGTCGCCACCAGCCGGAAGGCGTACTCGCGCAGCCAGCACGACCGCATAAGCCGCAGCGATACCAATAGCCGGCGCGCCGCGCACCACCATGCTCCGAATTGCCTCGGCCACATCCGCGGCCGAGTGATAGCTCAGCCAGGTTTCCTCAAAAGGCAACGCGCGCTGATCGAGCAGGTGCAGAGCGCCGTCACGCCACTCGATGGCCTTGACCTTCTCTGCCGCTAGCAATTGCTCGCGCATTACACACCTCCGCCGGAAAAAGCCGACCATTATACGCACAGCACCACACCCACTAAGCCAGATCAGGTGCGCATGACTTCAAGCCTAGGGCGTTCCCCTATAAACTCGCCAGCTTCACCTGACTGCCGGAAGCGTCCCCATGCCCCAAGCCCCACTCGACCTTTTGCTCCTGCCCACCTGGCTGGTCCCGGTCGAGCCCGCTGGTGTGGTGCTACTGGAGCATGGCCTGGGTGTTCGTGATGGCCGTATTGCACTGATTGCGCCACGCGCCGAGGCGCTCAAGCACGACGCCCTGCAAGTTCTTGAGCTACCCGGCCGTTTGCTGACACCAGGACTGGTCAATGCCCACGGACATGCGGCCATGACGCTGTTTCGCGGCTTAGCGGATGACTTACCGCTGATGACCTGGCTGGAGCAGCACATCTGGCCCGCTGAGGCCAAGTGGGTTAACGAGCAGTTCGTGCAGGACGGCACCGAGCTGGCAATCGCTGAGCAGCTCAAGGGCGGCATCACCTGCTTCTCCGACATGTACTTCTTTCCGGAAACCGCCAGCCATCTGGTGCACAGCAGCGGCATCCGCGCGCAGATCACCATTCCGGTGCTAGATTTCCCGATTCCCGGCGCGCGCGATGCTGACGAAGCGCTGCGTAAAGGTCTGGCATTGTTCGACGACCTCAAGCACCACCCGCGCCTGAGTGTCGCGTTCGGCCCCCATGCGCCGTATACGGTGAGCGACGACAAACTCGAAAACATCCGCATGCTGGCCGAAGAGCTGGACGCTGGCATCCATATGCACGTGCACGAAACCGCTTTCGAAGTGCAGCAAAGCCTTGAGCAGCGCGGCGAACGCCCACTGGCCCGCTTAGCGCGACTCGATTTGCTCGGGCCGCGCTTCCAGGCCGTGCACATGACCCAGATCGACGATGAAGACCTGGCCCTGCTGGTGCAAAGTAACACCAGCGTGATCCACTGCCCGGAATCCAACCTCAAGCTCGCCAGCGGTTTCTGCCCGGTGGAGAAACTCTGGCAAGCCGGGGTCAACGTCGCTATTGGCACCGACGGCGCCGCGAGCAACAACGACTTGGACTTGCTCGGTGAAACACGCACGGCGGCCCTGCTGGCCAAAGCGGTAGCCGGCGATGCCACGGCGCTCAATGCCCATAGCGCCCTGCGCATGGCCACATTAAATGGCGCCCGCGCCCTCGGCCTGGACCGGCAGATCGGCTCGCTGGAGCCGGGTAAAGCCGCCGACATGGCGGTATTCAATTTGTCTGGCCTGGCCCAGCAACCGGTGTACGACCCGGTTTCGCAATTGCTGTATGCCGGTGGCCGCAGCTGTGTCGAACACCTGTGGGTCGCCGGTAAGCAGTTACTCGACGCCGGCCAGCTGACCCGCCTGGACGAACAGCGGATCATCCATACCGCACGCGCCTGGGGGGCAAAAATTGCCAGCAAGTAAAACCGCTCCAACGCCTAAGCCAACGGCCACTGCGACAAACTGACATACATTGGTCGCCTAACTGGCGTCCACTCTACCCGGCGAAACTGGCACCATGAGCGCCTGGCACCCCACTCTCGCCGCAGCCTGAATCAGGGATTTATATGAGCAACGTCGATCACGCCGAAATCGCCAAATTCGAAGCCCTCGCGCACCGCTGGTGGGATCGCGAAAGCGAATTCAAACCGCTGCATGACATCAACCCCTTACGGGTTAACTGGATCGACGAGCGCGTCGGCCTGGCCGGCAAGAAGGTACTGGACGTCGGCTGCGGCGGCGGCATCCTCAGCGAGTCCATGGCCCAACGCGGCGCAAACGTGACCGGCATCGACATGGGCGAAGCACCGCTGGCCGTGGCCCAGCTGCACCAACTGGAGTCCGGCGTCAGCGTCGAGTACCGACAGATCACCGCCGAAGCCTTGGCTGAAGAAATGCCTGAGCAGTTCGATGTGGTCACCTGCCTGGAAATGCTTGAGCACGTGCCTGACCCGGCCTCGGTGATCCGCGCCTGCTACCGTATGGTCAAACCTGGCGGCCAGGTGTTCTTCTCCACCATCAACCGCAATCCCAAGGCCTATATGTTCGCCATCATCGGCGCCGAGTACTTGATGCGCCTGCTGCCGCGCGGCACCCATGACTTCAAGAAATTCATCCGCCCGTCCGAGCTAGGCGCCTGGAGCCGTGACGCTGGCCTGCAGGTCAAGGACATCATCGGCCTGACCTACAACCCGCTGAGCAAACGCTACAAGCTGGAAGCCGATGTTGACGTCAACTATATGATCCAAACCCTGCGCGAGGAGTGACACGCATGCGCTTACGCGCGGTTTTATTCGACATGGACGGCACCCTGCTCGACAGCGCGCCGGACTTTATCGCCATCTGCCAGGCCATGCGCACCGAGCGCGGCCTGCCACCGATTGCGGACACATTGATCCGCGATCAAGTGTCGGGCGGCGCGCGCGCTATGGTCGCTGCCAACTTCGCCATGCCCCCTGAAACCGAGGGTTTCGAGACCCTGCGCCTGGAGTTCCTTGAGCGCTATCAGGCGCATTGCGCGGTACTGACCAGGCCCTTCGATGGCATGGCTGAGCTGCTCGATGAAATTGAACAGGCCAAGCTGATCTGGGGCGTGGCGACCAACAAACCGGTGCGCTATGCCGAGCCGATCATGCAACAGCTTGGCCTGGCAGAGCGCTCGGCGGTGCTGGTATGCCCGGACCACGTCAGCCGCAGCAAACCCGACCCCGAGATGATCCTGCTGGCCTGCGCCAAGATGGGCGTAGAGCCGGCCGCGACCCTGTTTGTCGGCGATGATGAGCGCGACATCGAAGCCGGCCGCGCGGCAGGCTGCAAAACAGCAGCCGTCACTTACGGCTATATCCACCCCCAGGATAACCCGCGTAATTGGGGTGCCGATGTGGTGGTCGATCACCCCTTGGAACTGCGCGCAGTACTCGAACGAGCCCTGTGCAGCTGCTGAATATTGCTTGTCGGGCCCATACAGATGTTGCCCGCTTCTGAAGAAATGAGGTTTCCCCCATGTACGACTACGCCGCTCGCCCCGACCTGCTCAAGGGCCGCGTGATTCTGGTCACCGGTGCCGGCCGCGGCATTGGCGCAACTGCCGCCAAAACCTTCGCCGCCCACGGCGCCACGGTGCTGCTGCTGGGCAAGACCGAAGCTAACCTCAGCCGGGTCTATGACGCCATCGAGGCAGCCGGCCACCCTCAGGCCGCGGTAATCCCCTTCAACCTGGAAACCGCCTTACCGCACCAGTACGACGAACTGGCAGCGATGATCGAAGCCGAGTTCGGCAAGCTCGACGGCCTGCTGCATAACGCCTCGATCATCGGTCCGCGCACACCGCTGGAGCAGCTGTCCGGCGATAACTTCATGCGCGTCATGCAGGTCAACGTCAACGCCATGTTTATGCTCACCAGTACGTTGCTGCCCCTGCTGAAACTGTCGTCAGACGCCTCGGTGGTGTTCACCTCCAGCAGCGTCGGCCGCAAGGGTCGTGCTTATTGGGGTGCTTATGCGGTTTCGAAGTTCGCCACCGAAGGCCTGATGCAGGTACTGGCTGACGAAATAGACGGTATCGCCACCGTGCGCGCCAACAGCGTTAACCCGGGCGCTACCCGCACCGATATGCGCGCCCAGGCCTACCCTGGGGAAAACCCGGCCAACAACCCGCTGCCCGAAGCGATCATGCCGGTTTATTTGTACCTGATGGGCCCGGACAGCACCGGCATCAACGGTCAGACATTTGACGCACAATAAACGCTGAATAGGGCTGCCGGTTTTCCGGCGGCGGCAGGGATAACTGGCATCAGATTGCCAGTAGCCCGCCAGTTAACCGGCAAAGCGTTGCCGTCCGCCGCCACACCAATACTGCAAGCCACTGAAATAAAACAATTTTTATCTTAAGTTAACGATTGGCACGGAATTCGCTCTAGCTCAGTTATCGTCGCGTACTGCGCAAGAGGTAGAGTTTCATGGCCCCGCACAATCAATCCAACACCATCGACTTCGACGCAGCCAAATTGCAGCGTCTCGGCTATGCCGGGCGCATTCAGAAAACCCTGAAACCAGTCAGCTTGGCGCAATTACGTCAGCAACTGAGCCTGCGCCTACAGACCTCCTTGGAAGCCGAGCGCATCCTCGAACTGTTTTTTACTGAAGTGCAGCGTCTGGTGCCATTGAGCGCAATGAGCTACCAATTAGCCTCCTGCGATTTGCGCCTAGACCTTGGCGAGCGCGCCAACCACTCGGCCGGCTACCGCCTGAACCATGAAGGTGAGTACCTGGGTGAGCTGACGTTCCGCCGCAACCAGCGTTTCAGCGAAGACGAGCTTGGCCAGCTCGAATCGCTGCTCGCCAGCCTGCTCTTCCCGCTGCGCAACGCCCTGCTCTATCGCGCAGCCCTGCAAAGTGCACTGCGTGATCCGTTGACCGAAACCGGCAACCGCATCGCCATGGAGCAAACCCTCAAGCGCGAGGTGGACATTGCCCGGCGCACACTGCAACCACTGTCTGTACTGATGGTCGACATCGACCACTTCAAACGCATCAACGACAGCCACGGCCATTTGGTCGGTGATGAGGCGTTGAAAGCCGTCGCCACCGCATTGAAAGACAGCCTGCGCAATGTCGATATGGTGTTCCGCTACGGTGGCGAGGAGTTTATGGTACTGCTCTCCAACACCAGCCGCGAAGCCGCCTCAATGGTGGGCGAACGTCTGCGCATGGCCGTGCTGGGCATCCAGTACCTGGTCGAGAACCGCGCCATTGAGTTGTCGGTCAGCCTCGGCTGCTCCACGCTGCTGCCTGGCGAGTCCATGGAAAGCCTGCTGCGTCGCGCTGACAAGGCGCTGTATATCTCCAAGCGCGATGGCCGTAATCGCCTGTCGATGGCCGGCTAAACGCAGCAGCCTGGAAAATGCTCGGAAGTGATGCTTAACGTCGTGCAGCGACGGCCCACAAAGTGGCGCACCATGGATAGCAGGCCATAAAAAAGGCGACCCGAAGGTCGCCTTTTTTACATCTGCCGAAATGCTTACTCCGGCTTAGGGCCGCGACCGAAGCCGGGGCGCTGACCTTCACGGGTCGGCGAACTGCGACGCTTGACCGGCGCACCCGCGGGCTTACGCGCCGGGCGATCAGTCAAACCAACACCTGGACGCTGCGCACCCGGTTTAGCGGGGCGTTTCTTGTTGACGTCACTCGGACGCTCAGCAACAGGCGTACCTTTGCTCTGCTCGTCGCGCGGCGCACGTGGACTGCGCACCGGGCGCTCGCCACGCTCAGCGCGTTCAGCCCCTTCACCACGTGCCGGACGCGAACGACCTTGATCACCCGCCCCAGCCGAACCTCCGCCATGGGCCGGACGCAAGGTCCGCTCCGGACGGGCCGCACGCCCCACCGGCTTAGCCGATTTACGCTGCAAACGGTCAAGCTTATCGCGGGCTTTCTCTTTCATATCCGGCAAGGCTACCGGCTTGAGGCCGACCTCTTCGCTGAGGATATCCACTTCGCGCTGGCTCATTTCGCGCCAGCGACCCATGGTTAGGTCCGAGGTGATAAACACCGGGCCAAAACGCACGCGCTTCAGACGGCTAACCACCAGACCTTGGGATTCCCACAGGCGGCGCACTTCGCGGTTACGGCCTTCCATCACCACGCAGTGATACCAGTGGTTAAAGCCCACGCCACCCGGCGCGACTTTGATGTCAGTGAATTTGGCCGGGCCATCTTCGAGCATCACGCCAGCTTTCAGGCGCTCGATCATCTCTTCGTCGACTTCACCACGCACGCGCACGGCGTACTCGCGGTCCATCTGGAAGGATGGGTGCATCAAGCGGTTGGCCAACTCACCGTCAGTGGTGAACATCAGCAAGCCGGTGGTATTGATGTCGAGGCGACCGATGTTGATCCAGCGGCCTTCTTTCGGCCGCGGCAGGCGGTCAAACACGGTCGGACGGCCTTCTGGGTCGTCACGGGTGCAGATCTCACCTTCGGGTTTGTTGTAGATGATCACGCGGCGCACGCTCTCGGCGCTTTCTTCGCGGCGAATCACCTTGCCATCAACAGCAATCGCATCGTGCAGGTCGACGCGCACGCCAAGACTGGCAACGGCGCCGTTGACCTTGACGCGGCCAGCGCTGATCCAGGCTTCAATTTCACGGCGTGAAGCCAGGCCCATGCGTGCCATGACTTTCTGCAGTTTTTCGCCTGCGGGGCTGTATTCTTCAATTTCACTCATCTGGGCACCTCCCGGTGTTTTCTCTGGTGATAAGGACGGTTTAGGCACAGCCTATTCGTCGAAGGGGCGCGGAGCATACGCGAAACACGGCGCTCACGCACGAATTGAGGCTAGCCTCCTGATCGGTGGCCGTCAGCCTTTGCGCCGACCGATGGTCGTCAGGCTGAGCAAACGCATATTCGCCTCGGCCAACACGGCACGCCGGTCGGGCTTATAGAGCTTCTTCCAACCCTTGATCTCAGCCTTGCTGCGCCCGCAACCGAGACAGATATCGCGCTCGAACTTACACAGTTTGATGCAGGGATCTTTCACCGCACTAACGCCCTTGAGGCGGACTGCCTCTCAATCAGGCAGCTGTTCTTTATCCAAGGCCTCACAGGACTCCTCGGCGTCCTCATGCTCGTCATCTTGCTCGGGCAAATCGTCGAAGTCGGTCTTGAGGCCCTGCTCCATCGAGTCGAGTTCAGCCAGCAGGCTGCTGAAGCTGGTTTCCTCACCGGCTTCCACCGCCGGCTCATCGGCCATGGCCAGGTCGGCACGTGCCTGCAGGCTTTGCGGAGCGTCTAGATCATCCTCGAAGGCCAGCACCGGCTCCGGTTCCAGCTCGCGCAGGGCGGCCAATGGCGGTAATTGGTCGAGAGTTTTCAGGTTGAAATGGTCGAGAAAGGCTTTAGTGGTGGCGAACATGGCCGGCTTACCCGGTACATCGCGGTGGCCGACGACCCGAATCCACTCACGCTCCAACAAGGTTTTGACGATATGGCTGTTGACCGCCACACCGCGCACATCCTCGATCTCGCCACGGGTAATCGGTTGACGGTAAGCAATCAGCGCCAATGTTTCGAGCATGGCGCGTGAGTAGCGCTGCGGTCGCTCTTCCCACAGACGGCCGACCCAAGGCGCGTACTTTTCACGCACTTGCAGGCGATAACCGGAAGCGACCTCGATAAGCTCGAATGCACGGCCCTCACAGGATTTACCCAAGTGCGCCAAGGCCTTTTTAAAAACCGCCGGCTCCGGCCGTTCAGCCTCTTCAAAGAGTTCAAACAGACGATCAAG
>Ga0209504_1002954_pt1 | contig 11003 bp, 6 predicted proteins | sample COGITO_mtgs_1005_FD_184791 | JGI IMG/M metagenome (GOLD analysis project Ga0209504, IMG submission 184791) | Pelagic marine microbial communities from North Sea - COGITO_mtgs_100511 (SPAdes) (version 2) | ecosystem: Environmental > Aquatic > Marine > Epipelagic ...
GGTGATATAGTAGACTTCTTCTTGCTACGACTAATGCCTAGCTTTCTTCTTCTGTTAATGTTTGCGTATAATCCTTTTTTCATCGTTTAATTAATATCTCCATCATTCTATCTAGTTTACCGTTAATCTCTTTAACCGTTGTTTCAAGACCACTCATACGGTTCTCAACAGCAGTATCTCGTTCTCGTTGCGTAGCTAACTCTACTTCAATCTTTGTTAATCGTTTCTCGTCTGTATCCAGTCGATCCGATAGTTTCTTTATAACCCATCCAATAGCTCCTAGAATAACAGCTAGAGCAGTGTCGAGAAAGTGTGAGAGTTGCTCAGTCATCTAACTATGTACTTCAGGTTTGATTTTAATTGAGTTGTCAGTGGTGTCGATCCAAAGTTGACCTTGTTCTAACCACGAAGGTTCAGTCGTTCCTTGAGGAAGTCCAAACATCTTAATCATTGAAAACAGTTTATTTGTGTCTTCGTGTCTTCTGATAGTAAAAGGTGTGTAAGTATCAGTCTCAGCTGCTGAGTTAGGATATGAAGTACTACTTGAAACCTTCTGAACTTTAAACTGCGTTGTACTTACTATGTCGATTATTTCAAGTTGTTCGTTCCAATTAGCTTCACTGCTGCCAGAAAGAATAACAAAATTACCTTCTTTAAATCCGTGTGCAGAAGATGTTTGAAAAGTTACAGAAGTACTGGTGGAAGCTACTTGGGTTATAGAGACCGATGCACTTAGTGTTCCTATATGTCCCAACGAAAAACTCCCTGTTCCAGCAGTATTATGACTTGAACTTATGTTAAAAATCTGACCTCCGCTGCTTGAGTCGTTCAATTGAAGCGTTCCACCGTTAGAACCTTTAATAATAATAGCAGGTGAATTAGACGTTGTGTCTTGTACTAGCACGTTCCCATCTACTTTTAAAGCATGAGTACTGGAAGCTGAAGTACCTATACCTACTTTTCCTGTAATAGAAGCGTCACCATCTCCATCTAACGTCATTAACGTTCCTTGTGACCCTGTTCCGCTAAAATTAGTAAATTGAAAATTTCCGCTTGAATCAACGAAGAAATCCCTCACTTCATCTGTGACAGCATCATAAGTCAACCGTATTCCTGGACCTTCAGCACCTCTAGTAATTAGAATGTTAGACCCATTAGATGCTAAACCATTTACTGTATAAGCTTGCGTCTCGTCTAATTTACTAGGAGTAACAGCATCATCTAATATTTCAGTAGTAGTAACAGCATTAGTAGCTAACTTATTGGTAGTAACAGAACCATCTAATATTTTAGCAGAGGTAACAGAAGTGTTAGCTAATTTAGCGTTAGTAACAGCACCGTCATTAATCTGAGCTGTTCCTATTGTACCTTGTGTAAGTGGAATACCTAACCCTCGTTGAATAATAACAATGTCTTCCCCTCCAGCTAAAGAAGGAATAATTGTTAGAGTATCTGTATCTGGGTCTACTGTGTAGTCAACTGTAGGTTCTTTTACTAATCCGTTAACACTAACATCATACGCACTATCTCCTAATACATCAGCATCAGTAACAGTATAAGTTGTGTTCGCTCCTGCTGTACCTGTGAATTGCCATTTAGACGGAGGAGTAGAAGCACCAGCAGCAATCTGTTCTACTTTTTGATCGACATAGTTTTTAGTTGCTGCATCTGCTGTTAAGGTAGGTGTGCTTACATTTAATATCTTATTAGACTTAGCATCCCAATCTGTTCCACCTGGTCCAATTTGAAGAGAAGCCTCATTTAACTCAGCAAGTTCTTCATTTAAAAATCTATTATGTTGATAAGCAAAGTCTAACTCTGTTTCTGTCAGTACTGAACCATTTACAAAATCTACAAGGTTAGTGTCAGGTTGACTGTTCCTTCTTACACGAACGACCTGCCCTGCTGTAGCACCACTATTTAAAACTACTTTATTAGAAGGAGATGTTACCAATGTGAAGGCAGCTGTATCTACTCCGTTGATTTCAACTTTAACGTGTTCAGCTTTAAGATAAGAAAATGAAAATGCAAAATCTGTCTGAGACGCTGTTGCGATTGAGTCTACGTATGTATTAGCCATGGTAATCTATTATTAATTTGTTTGTTGTAAAAGTTCAAGCACATCTTCTCGTTGCATCCCACCTCTTAAACCTGCTCTAGCTTGTGTTAATGAAGAGTATTGTGCATTTAAGTCAGGATACTCTCTAAGCATTTGTCTTCTAGCTTCTTTTCTGTACTTAGTTAGAACACTATTTAACTGCTGTATTCTAGGACTAGGAAGACCAGGTTCAGAGTCTGGTGATAACCTTTGGTAGTTCCTTGACTTTATAAGTTTGTTCAAGGTTTGCCTAAGAGAAAGACCACGAAGCTTAACAGTTTTTAATAACTCTAATTGTCTATCGTTTGCGGATTGTCCTTTATCGTTTTCATACTCTAACAAGTCTATCTGCCCACCTAAACTAGGAGGAGGGTTTCTAAAAGCATGATTCAAACTTGCCATCTCTGTTAGGATAGGATCATTCTTTTTAGTGGACAGTTGAATAGGATTAATAAAACCTGTACCCATCCATTGTTCTGCTACATATTCCTCTCCCAATATATTACGTTTAGTATCTAAAGAACCACGCATACCTAGCTTACGTTTAACTGCGTCCATTACAGACCTTGTTTCTTTTATCGCTTGAGTATCGTAGTCGGCTGTTTGAGAAATTAAGTTAGGAACTAACGAACCTGCATAATTCCTACCTAACTTTTCTACATAACGATCAGGATCACCCAAAGCATCTGCCCACATTTGAATACCAGCTAAGTATGACTTGTTAGTAGCATTTCTTGTTAGAGCTAATACCATTGATGTTGATGCGTGTTCTAAAAGGGATTCATCAAAATCCGCTTCCTCTCTTATCCCTGTTTCAACTAAATCTGCTACAACACCTAAAGGAGTAGCTAAAGGATCAAGTCGTTGATAACTGAAGTAAGTGTCTCCAATCTTAATACTGTAAGGTCTCCATCCTGTTGCCATTAGAGCTTCTTTTTCACGCTCATTACTAGGACCACCTCCAGTTATGTACTCTCTGTTGTTATAAGCTACATCGATTAAACCTCCAAAAGTAAGACCTGCTGTTACTACTTTACCTCTGGTTCTTGCTTTTAAGATAGGGTCTGTACTGTTGAACTCTGCAAATAACCGCTCACGCTCCTCTTTTAACACAGTAACAAAAGGAGTTCTTTCAAAAGCAAACTTTAAGATATTAGTAGGAGTACGAACAAAAGGAACTACAAATCTCAAGTAAGGTATTTTGTTAGTGGCTTCTTGGATTACTTTACCTAATGTCTTGTCTTGTAATTCTTTAGTAAATGTTAAATACTGAGCTTCTTCCATTGAATACTGCATAAGTGCAGATGAATCAGGATTAAAGTTATCGTCCTTGTATTTGATGATGAAATCAGATTTATCTTTTCCTTTAAGACCTTGCTTATCCGCTATCAAAGAAGCCTCTCTAACAAGACCTTCTTCAGACATCATACGTCCACCTTCAGTTACTATTCCATCAATAGTTTTATTAATATGCCCAGCTAATGCTTTGGGATCACGAATGCCTTGTTGAATGCCTGACATAGCTGCTTTCATTCTAGCAGCTCTACGATAAGCTAACTGTTTAAAGAACTCATCAGAAGTTAACAATAACCTACTAGGCAGTCTTATGTAACTAGCGTATTTGTCTATTGAATCTTTAGCTGAGTCTGAAACAATACCACCTATAGGGGATTCAGCTATACGTTGACCAGTAATAGAAGCACGTTGACCTTCCTCAAACGCACGATTTGATGGGTCTAGTAGATTGTCTTGGTCTTTAAAAGCTTGTTTAGCAAACTTACCTGCTTCTTTAAACATCTCACTATCAGACCAAGACGCTATAACAGCTTTGACTACATCCATGTTTCCACTAGCTATACCACCAGCAACAGCCTCTAAAGTGGTCATTACCTGTGTCAATGCATTACCCATTATATTAACCATCTGTGTCTTAGGACCACTCAATATAGAGTTCATCCAGTATTCAGTAGGCATATCTAAGAAATGTTTACCTTGTGCTTTCTTTGCTGTATTTAACAACCTAGCTAAACTTCCATCTAAATCGTTTGGATCAATATGTTCTTTAACTAGCTTAACCATACGCTCTGGTTTCATATTACCAGAGTTATTAACAAACTCGTTACGTATTCCTTCAACCTGAGACTCAGCTTCGTTAAGACCTAACTTACGCTTTCCGAAACCTTCATCTCTAGCTTGTAAAGTAATAGCAGTTTCTCTACCTATCCTACGATATACATCTGCTACTGTTAATAGTTGTTGGAAAGCATTTTTCAACTTAGTAGTGGATACTGTGCCTCCGCCTGTTTGATCAAACTCTTTAACTATCTCACTGACATTCTGTATAAGTGCTTTACCTTGTTCTCTGTAAGATTGTTGTGTTATACGAATATCACGTAATACTTTCTCAGCGTCTTCTCCTTCTTTAGCTTGTGCTCTAACAGTTGTTTCGATTTCTTCGTCTATATCTGTGACTGCGTCTGTAACTGTTACTTTCTCAGGATTAGCTTCGTAGTATTTCTCTAGTAAATCTTTTAGTACAACAACATCACCATCAGTCTCCAATGCAAACTGTGGTAATCTCGGAACACTTGCACCAGGTTTCATTAAATCTTCAGCATACCCTCTAAACTTCTCAGGTATAGCACTAAGGAACTCATCTTCTTTACCTTTCTTAAAGTCAGGCATCTCAGCAAAAGTCTTACCAAAATCTAAAGGTGCTTCTGCTCTCTTAGTTACATTACGCTGTTTAAGGAAGTCGTTAAATATTTTCTGCCTTTGGTCTATACCTAATTTAGATTTTAAAGAAGCAAACATATCCTTGAACATGATCGCTACTTCTTGTGCTATTCTTTTAAGTGTACCTGAAGGAGCTAAATCTTTCTCGTCTAACTTCTTTAAGAAAGCATCAGTCATTTCCTCTGCAAAGTATTCGTCTACATCTTTAAACCTATAGTTCTCAGATGTGTGCTTACCCTTTAGAAATCTTTCTAGTTCTTTAGGTATTGTTTTTTTAAGTAAGGAAGAAGGATCAACAGTGTCATCTAAATCAACACCAAAACTTCTAATGTAATCTCTTCTAGCTTTATCAAATTGTTTAGTTAAAGAAGTAACATCTGTTTTAGGAAGATAACGACTAAGTCCATGCCAGAGCTCGTGGACCATAGTACGCTTAATACCACCCTCGTCTATAACAGATTGTCTTATTTGTAGTAGATTGTTGCCAAAGTTATAACGACCAGCAGATGGTATCTTGTTAGTGACGGATAATGATACATCACCAAACAACCGCTTACCCATCACATCAATGAACTTCTCTACATCTGCTACGTCTTGTGGGTCTGCTCCCTTTATAGGGAACTTCTTCATTAACCTATTCTTTAGAGTGTCAGCACCTTTAGGAATAATATCCATCATCCCTTCTTCTTCGTAGGTCTTGAACGGTCTAGGTACTCTTTCTACAGTAGCGTCAAAGTCTTCTAAAGTTTCGTCTAGTTCTTCTACTCTTTCCTGTAGTTCTCTTTCTTCTGCTACTCTTACTCTGTCCTTTACATCAGCAGTCCTAACATCACCTAACACACGAAGATCAGCTTCTTTACCTTCTATACGGTTTTCAAGCATAGAGATTCTAGTCTCATCAGCACCTGTAGCTTTACCTTCTTCTTTCTTCTTTAACAGTTCATCAAGCCTAGTTTTATCTAGGTCTAGTTCTTTTTGTAGTTCCCCTCTTTCCTTAAAACTTGGTAGATCAGTAAAGTATTTTTTGTATTCTGGGTATTGATCTTGTATAGCTTTAGGGATAGGCGTTCCATCCATCATTGCTTCTCGAATAGCTCTTTTGTGATCTGGTTTAAAAGTTTGGCTAACAGCTGCTTTTTCTTTCTTTGAGATCAAAGGCTCAACATAAGAGTGCATTCCTTCGGCTGCTTTCCATATCCAAGTATTACCAAATTGATCGTTAGTAAATCTTATCTCAGGGTCTCCCGAAGGGTCTCTACCGAACTCTGATCTAACTTCATTAGTCATTTTCCTTCGTTCCGTGTCGCTCGGATTCCTTATAACTTCCACATCGCCAGCGTAAAACACCTCGGAAGTTTTGGGTTGTGCAACTGCTTCCTCAAACTCTTCTTTAGTAAGTTGATAGGCTGCCTTCGGTTTTTCAAAATCAGGCATATCAGCAAAAGCTTTACCACCTTCAAGAGTATCGTTAACTACCTGTGCTTGTTGTTCAGCAGTACCTCCTTCTTCTTTTACTTTCCTACCTCTCTTAATCGCTTTCAGTCCTGATATAAAAGTACCAGCTACAGCTTCAAGACCTAGACCTTCCAACACATTCTTCATGCGTCCTTCTAACTCACCTTCATCTTCATCGTGTGCCAAGAACTCAGTAACTGGATTCTGTAACTCTGGTACTTGTTGGATAAGATTAGATAGTCTAGCTTCTTGTCCGTTAAAGAAAGTAAAATCAGTAGCAGCACCAGCAACAACACCTTTAGTAACAGTACCTGCTTTAGCTAATGCACCTGCTCTACCAGCAAGACCAAACAAAGGAATGAAACCTGTAGCAAACTGAGATATACCTTCTACAGCACCACCTGCCATAGTTTTAGAAGTACCTAAGAACCTAGTATCGTAGTCAGGTAGTACATCAAAAGATAAGTAGTCTGCTAGGTTGTACGCTCCTTGAACAGCACCCTCTACACCTCGAAACGGAGCTGCAAGTATATCACCTGCGTAATCAAAAAAATCGTTATCGTCTTCCTTTAAAATATCTTCTGGTAATGCCATAGTGTTTTACTTTATAAGTCTTAATCTTTTAGCGAACTCTCGTTGATCCTCGATAAATTGTACAAGATCATCAATGCCTATTATACTAGCTTTATCTTTTACTTCTTCAGGCATATCCTCGTTATTCTTTATGTCTTTAGCTTGTTCTAATGTAGCTATCGATAGGAGTCTAGTTATTCTTGTCCTGCTTTCAAACTCAGTTGCATCAAACCTTACTCTTCCGTCAGGTGATAAACCTCTTTTAAGAGTGTCTGTGCTAGTAAAAGTTTCTAAGAATCCGTTAATGTTCATCCATTCACTAAGCATTCCTTCCTGTTCCTCTACAGTATAACGAACACCAGGTTGTCCTTTAACAGTCATAGGGATAGCACCTGCCATAACTGATGTATCTGGAGTTGGTTCTACTTTCCAAGCGTTAGGGTCTAACTGTTCCGATAATATAGCAGAAGTTCTAATACCATATGACCTAAGAAATTCAAAAGATTTCTGTTTGTTCTCTGGTGTAGATTCTTTTGCTCCCAATACTTTTAAAGCTTTAGTTGTCTCTGCTAAGTCTCCTTTTTTCTTGTCGTATCCAAAAAGATTTTCTAGTGCTTTGTCGAACATACCTTTTTCAGGTGCTTCTAATCCCTCTTGTTTTGTTTCTAAATAATCTGCGACTCTTTTAGAGTCGTTATCTTCTTTAGTTTTTTTAACGGTACGATCTTTAAGTTGCTTCTGTAAGTCCTTGTAAAGTCGTTCATCTTCTTTCCTAGTAAACTCTAAAAGTTTATCTTGTCTTTCCTCGTTAGATAGAGGTGTCTGTGTAAGCTGTAGAGTATAATTATCTACATTTGTTTGAAACTCAGCTAAAGAATTTGTCAGTAGATTAAAACCTTCTGCATCTCCAATTAAAAGACCTTGTTGATCAAAATAACCTTTTACCTTCGTAGTGAAACCATCTCTTATAAATCCTAATCCAGGGGTGTTTCTTTTTAACTCTTCTTTTTTCCTTACATTAAAATTTACATTTGTAGCTAACCACGATTTAGCTTGGTCACTGAAGTTTACAAAAGCTTTTTTATTAACTGCAAGGTTAGCGTTTAAAGCGAATTTCTCTAAGTCGTTTTTGTTTGTGAATTTTTCACCCTCATACTCTACTTCTTTAGCTCCACTGTTTAATTGATCGTGTGCTATCTTAAAATTAATAAGCGTATTCTCTGCTAATTCAATATCTTCCCCCTCTTCTTGACCTTCAAATATTTCAGCAGCTTTATTTATGACTCTTTCGTATTCTAAATACTCATCATCATTCATTTTAGCGTTACCAAACTTCAAGTTTTCTGCTGCCCAATTTAAAAATCCATCTGCTCTATCTTCATTGCCACTAGCAGCTAGTTTTCTAATAACAGAAGTAAAGACAGCTCGTTGCTCTTTCGGTGCATAAGCATTTAAATTTCCCCAGTCATCAGCGAAGGAGTTAAGAGTGTCTAAGTCATAGATACCTGCTCTAGCTTCATCATCTAAACCTCCTGTTATATTTCTTACTGTTTCAAAAAGAGCAGAACTAGTAGAGAAAGCTAATTCTTCTTTAGCTATGGCTGACTGTCTTACTTCAAAGTTTGTTACAAGCGGTTGTATCTGTGGGTTTATCGCTTTTTGTAAACCTTGCTGTGCAATAACAGAACCTGCTAATCCAGGGTTATTTTGTATATACTCATCTCTTACTTTATTAATAATGTCAGCACCACCGTCAGGATCGTCTTCTAAAGGGTTAGCTAATCGTTTATTGATCTCAACCATCAAATCCCTACCAGCTAACTTGCCTATCGCTTCTATCTTCCTCTTCTGATTAATAGGAGAAGTTAGCCAGCTTATCGCACCTTTTCTTACTTGCTTATCAAACTCTCCCTCTGTCTTTTGGAGCATCGCTTGAATCTCTTCAGGACTCTTCCTTGATAACTCATCCTCAAATTGTTCTGCTTCTATATCGGCTACCTGTGTGTACTGCTGAAGCATAGGATTAACCTGTGAAAGAGCGTCAGCAAGGTCCATCAACTTATTCCTACCAACTGCACTAGCTCTACGCTGACCTACACTGTATTGACCTGCTCGTTGAATAGTAGGTTGAATACCTGGAACTGCGTCACCTAACCCTTGTACTTGTACTCGTTCTGCCATTATCTTCTCCTACCTGTCATTGCTTGTGTATAACTCTGGGCTGATGTAGTTCCTGTTGACGGTGATCCCATCCTACTACTAATACCTTGACCTGCTGCATAGCCACTCATCGCTTGTGACCCTGCTTGCAACACTGCACCTAAAATACTAGGTTGACTGACAGGTGGTCCAAGAGGTTGATTAATGCTTATTTGACGTTGAGTAGTAGCGAACCCTGCTTGTTCTAACCCTAATCCAGTACCCACTCCAGTTAACTCTTGTTGTCTTAAAGCTGCTGCTCTATACCCTGCTTCCTGTCTAGTATAGTCATCCATTAAAGCAGTAACACTAGCACCTGTAACACCTGCTTCACCTGCTGAAACTCTCGCTCTAGCTAAAGCTTCTTGAGACTTCCTACTTACTTGTTCAAGTTCCCTAGAGGTAGCTTCCTGTTGCTGTGCTTGTTGCATTCTAATGCTTGATTGCTCTTGCATGAATCGACTTCTTTCAGCAGCTGACGATTGGGCTTGATACGCTGCCTGTTGAGCTTGAGCGGCTGCTTGTTGTTTAGCTTGTTGTCTAGCACCTGCGAATTGAACCCCTGCTTGGAGACCTCCTACTACTGCCATTGCTGCTGCTGGATTACACATAATATATTACTTCCTCTCTATCTTAAATGACTTATAACCAGGGATATTGCAATCCTCAAAGGTAGCACCTAACCAAGTTAACCACCTAATACTTAAAGTGTTAGCTTCCATGACATAGTTTGTTAAGTAATCAAAGCCTTGCATCAAGTCATCAATCCACACTTGTGAATCCTTAACAAACTTCTTCTTTATCTTACAAAAATTCCTTGTCCCTAACAACCAAGCTATGCCTACATTCTTCCTGGGAGATACTCCAAAGCTTGCTAATAGACCGTCTTGATCTGTCTTGATGCTGTAGCACTTACTACTTGATTCAAATGATCCGTACACAGCATCTCTAGGGTGAAACATTAGACCGATACATTCCATCATATCTTCTTCTCGTAAGTCATCGTATAACAAAGGAGCATCAAGGGTGGGCATACTAGGTTCTATTCTAACTTCCATATCTTCTACTTCTTGGTATCATCATAGATTCAAATTCAGCTGCAAGTATTTTCACTGGTAAAGCACTAGAAGATTTAATTTGAATAGTAGCGTCATTAGGTTGTGCTTGGACAGGGAATCTGAAATGTCCGTCTTGAGGTACAAAAGTATTAAGTGTTAAGTTAGAACCTAGTACTTCAGGATTAAAAGCATAGCTATATGTATCTCTAAATTTAGGAGTTATCTCTACAGTAAAGTGTCCAGTTTCAGCGTAGTTCAAGCTACCACTTCTTATTGTTTGATAAGCGTAATCAGTAGATGATCTTCCTCCTCTTTCTGTGGGTTGCTTTAATGATTGGTCTGAGAACTTGTATAACATATCATAAGGAAAACCTGCTACAAAATCGACACTTGTTAAATCAGCTGTGACTGTACCTTCTGTGGTGGATGTCCTTGTAAAGGGATACTTATGTCCTGTCTTTGAATATATCTCAACTCCATTAGGATCATAAGGAAATCCACTTATAGTAGTTAACTTAGTCGATGCACTATAACTAAAAGACAACTCAGACTTATCCAACCTACTATCTAACAATAAAGTATAGCTATCATTACCATCCTTTAAGTTGTTCTCCATAGGTAGCTTCTCTAAGTAAGTAGATTCGGAGTCTTTAGTGATAACAAAAAGATTAGCTTCGATAAAATGAGCACTGATTATTTCCCTGGAGAATGTAAACTTTTGCCAAGCTGATTGTACCTTCTCTTTATTCTGCCAAAAGAATTTATAAACAAACATTGTAGTTCTATCACCGTTCAAAGCTACGATTAAATCTTGAACAGAAGAACCCACCATTAACTCTAAAGTCGAAGGGATATAAGTAGGTATTTGTGAAGTTATTTCAGAA
>Ga0209504_1002962_pt1 | contig 10989 bp, 10 predicted proteins | sample COGITO_mtgs_1005_FD_184791 | JGI IMG/M metagenome (GOLD analysis project Ga0209504, IMG submission 184791) | Pelagic marine microbial communities from North Sea - COGITO_mtgs_100511 (SPAdes) (version 2) | ecosystem: Environmental > Aquatic > Marine > Epipelagic ...
CTGCATGGCCGCCACGTCGGCCACCAGGTAATCGCGTAAACGCCGAAAACGCTCCTGGCCACGCCGTGCCTTGGGCCATACCAGGTAGTAACTACAACCACTGGGCACTGCGCTCGGCCAAGGCAGCGCAAGCCGCCCCTGAGCCACATCTTCGGCGACCATCACCAGGTCACCGATGGATACGCCATAACCACGCGCAGCAGCCACCATACCCAGTTCCAAGGTATCGAATACCTGCCCACCCTTTAGCGGCACTTGATCGGCCAGGCCCATGGCCTGCAGCCATTGCCGCCAGTCACGACGATCTGGGGTGGGGTGCAGCAACTCAGCCGACTGCAACCGCGGCAAATCCCAGGACGGCCCACTCAAGGCCTCAGGCGCACAGACCGGAATCAGCCATTCGGCGAACAATTCGGTGCTTTCCCATTCCTCGGGGAAATCGCCCTGGCTGAGCAGCACCGCACAATCGAACGGCTCATGCAGAAAGTCCACCTTGTCCACGTCCATCCAGGCGCTGGTCAGCTGCACTTCACTGGCGCTACTCAGGCGATAGCGCGACAGGCGCGCCAGCAACCAGCGCATGGTCAGCGTCGATGGCGCTTTCAGACGCAACACCGTGTCATCAACACGCAACGTGTTGCAGGCGCGCTCCAGCGCCTCAAAGCCATCGCGCAGCCCCGGCAGCAGCATGCGCGCGGTTTCCGTGAGCTGCAGACTGCGACCGCGACGCTCGAACAAACGACAGGAAAAGTGCTCTTCCAAGGTGCGCACATGACGGCTGACCGCACTCTGGGTAATCGCCAGTTCTTCGCCCGCACGGGTAAAAGAACAGTGCCGCGCCGCGGCTTCAAAGGCGCGCAAGGCATAGAGCGGTGGCAAGCGCTGATTCATGCGCTCAATCCATGAGTAATAGTCATGCCTGTCATCGCTATTATCCTTTTGTGCTGGCGCAGCTGGCTTATGAGAATAGGCGCATTCTCTGCCTGCGCGGATCACCCGAGCAAGCCCTCTTACTGAGTAGAACTCATCATGCTGCAACCGCTCCGGGGCGAACTGCGCGCCATTCTGAAACTCGCCGGGCCACTGATTGCCGCTCAGCTGGCACACGTCGTGATGGTGTTCACCGACACGGTCATGATGGGTCTACTCGGCCCCGCGACCTTGGCCGCCGGCGGCCTGGGGGCAGCCAGTTATTCTTTTGTCTCGATTTTCTGCGTGGGGGTGATTGCCTCGGTCGGCAACCTGGTGGCGATCCGTCACGGCGCACAGGACGCTGCCGGCGTTACCCGGCTGACGCAGAACGGCCTGTGGTTGGGCTGGGGCCTGGCGTTGCTGGCCGGCCTGGCATTGTGGAACCTGGGCCCGGCGCTGCTGTATGTCGGCCAGCAGCCGGAGAACGTCAGTGGCGGCATGCAGTTTCTTTCCACCCTGGTGTTTGCCCTGCCCGGCTATATGAGCTTTATGGCCCTGCGCGGCTTTACCAGTGCCATCGGCCGACCCGGCCCGGTGATGGCCATCAGCATTGTCGGCGCATTGGCCAACTTCATCCTCAACTATGCCCTGATCAAGGGCTGGTTTGGCCTGCCGGCACTGGGCCTGGCCGGGATAGGCCTGGTTACCGCTGTGGTGATGAATGTCATGGCGCTGCTGCTGGCCTGGCATGTCATGCGCCATAGCGCCTACAGCCCTTACCCACTGTGGCGCGGGCTGCTACGGCCGGTGTGGGCTGAGCTGAAAGAGCTGCTGCGTTTGGGCATGCCGATTGGCGGCACCTATGCGGTGGAATCCGGGTTGTTTGCCTTTGCCGCGTTGTGCATGGGCGCGCTGGGCAGCACCCAGCTGGCGGCACACCAGATCGCAATCATGTCGGTGTACGTGGCCTTTATGGTGCCGGTGGGGATTTCTTACGCGGTGACCTTTCGTATCGGTCAGCACTTCGGCGCCGGCCGACTGTTACAGGCCCGCCAAGCCGGGCGCTTGGGTCTTGCTCTCGGCGCGCTGTGCATGCTCGGTTTCGCGGGCTTATTCTGGCTAGCGCCACACTGGGTGGTCGGGCTATTTCTCGACCCGACGGACACTGCCTATGCCGATGTGGTCAGCTTGGCCGTGGCGCTATTGGCAATTGCCGCCTGGTTCGAGTTTTTCGACGGCATCCAAACCATTGCCATGGGCGCGATTCGTGGCCTCAAGGATGCCAAGACCACCTTCTGGGTCGGTCTCGGCTGCTATTGGGTGGTCGGCGCACCACTGGCCTGGGTGCTAGCGTTCCCATTGGGCTGGGGAGCTCAGGGCGTGTGGTGGGGCCTAGCCGGCGGCCTGGCCTGTGCCGCTATAGGCCTGACCCTGGGCTTCGAATGGAAAACCGCACGCCTGCTGCACCCCTCGGTCATCAATCAGCAGCCACTGCCACAGGCTTCCTGAAGCGATAAAAAAGATTCGGCTCACTGACCAGATAAAGCACGCCCTGGTTGTCCATGGCGATACCTTCACCTTGAGGCACGCCGCGCTTGAGGCCATTGCGCCCACGCAGCAGTGACAGGCTGCTGATCGGCTTGCCTTCGACATTCAGCTCCAGCACCAAGCGCGATTCATCGGACAGCGCCAGCAAATGCCCGCTGCGTTCATCGAATTGCAGACTGGACAGATCGCGCACAAACAGCCCGGCATCGCGCTGTTGATCATCCACCACATGCACAGCAAAGGGCCGTTGCGGATCACGCTGGGGGAACCCATGAATCTCGTAGATGCGTATCGGATCGCGCTCTTTGGCAACAAACAGGCGCTGCCCTACCGAGTCGTAAGCCAGCCCTTCAAACCCCTTGTTGCCGTTAAGGCCGATACCTAAGGAAAACTGCTGAGCCTGATCGGCATGCAACTCGGTCGTCGTCTCATCGACCCGCACCTTGATCAGGCGCTGCAGGCGCTCGTCGGTGATGACATACAGGCCCTGGCTGATGTACTCAACCGCCTCGGCGTCGCCAAACCCATGCAGGTCGATACGCCGCAACAACTCCCCCTCCAGCGACAGCTCGATCAACTGCGGTTTTTGGTTGGTCACGGTAAACAGGCTGTTACGGTCCGGGTCATAGGTCAGCGCCGAAACATCGTCATTGAGCCCTTCGATTTCTTTGGCTTCGATATCCACCTGATAATCCGCCAACAGCACAGAGGCCTGCTGTCCGTTACCCGCCTGCCGCCACTGCTGCACGTTGAACCAGGCTCGTTCAAACAGGCGGTACTCCTGGGCAAATAACCCCAACAGCAACAACGCCAGCACAACAAGGCCCAACAACAAACGCTTCAAGGTGAAATGGTCTCGCATGGCGACTCACTCGCAAAGAGTAACGGGCAACACAACGACGCCAGCCCGAAGCAATGCTTCGGGCTGGCGTGGGACGTGAATAATAAGTCTTATTTGACCAGTTCGAGGTGCTCAACATCGATCTCACGGCTGGTCAGGTCGCGGTCAACCTCACCACTGATTTTGACCACGGCCGTCTCGGAAATGGCCTGAGCCGGCCAATGCTCATCGTCGATCTCAACATTGATGGTGCCGCTGGCGTCCTTGAACTCGTAGAGCTCATCCTGCAGGCGTTTGACGATTTGTCCTTGCAGCACCACGGGCGTGTCATCGGCGGCATCCAGCGCAGCGGCCACAGTGGTGACCTGAGTAACCGCGCCAGGGCCGGTGTAACTGGTGGCCAGCGCGGCAGTAGAGAACAGTGGAACCAGCAGCAGAGCCAAGGTGAAACGCTTCATGGGGTAACCCTCTAATCAGTATGTGATGGGGTCAGAGTAGAGAGCGTTGCTGAAACCAGGCTTAAACGGGGCTTAAGCCAAACTTAATCACTGCTGGGCGCTGACTCTTTACGCAGCACGTAGAACAGGTTGGGCTCACTGACGATATAAATATTGCCCGCCGCATCCATGGTCACCCCTTCAGCCTGCTCGATGCCCCCGCGCAAACCATTCATACCGCGGCTCAAACTGATAAAACTGACCGGCTCGCCCTGCTCGTTCACCTCCAGGAGCAGACGCGATTCATCCGAAAGCACCAAGGCGTGCCCGGTGCGGGCGTCGTAGGTCAGGGATGAGATGTCACGCAAAAACAAGCCCTGGGATGACAGTGGCTGGAGAGTACCGGCGGCACCGTCCTCCCCCGGAAACGGTAAGCTGAACAGGCCCAGCGGAGCGCGCTCCTTGCCCAGCAGCACGCGCTCATTGCGCGAGTCCCAAGCGATGCCTTCGAAGCCCTTGTTGCCGGCATCGGCAAAGCCCAAGTCGAAAGAGGGATAGTCGGCAAACTCAAGGTTGCGAGTCAGGGCTCCCAACTTGAAGGTGGTCAGCGTGCGCTTGCGCTCATCGATAATCGCCAGGCGACCATCAGAAAGCATTTCCACCCCTTCCGGGTTGGCAAAGCCGTTCAGGTTGATGCGCCGCATCACCTGGCCATCCAGGGTCAGCTCAATCAATTGCGGGTGTTTGCCGGTTACGGTGAACAACGTGTTGGTTTCGGCGTTGTAGGTCAGCCCGGAGACCTCGTCGTCTTCCAGCCCCTGTAACGGCTTACCCTGCAACACGGCCTTGTAGCCCGGCAGCCAGATGCTGGCCCGTTGCTCGGCAGAGTCGACCTGCTGCTCTTCAATCCAAAAGGCAAAGCGCTCATCCCAGTGCCGATAATTAATCACCAGCACGGCTACCACGAGCAGGAACAACAGCAGTATTAGCCAGCGCAGACGCACCAGCCGAGCAGTCCAGATCGACATCGCACACAACCCATAAGAACGATGGCAATCAGACTAGAGAGCAACGCTTAAGTTTCTGTTGAACCGCTAAGCCAGCGGGCACCTCCAGGTGCCCGAACCGCTCATACAAGAACGGCCGCTTAGCTGGACCTTTAGAGCGCGCGACTGGTGAAGCGGCTGTGGTCGACCAGCTCCAGCATCAGCTCGTCACCCTTGTGCAGCGGGCCGACGCCGGCAGGCGTACCCGTGAGGATCACATCACCCGGCTGCAGGCTGAAATGCCCACAGATATGCTGAATCATCGGCAGGATCGGGTTAAGCATGTCGCGGCTGTTGCCGTCCTGACGCACTTCACCGTTGATCGCCAGGCGAATGCCGATATCGGCCAGATCCTCGACCGCATCACCGGGCACGAAGGGAGCCAGCACACAGGCACCATCAAAGGATTTAGCGGTTTCCCACGGGTAACCCTTGGCCTTGAGCGTGGCCTGCAGGTCACGCAGGGTCAGGTCCAGCGCCGGGGCGAAACCGGAAATGGCGTCTAGCACTTCCTCGGCATTTGGCGTGCGCGACAGCGGCTTGCCGATCAACACGGCGATTTCCGCCTCGTAATGCACGTCGCCGCGGCCTTCAATCAGGGTGAAGCCTTGATCCAAGGGCACCACACAGCTGCCCGGCTTGATAAACAGCAAGGGCTCGCTCGGCACCGGGTTGTTCAGCTCTTTGGCATGCTCGGCGTAGTTGCGACCGATGCACACCACCTTGCCCATGGGGAAGTGGATATGGGTGCCATCGACATACTGATGCTGGTAGCTCATGGGCAACTCCTTATGGGAATGCGGTGCCCTGCTCTTTGTGGGAGCAGGCTGTGTAGGGCAGGCCAAGCGCCCTACGATCTGAATAGTTGATCGCCCATAGTGGGCGACTCATCGCGGGCTGTCGTTTCGACTAAAGACTAAATCAGCTTGCTGAAAGCGTCGCGAGAGCAGGGAGCGCCGGACAGGCCAACATAGCCTATCCAAGCGCAGCCGTTTTAAACCGGGAAGATTTTGCCCGGGTTCATAATGCCGTTCGGGTCGAACACCGCCTTGATCGCCTTCATATAGCCAATCTCGGCTTCCGAGCGGCTATAGGTCAGGTAGTCGCGCTTGGTCATGCCTACGCCATGCTCGGCACTGATCGAGCCGTTGTACTTCTGCACGGTCTCGAACACCCACTTGTTGACCGTGGCGCACTTGGCGAAGAACTCGTCCTTGGACAGGTTCTCCGGCTTCAAGATATTCAGGTGCAGGTTGCCGTCGCCAATGTGGCCGAACCAGACGATTTCGAAGTCCGGGTAGTGCTCGCCAACAATCGCGTCGATATCGTGCAAAAACGCTGGCACTTTCGAGACGGTGACCGAAATGTCGTTCTTATACGGCGTCCAGTGGCTGATGGTCTCGGAGATGTACTCACGCAGCTTCCACAGGTTCTGCAGCTGCTGCTCGCTCTGGCTCATCACGCCGTCCAGCACCCAGCCCTGCTCGACGCAATGCTCGAAGGTGGCCAGGGCCGCTTCGGCGACTTCCTCGGTGGTGGCTTCGAATTCCAGTAGCGCATAGAACGGGCAGTCGGTTTCAAAGGCGGCCGGCACGTCGCCACGGGCCATGATCTTGGCCAGGGCCTTGTCCGAGAAGAACTCGAACGCGGTCAGGTCCAGCTTGTTCTGGAAGGCGTGCAGCACCGGCATAATCGAATCGAAGTCCGGCGTACCGAGTACCATGGCGGTGAGGTTCTTCGGCGCGCGATCCAGGCGCATGGTCGCTTCAACCACAAAACCCAGGGTGCCTTCGGCGCCGATAAACAGCTGACGCATGTCGTAGCCGGTGGCGTTCTTGATCAAGTCCTTATTCAGCTCCAGCAGCTCGCCGGTACCGGTAACGACCTTCAGGCCGGCGACCCAGTTGCGGGTCATGCCGTAGCGAATCACCTTGATCCCGCCGGCATTGGTGCCGATGTTGCCGCCGATCTGGCTGGAGCCGGCCGAGGCGAAATCCACCGGGTAGTACAGGCCTTTGTCTTCGGCGAACATCTGCAGCTGCTTGGTCACCACGCCCGGTTGGCACACCGCGGTGCGGTCGAATTCATTGAATTCGAGAATCTGGTTCATATAGTCGAACGACACAACCACTTCGCCATTGGCGGCGACTGCGCCGGCAGACAGCCCGGTACGACCGCCGGACGGCACCAGCGCAACGGTGTGCTGATTGGCCCAACGGACGATGGCCTGCACCTGCTCGATGCTCTTGGGGAAAGCAATCGCCAGCGGCGCTGGGGCGAAGTGCTTGGTCCAGTCCTTACCGAAGGCATTCAGGGAATCGGCATCGGTAAGCACTTTGCCAGGCTCAACCAGGGTCTTCAGCTCTTCGATCAGCGCAGGGTTGGTCATCTACGGAACTCTCAAACGATTCATGGTCACCCTGAGCACGCTTCATCTGCCAGGGTAGGTGTTTCGCGGGGCTCGTATGCTAGCATACGCACCCCGTGAATCACGCCTCCAAGCCGATCTGCGGGTGCAGTCAGCACTGGCGCTGACCCTTCCCTGACACCATATGTGGGACAACAGGTACTCCGATGAGCAAGACCTCTCTCGACAAGAGCAAGATCAAGTTCCTTCTTCTTGAAGGCGTCCACCAGAATGCTGTGGACACCCTGAAGGCCGCCGGTTACAGCAACATCGAGTACCTCAAGGGCGCGCTCTCCGATGACGAGCTGAAAGAAAAAATCGTCGACGCCCACTTTATCGGCATCCGCTCGCGCACCCAGGTGACGGCTGAAGTACTCGACTGCGCCAAGCGCTTGGTCGCGGTCGGTTGCTTCTGCATCGGCACCAACCAGGTTGACCTCGACGCGGCTCGCGAGCGCGGTATCGCCGTGTTCAACGCGCCGTTCTCCAACACTCGCTCGGTCGCCGAACTGGTGCTGGCCCAGGCCATCCTGCTGCTGCGCGGCATCCCCGAGAAGAACGCCTCCTGCCACCGTGGCGGCTGGATCAAATCGGCGGCCAACTCCTTCGAAATCCGCGGCAAAAAGCTGGGTATCGTTGGTTACGGCTCGATCGGCACCCAGCTCTCGGTTCTGGCTGAGTCTCTGGGCATGCAGGTGTTTTTCTACGATCCGTTGACCAAGCTTCCGCTAGGTAACGCCACGCAAATCGGCAGCCTCAACGAACTACTGGGCATGAGTGACATCGTGTCCCTGCACGTGCCTGAGATCGACAGCACCAAGTGGATGATTGGCGAGAAAGAAATTCGCGCGATCAAAAAAGGCGGCATTCTGATCAACGCTGCACGCGGCACTGTAGTGGTGCTGGAAGCCCTGGCCGAGGCGATCAAAGACGAACACCTGATCGGCGCCGCCATCGACGTGTTCCCGGTTGAGCCCAAGTCTAACGACGAAGAGTTCGAGAGCCCGCTGCGTGGCCTGGATCGCGTGATCCTCACTCCGCACATCGGTGGCTCCACCGCTGAAGCACAGGCCAACATTGGCCTGGAAGTGGCCGAGAAGCTGGTCAAGTACAGTGACAACGGCACCTCGGTTTCGTCGGTCAACTTCCCAGAAGTGGCCCTGCCAGCGCATCCGGGCAAGCACCGCCTGCTGCACATCCACGCCAACATCCCCGGCGTGATGAGCGAGATCAACAGCGTGTTTGCGGAGAACGGCATCAACATCTCCGGCCAGTTCCTGCAGACCAACGCCAAGGTGGGTTATGTGGTGATTGACGTCGACGCCGACTACTCCGACCTGGCACTGGAGAAGCTGCAGCACGTTAAAGGCACGATCCGTAGCCGCGTATTGTTCTAAGCGCTGCTGCGATACGAAAAAGGGAGGCTTCGGCCTCCCTTTTTTATGCCTGCAGTAACGCCCTACTCCACCGTTACGTTGATCGTATTTGAGATCACCGGTGGATCCAACGGCATGTGGTTCTTGTCACCCACCAACAACTGCAGGGTGTGCTTGCCTGGCGGCAGGGTCAGTTCGGTCTCGGTCTGGCCCTTGCCGAAATGACGCACGTTGTCGCTCATTGGCAACGGCTGGTCCATGGCCGGCGGCTGCTTGAGATCAATCAGCAAGTGGTGATGGCCCGTTTGCGGCGCATCGACTCCGGCAGGAGCCACGCCCATGCCCTTGAGGCCGAACTTGACGGTGAATGTCTGACCCACCGTGGCACCGTCCGCAGGTTCGATGAAATACACCGCCGCACCCGCCGGTGCACTGCTGCGCGGCATCTCTGCCCAGGCCGGCGACGCGGCGCTGAGCAGGGTGGCGCAGAGACCGAGCCCCATCACTAAACTTTTCATAGTCGCTCCTTCAAGTAAACGTCCCTGAAGTCGACCCTAGCCCACATTGATCGTTCCACTTGCGCCACGCTCCAACTCCGCCAGCGCAGCCTCCGCAGTCGGCAGCTCCTCTTCGCTGAACACGCGCACCCCGGCGCGGCGCAAGGCCGCGGCTGTCACACCTTCACCCGCCACCTTGGTGCCGCTGAAACTGCCGTCGTAATTCTCTCGGTTACCGCACGACGGGCTGCGTGCCTTAAGCAGCGCTAAGCGAATGCCATGCTGCGCTACCAGAGCCAACGCCTGTTCGGCTCCGGAAACAAAGGCTGCCGTCACATCCTCACCCTCCACCGTCATCACGGCGAGTAGCCCATCGAGCACCTGCGCGCCCCGACCGCCAGCAATTTCCGCCGGAGCGCGCGGGGTTGGCAGGCCACCGGCGACTTCCGGGCACAACGGCACAATGCGGCCCTCCTGCTGCCAGCGCTCAAGCACCGTGAACGGGCCATGGGCGCCGCCGTCATAGCGTACGCGCTGGCCCAACAGGCAGCGGCTCACCAGAATTTTCTGCATTGCATCCTCATACCTATTCAGTCACCAGGCGTAACACCCGCAGGTTACTGCCAACTGGCCGGGCTGATCAAAGGGCTGGGCCCGCGGCGAAAATGCCAAGCTCATCACCGACTCGAACCGAACGCCTAGCCGCGCAGGCCTATCCTTCGGCGGGAAGCGACTCAGGCTAATAGCGCGCTCAGCATGCCCAGCACAGACTCTCGGCACGCTCACCGAGGACGCCCCCATGCACCGCCCCCTTCGCACCCTTGTCCTATCACTTGCGACCAGTCTTGCCGCCTACGTCCTGCCAAGCCAGGCGGCTCTGCTGCCGATGGACAACCACAGCCTGAGCGAGGTCAGCGGCCACGCCGGCATCAGTATCCGTGCCGATGTGCTGGCGACCATCAAGCAAGTGCGCTGGACGGATGATGGCGGCCACGCCTCGCTGCGCAATGTGAAAATCGACAACGGCTGCACCACCCCGGCCAGTTGCCCGAATGGCGCAGGCGGTAGCTTTGCCTTTGGCGCAGCGCAATTAGGGCTGACCTTGCCGATATTCGGCGTCAACCTGCCGACCCTGAAGATCGATATCGTCAGCAACGCCAGTGGCAAACAGCAGTTACTGCTGACCCTGCCCGACCTCACCACTATTAATGATCAACTGGTGGCCAGCGGCATCCCGGCGCAGCGCATACGCGTGCGTGTCGCCGCCGATATGTACGTCGGTGAAAGCCGCCTGGGCAGCATCGAAATGCGCGACATCACTGACCTGCGTGGAACCTTTAAGGTCTGGGGCCACTAAACACCGGCTTATAAGAGCGTGAATCGGTGCTAACAGACCGGTTATAGCGGCCCATAGCCGCGTCGGCGCAACCAGCCTGTCAGTGATAGTCGCTCGCGGGTGGCCGGCAGCACCTCGTGGGGCATGTCCGCCGAGAGGAACACCAGCAGACTGCCCGCTTGGGGCCATACGTCATAAAGGCAGCCATCTGCCAGGTGCAGACGCAGCGCACCACCCTGCTCGGCCTGCCACTGCTCATTGAGATAAAACACCACGGACACGGCGCGGCGATCATCATCGCGAAAACGGTCCAGGTGCTTTTTGTAATAGGCACCGGGCGGATACAGCGCGAAGTGGCTTTCGAAATCCTCCAGCCCCAGAAACAGTGCCTGATTCAAGGCTTGGCGCAGCTCATCCATAACCGCCAAGTATTGATCGCATGCACCGCTCTGCCCGGCCTCCAGCCATTGGATATGGTCACCGCGCAGCCCCTCACTGACTACCGTCAGGGCACTGCGCCCGACGCCGGCCTGCACCAATAACCCCGCGGCCGCACGTTTACGGCACTCTTCTGCCAGTGCATGGGTCA
>Ga0209504_1002965_pt1 | contig 10978 bp, 8 predicted proteins | sample COGITO_mtgs_1005_FD_184791 | JGI IMG/M metagenome (GOLD analysis project Ga0209504, IMG submission 184791) | Pelagic marine microbial communities from North Sea - COGITO_mtgs_100511 (SPAdes) (version 2) | ecosystem: Environmental > Aquatic > Marine > Epipelagic ...
TGGCCTTGGCCATTAGAAAAGAGCTTTTGATTCCCTTATTATGTGGGATATATTTTATTGAACTGCTTTCGGTCATTATACAAGTGGGTTATTTTAAATATACTAAAAGTAAGTTTGGTGAGGGCCAGCGTATCTTTTTGATGTCACCGATTCACCATCATTTTCAAAAGAAAGGGCTGCATGAATCCAAAATTGTAACCAGGTTTTGGACGGTAGGTATTCTTTTAGCCGTCCTCACATTGTCCACCTTAAAACTGAGATAAAGGATAAATGAAGGAAAAAATAGTCATATTAGGATCTGGAGAAAGTGGGGTAGGTGCTGCGATCTTAGCCGTGCAGAAGCATGATGACGTTTTTGTTTCAGACCTTGGCATCATTCCTTTAAATACGAAGCAAAAGCTTGATGAATTAGGGGTGGCATTTGAAGAAAAAAAGCACACTTTTGATTTAATTAAAAAGGCAGATACCGTAGTTAAAAGTCCAGGAATACCGGATAATACCCCTTTAATTATGGATTTGATAGCCCAAGGGGTAGTGGTCATTTCTGAAATTGAATTTGCCTTCAGACACATAGCCCCGAATGCTAAAATCATAGGGATTACTGGGACCAATGGGAAGACGACTACGGCTTTATTGACTTATCATTTATTAAAAGAGGCAGGTTTGGACGTCGCGTTAGCAGGGAATGTAGGCTACAGTTTGGCCAAAAGAGTGGCAGAAAAGAATTATGATTTTTATGTGATTGAAATCAGCTCTTTTCAGCTAGATGGCATCATTCAGTTTAAACCTGACATTTCTATATTGCTGAATATAACTCCAGATCATTTAGATCGATATCATCAGGATTTCAAAAAATATGTGGCCTCTAAATTTCGAATGGTTGAGAATGTTACCGCAGCCTCTTCCTTTATTTATTGCGCAGACAGTATTGCCGTAGATGAGCAAGTCAATAGACGGAACATAGCTGCGAGTTTATTTGCCGTATCAGCAAACCCTCATTCAAAAAAAGGGGCGTTTATAGATAAAGATCATCTGATTTTTAACTTTGAATATCAAGAAAAGAAGGATAGGATACCCCTGGCAGATATTCCATTGATAGGTCGGCATAATCTGATTAACGCCATGTCATCTGCCTTGTGTGCCCTGATGTTAGAGATTCCCATTAAGAAAGTTTTGGAAGGTATGAAATCCTTTAAAAATGCACCGCATAGATTGGAAATGGTGGCAGAGATTGACCAAGTCAAATTCATTAATGATTCTAAGGCTACCAATGTAGATGCGGTGTACTACGCTTTGGAAGGCATAAAAGAGCCCATTATTTGGATTGCTGGTGGTATTGATAAAGGAAATGATTATTCAATTTTAGATCAATGGGTGTCCCAAAAAGTCAAAGGGATTGTTTGTTTGGGTATAGATAATACCAAAATCGAAAATCATTTTAGCGGTAAAGTTCCCTTTCTGGGTCGAGCCAGCTCAGCAAGAGAAGCCATTCAAATTGCTTGGGAGATCGCAAGTGCAGGAGATGTTGTATTGTTGTCCCCTGCGTGCGCCAGTTTTGACTTGTTTATCAATTATGAGGACCGTGGCGATCAATTTAAGGAGGCGGTAGGGTTATTAAATTTAAAATTGGCGAGCATATGAAGAAGGTCAAAGAATGGGCATATGAAAACTTGAAGGGTGACTCAATCATTTGGCTCATTGTTTTATTGCTTTCCATTTTCAGCGTCTTGGTGGTTTACAGTGCCACGGGGAGTTTGGCCTACAAATACGTAGGAGGAAATACGGAATATTATTTATTGAAACATGGGGCTTTGGTTTTTTTGAGTCTGTTTGCCATGTGGTGGGTACATAAAATCGATTATCGCTATTATGCTAAAATCTCCAAGTTGCTACTTTGGGTATCGGTATTTTTATTGGTCATCACTTGGTTATATGGAGCCAATATCAATGAAGCTTCTCGGTGGTTGACCATACCGATCATCAACCAAGCTTTTCAGCCTTCTGATTTGGCGAAGCTAGCGCTGATTGTGACCTTGGCAAGTATGCTTTCCAAGCGACAACAGAATATCCAAGATTTTCAAAGGGCCATTATTCCTATGCTGATTTGGATCGGACTTATTTGTGGTTTGATTGCCATGACCAATATCTCTAGTGCCGTATTGCTTTTTAGTACTTGCATGGTGGTGCTATTTATCGGACGCGTACCATTGAAATTCATTGCCATGTTGCTTATAATTGGCGGATTCGCCGGGATGATCGCCTTTCAGTTTGGGCAGCGAGGGGGTACAGCGGTAAGCAGAGTAGAAGCCTTTTTTGGAGATGAAATACCTTACCAAGCCCAACAGGGTTATGCGGCCATTGCCACTGGGGGATTGTTTGGGAAAGGACCGGGACAAAGTGATCAAAGGAATTTTTTACCTTCTGCATATTCTGATTTTATTTATGCGATTATCATTGAAGAGTATGGCCTTTTAGGGGGGATAATTGTCATTTTTTTATACCTAGGTTTATTATATCGCGGGATGAAAGCGACCACTCATTCTGAGACGGCCTATGGGGGTTTATTGGTTTCGGGGCTCGTTTTTTCTATTATTTTCCAAGCGATGATCAATATTGGCGTAACCTTAGGTCTTGGACCCATAACGGGTGTTACCCTACCTTTACTGAGTATGGGAGGCACGTCGCAATTATTTTTTGGGATTGCCATTGGGATGATTTTGAGTGTGACCCAAGGTGAATTGTCTCCATATCCAATGGGCATTAAAGGCAACCAATCAAAGAATTTTGAAAGAGTAGCATGATGGGGGGCGTACATAAGACATATCGCATCATGATCAGCGGCGGAGGAACCGGAGGCCATATTTATCCCGCCATATCGATTGCACAAGCATTGAAAGCCATGCATTCAGATATTGAAATACTATTTGTGGGTGCTCAAGGAAAAATGGAGATGAAAAAGGTGCCTGAAGCAGGCTTTGAAATTGTAGGACTTTGGATCAGTGGATTACAAAGAAGTATAAGTCTGAAGAATTTGATATTTCCGATCAAACTGCTATTGAGTTTAATAAAGTCCTTTCAGTTGATCAGGAGTTTTAGGCCAGATGTGGTGGTAGGCGTGGGCGGTTATGCCAGTGGTCCCTTATTATATATGGCGACATTAAATAAGATACCCACGCTCATTCAAGAACAAAACTCCTACGCAGGTCTCACCAATAAGTGGCTCTCAAAATCGGTCTCAACCATCTGCGTAGCTTATGGAGAAATGGATAAGTTTTTTCCTAAAGATAAAATAGTCCTTACAGGAAATCCTGTGCGAAAGGATATTTTTCAAGACAGCACACAATCCAAAGAAGCTTATGCATTCTTTAAATTGAATTCCAATAAAAAAACCTTATTGGTCATAGGAGGAAGCTTAGGGGCCAAAACAGTCAATGAAAGTATTCTATTGGGCCTCGAGCAACTTTGGGCTGCAGATATCCAATTGATATGGCAGACGGGAGGTTTTTATTATACTCAAGTCATGGATAAAATTAAAAAGCCATGGGATGGGCGTTTGAGGATTTATGATTTCATCAAGGAAATGCAATATGCTTATACGATTGCAGATGTCGTGGTCAGCCGGGCGGGTGCTCTTTCAATTTCTGAATTGATGTTGAGCGCAAAACCCAGTATCTTAATACCTTCACCTAATGTGGCAGAAGATCACCAGACATTAAACGCCCAAAAGTTGATTTCAGGTAGGGCTGCCCTCATGGTGCCTGATGCATTGGCGGTTACAACGTTGGTCAAGACGGCATTATCCTTACTTTCAGATGAGGAACAACAAAAAGAATTAGGTAAAAACATAGCTGCCATGGGCCGGCCCAATGCGGCTACAGACATCGCAAAAAAGGTAATCGAATTAGCCGCATGAATCTGACTCAATTACATAGCGTATATTTTTTAGGGATTGGAGGCATAGGCATGTCAGCACTTGCAAAATGGTTCAAACATCGAGGTTTGTCAGTGGGGGGATATGATAGGTTATCAACGCCACTCACGCGTTCTTTGGAAGCACTAGATATCGAGGTGCATTATGAAGACCAAATAAGTCAACTCTCTGAAAAGTATAAAGAGGACCCACAGACCTTAGTGGTTTATACTCCAGCCATGCCAGCATCCTCACAGCTACTGAAGTTTTTTAAAGTAGGAGGATTTCAAGTAAAAAAGAGATCTGAAGTTCTGGGAATGATTACCCGTGATCATTTCTCTATCGCGATAGCCGGAACCCACGGTAAGACGACCACTTCCTCCATGGTAGCCCATGTGATGCACAGTAGTACGCAAGGTTGTTCTGCTTTTGTAGGGGGCATCATGACCAATTATGATTCCAATTTACTGATCGGTGCCGAAGAGGGTGTCGTTGTGGTTGAAGCAGATGAATTTGATCGGTCTTTTTTACAATTGAGTCCTGATTTTTCAGTCGTTACCTCCTTGGATCCAGATCATTTGGATATCTATGGAGATGCTGATGAGATGACCAAGAGTTATTTGGCCTTCATTCATAAGACCCATCCAGAAGGGGAGATTCTTTTACACAAAGATGTGTCATCAAAGTTGGGTGCTAATTTGTTGAGGAAACACCGTACTTATGGTCTTGAAGGCGCACAAATCACAGCCAAGAACATTAGGGTTGAGGCGAGTAAATTTGTATTTGATTATGTAGGAGCTGTTGAAATTAAGAACCTCCATTTAGCCTTGCCAGGGTTTCATAATGTTGAGAATGCACTGGCAGCGATCACTGCAGCATTAGATCGTGGTGTTGGACCTGATTTTATTAAAGAAGCTATTGAAAGCTATCGCGGGGTTAAAAGAAGATTTGAATTTATATTGGATCGTTCTGATCTGATTTATATTGATGATTACGCCCATCATCCCAATGAAATTGCCGCTTTGCTCAAGTCAGCCAAGAAACTCTATCCTGAGAAGAAAATCACGGTGGTATTTCAGCCTCACTTATTTACAAGAACTCGGGATTTTCATCAAGAATTTGCTGAAAAATTATCCCTTGCCGATGAAGTCATTATGCTTGATATTTATCCTGCACGTGAGCAGCCCATGCCCGGTGTGGATGCCCATTTAATCTTAGATCGCATCACACAAGTAAACAAAAAAATGGCCAGTTTAGATGATTTTCCGACGATTTTAAAGGTATCTCATGTGGAAGTATTATTAACCGTAGGAGCAGGAAGTATAGATACCTTAGTACCCATAATAAAGTCTTTTTATACATGATATGAATACTTATTTTAAAAACATATTGATTTATTCGTTGGGCAGCTTGATCTTGATTTCATTGATCAGCTTTCGGGCGCTGAGGCTATCTGAACGTAAGGTGAGTGGGATTGAGATTGAAATCGTGAACAATCAAGAATTTTACCTCATTGATCAATTTGAAATTCAAGCCTTGTTAAATAAGGAGCATTCTGCTACTGTATTAGGAGCCAATTTCGATCAAGTTGATTTTAAGTTGTTGGAAAAACAAGTGGAAGAAAACCCTTTCGTGGCCCACATTGATGTTTTCATGAATGTCAATGGGATTTTGGGTGCTAAAGTATCTCAGGCGCAACCTATCGGGCGTTTGATGAATCCGCGAGGTTCTGATCAGTACATAGATATGACGGGTAAGTTATTGCCGATGAATGTGGATTATACGGCAAGGGTTCCGCTCATTTCTTTTACTGAATATCCGCAATGGGAGTTAAATTTAGGAGAAAATGATTTGGGTAAGCAGTTAATGGAGTTCTTGATTTTCATCAATCAAGATGAAATGTGGAAGGCTCAAATCGCACAACTTGCCGTGAATGAGGATAATGAATTGACCCTCTGGCCACAAATGACCAAACAATTAATCCTATTTGGGCCTGCGGATGAGATTGAAGAAAAATTTAAAAAATTAAAGCTTTTTTATAAAGAGGTGCTTCCCAAGAAAGGGTGGAACACTTATAGTTCTGTAAACTTAAAATACAAGAATCAAATTGTGTGCAAGTAAATAAATTGATGAATAATGGATAACAACCAAATAATTGTAGGCCTTGATATTGGCACAACTAAAATCTGTGCGATTGTGGGCAGAAAAAATGAGTTCGGAAAACTGGAAATTCTGGGTATGGGTAAAGCCATTTCAGACGGTGTCATTCGGGGTATTGTCACCAATATCGACAAAACGGTAAAGGCGATTGAAACCGCGATAGAGGAGGCCAGTGCGCAATCAGAAATAGAGATCAACGTGGTCAACGTGGGCATCGCGGGTCAACATATCAAAAGTGCGGTACATCATGGATCTATCACTAGAGACACCAATGATGAAATTACCGTTGAAGATGTCAGTCGACTGGCCAATGATATGTATCGGATTGTCATTCCGCCGGGCAGTGAAATCATTCATGTCATGCCTCAAGATTATTTGGTAGATTATGAAGAAGGCATCAAGGATCCTGTCGGTATGTCTGGGGTTAAGTTGGAGGCTGATTTCCATATCATTACGGCACAAACCAACGCCATCAATAACATCAATAAATGCATCAAGCGCGCAGGATTGAAAATTGAAAATCTGATTCTTGAACCTTTGGCTTCCAGTCTCGCGGTACTGAGTGAAGAAGAAAAAGAAGCCGGTGTTTGTTTGGTTGACATAGGAGGAGGGACTACAGATATTGCTGTTTTTTATGACAATATCATCAGGCATACAGCAGTAATCCCTTTTGGAGGCAACATTGTTACTTCAGACATCAAGCAGGGATGCATGGTGATGCACAACCAAGCTGAATTATTAAAAACAAAATTTGGCAGAGCGATTTCAGACGAGGCCAATCCCAATGAAATCGTTGCCATTCCCGGCTTTAGGAACAGACCTGCCAAAGAGATTTCTGTCAAAAACCTCGCTCATATTATTGAAGCGAGAATGGAAGAAATCATCGAAATGGTCCATACTGAAATTATCTCATCGGGCTATCATAAAAAATTAGCGGCAGGGATCGTGGTGACTGGCGGCGGTTCACAATTAAATAATTTAAAACAATTATTTGAATACATGACCGGTCTGGATACACGAGTGGGTTATCCCAATGAGCATTTGGGGAAGAGTAAGGTTGAAAATGCAAAAAGCCCCATGTATGCTACCTCAGTAGGTTTGGTTTTGACTGGTTTCAAGGCATTGGATATCAGAGAATCAAACTATAAAGAAACCACCGCCCTTTCGGGGCGCAAAGTAAAAGATAAAAAGAATTCAAATTTTTTCGGGAACATGTTGGAACGGACTAAGGAATTGCTCTTAGACGACATCAACGATAAACAAGAATATTAAAAAATTAAAGAGCACAATTAAATAGAACAATCATGGCAGAGAACACATATGCATTCGATATGCCCACCCATCACAAATCAATTATTAAGGTAATTGGTGTGGGAGGTGGCGGCAGCAACGCTGTTAATTACATGTTTAACCAAGGGATTAAAGATGTAGAATTTGTAGTTTGTAATACAGACAGTCAGGCGCTTCAAATGAGTCCAGTACCTAATAAACTTCAAATTGGGATCAATTTGACCAGTGGATTAGGGGCAGGTGCCAATCCTGAAAAAGGGCGAAACGCCGCGATAGAAAGCAAAGAAGAGATCAGAGAACTTCTTGGAGATGATACCAGAATGATTTTCATCACTGCGGGCATGGGAGGTGGAACCGGGACGGGTGCAGCACCTGTGATCGCATCCGTGGCGCAAGAGATGGGCATTTTGACGGTAGGCATCGTTACTTCCCCTTTTGCTTTTGAAGGAAGAAAAAAAACCAAACAAGCCAATGAAGGAATTGATGCCTTAAAAGAGCATTGTGATACGGTCTTGGTCATTCTCAATGACAAGATCAAAGAGATGTACGGAAATCTATCTATCCGTGAGGCCTTTGGACAGGCAGATAATGTCTTGACCACTGCTTCCAAAGGGATCGCTGAAATCATCACGGTTTCTGGATATGTGAATGTTGATTTTGAAGATGTCAAGACGGTAATGAAAGGAGCCGGTGCCGCTGTTATGGGTAGTTCCGAGACAACGGGAGAAAACAGGGCCAGAAGAGCGGCTGAAGCGGCTATAAATTCTCCTCTGCTTAACAATCACACCATTGCGGGAGCGCAGAAAATATTATTAAGTATTGTATCTGGGGAAGAAGCAGAACTGCAAATGGATGAACTCACTGAGATCACAGACTACATGCAGGATATGTCAGGAGAGGATGCTGAAGTTATTTTTGGTCACGGAGTAGATCCTACCTTGGGTGAAAAAATTCGCGTAACCATCATCGCTACCGGATTTTTGATTGCGCCAAACGAAGAAGTACCGAACGTAGCCTTAAGTGATCAGAGCACTGCTGACACCAATAATGAAGAGGAAAGCCAGGTCGATTCAAACGAGGATCAAGCAAATAAAATATATGACTTAGAAGCTTCCGAAGGCATCAATCAAATCAGTCTTTTTGGTAATGATCTTAAAGATGATGCCGAAAATTCAGAAGATTATGATTTAAAATCAATCATACCTACACCCACATTTGATCATCGGATTTCAGAGGAAACGCAGGATCCATTACAATATGATTTTGAGCTACCCGAGACTAGGGATGAGGATCATGGGGCATTTACTTTTGAACTTGAGTCCAATTCAGAAGAGGAGTATAACGACGATTATCCACTAGAGGAGTTGACCGATAATAACCATTTATCTTCTAAAAAAACACAGATGATGGAAGCGAGACAGAAAAGGGAAGAAGCCATCATGAATGAAAAGCAACATCAACCCATTTCTAATGAAGGATTGAAGGAAAAATGGGAGGTACCTGCTTTTGAGCGCAAGCGTGTTAAGCTGCAGAGGGTACCCCATTCTATGGAGCGCAATATCTCCAAATTTAGTTTGAATGACGACAACCAAATCATAGGTAATAATAAGTTTTTACATGATAATGTAGATTAAGAATAGAGAAAATCATAGGTTGGCCATTGAGTCAGTTGATTTTTTCTTAGGAGAAAAATAAGTGGTTTATTGAGATGAAATATTGAGAGGTAATTGGGTGAAATGTCTAAAATAACAGACCTAGTGAGGTGCCTATGAGGATTCGATTTGTGTCTATTTAGGTAACATGTTTTTATTGAGTTATTTTTTTAGGGAGAACGGAAATTAGGTAGTCGGATTTAGGCTTATTTTATTCAATAAAATTAAAGGTATAAAAGTTCTATAAAGTAAAGAATGAAAGCACTTTAACCCATTATATTGAAAATAAGCTACAAGTATTTTATTTATATCTTTTTTGATGGATAAAATCAGGGATTACGGGGTTACTTTTTGTGCCGAAAAGGGATAAATCATGTCCAAATAGACATTTTTATGTCCAAAAAGTGAATAAACACTTCTTTTTAGGCTGATTTAGCCTTTAATGAAGGGGTTTTGTCATTTTTTGGCGATTTTTGCATTTATTAACAACCAACACCCAATTGATAAGAAAGTTTTTTTTCTTAATCACAGGTTTTTTCGTTAAAACCCAAATAAATTCTTTCCCCAAGGAGAATCAAAACGCGGTACGCGGTAAGGGGTTTCCAAGTTTGGGAGGGAGTGCAAAATACGCTTTCCTCTTTTTATCTAGCTTTTTATATTCAGAATTAATCTACGGGCAAGTTGCATTGAATTTTGATGGATCAGATGACTTTGTCACTACTCCTGTCGATGCGGACTTAGACGCTATGGCCACGACCACTTGGGAGGCATGGGTTTATCCAACTGCCTCAAGCGGTAGTTGGCGCTTCGTAATGTCGATGGAAGATGGAGGTTGGGATCGATTTATAGCAAATTACAACAATAAATTTACAGTTGGTAGAAGTGGAGGGCAGTGGGATGCTGCATCATTGACACTTAATAAATGGCAGCATGTCGCGGTGATAGTGGGTCAAACATAAAATTTTATCTAAATGGGGTTGAGTCTGTCTACGGGGGTTCAGAAGGTAGTCACTCTTCAAGTGGAACATTAATGATTGGCTCTAATCAAATCGGTTCTCAACTCTGGCATGGAACCATAGATGACGTCAGGGTCTGGAATGACGCCAGAACTCAATCTGAAATTCAAGCAGCTATGAACAATGAGCTGATCGGAAATGAGGCTGGACTGGTGGCCTATTATAAGTTCGATGAAGGAACTGCTGCGAGTAGCAATAGTTCAATCTCAACCATCGTAGATTCCCAATCCAGTGGTAGTAATTCAGGAAGTCTTTCCAACTTTGCGAAAACAGGTTCCTCAAGTAATTGGGTTGCTAGTAGGTCCTATATTAGCCAAGTCACTTCTAGTTCTTCGAATGGTAATTATAATACTGGTAATACCATTGCCATCAATATTACTTTTAGTGAGAACGTGACTGTAAACACTACTGGAGGGACACCGCAACTTACTTTAGAGACCGGCAGTAGTGATGCCGTGGTAAATTATAGCAGTGGCTCGGGAGGCACTACCTTAACTTTTACTTATACGGTGGGTGTAGGAGAAGCATCAAATGATTTGACTTACAAAGCCATCAACTCTTTGGTGCTCAATGGAGGAACGATCTTGACGACATCTGGGAGTAATTATGTTGATTTGACTTTACCTGATGTTGGAGGCACCAATTCACTTAGTAATAATAAAGATCTTACTGTTAATGTTGATGCTACTCCCCCAACGGTAACGGGAGTAACGTCTACTACAAGTAACGGCTCATATAAGCAAGGTGATGTGATCGCTATCACGGTAGCTTTCAGTGAAGTGGTTAATGTGGTAGGCAATCCACAGCTTACCTTAGAGACCGGCGTTAGTGATGCAGTGGTTAATTACAGCAGTGGAACGGGGAGTAATACTTTAACTTTTAACTACACGATAGGATCAGGAGAGACTTCAGGTGATTTAGATTATGTTGCCACGAATTCCTTGGCATTA
>Ga0209504_1002967_pt1 | contig 10976 bp, 4 predicted proteins | sample COGITO_mtgs_1005_FD_184791 | JGI IMG/M metagenome (GOLD analysis project Ga0209504, IMG submission 184791) | Pelagic marine microbial communities from North Sea - COGITO_mtgs_100511 (SPAdes) (version 2) | ecosystem: Environmental > Aquatic > Marine > Epipelagic ...
GAGATCACAGATTTTAAAAATGATGATCTAAATTATGAGTTAGAACAATTACATATTAGAATTAAGATCAGGAAATTAGAAGACGAAGAAGAATATTTATATGGGATAACAACTTATTATTATTGTATTTATATTAATTGGTTCCTAACGGATCCTAATATTCAAAATTATCCAAAGAATCTTAAATTTTACACATATGAACAAATGATTTAATATAACAAATAAATAATAAACTTTTTTTATAAATTTGATTTATTTAAATATATTTTTACTTATATAAATATATGGATTATAAATCATTAGGAATAGATATATATCCTGATAAATGTTGGGGAATATCTTGGGATAGAGGTAATGGTAAACAATGTAATAAAAATAAAAAAGATGGTAATTATTGTGATAAACATACTAAATGCTTAGAATGTGGTGATATATATAAAGTAGTAGACAAACCATTATTAGGGAAAGATAAAACACTACATGATTGGAATATAAATAAAAAATCTAAAAAAAGTAATCAATCTGTAAGTGAATCTGATAATGAATCAGTTAGTTCAGAAAATAATACAGAAGTTTCAAATTGTGATACTTTATCAGAAAATTCTAATTCATCCGAATCCGATGTAGATTTTTCGGATTTATCAATAAATATAACTAATTTGTTAACTAAAGATGAGAAATCATGTGGTGGTGTATTCTTTACACCAAAAAGTATAATAAAACAAGATATAGATTATATATTTAGTATAAAATCAGATATTAAAACAGTTCTTGAACCGTCATGTGGGTCTTGTGAATTTATAAATTATTTAGACAGGATATTAAGTGATTGTGAAATTGATGGAGTTGAATTAAATGATAAAATATATGAGAATATAAAAGACTTAAAATTTAAGAATAAGGTAGAATTATTTAATGAAGATTTCTTAAAATATTCTATCACAAAAAAATATGATTTAATATGTGGTAATCCTCCATATTTTGTATACGCTAAGGAAAATATAACAGAAGAATATTTGAAATATATTTCAGGCAGACCTAATATATATCTAGTATTCATATTAAAATGTATGGAACTTTTGAATAAAGATGGAATTTTATCATTTGTTCTACCAAATAATTTCTTAAATTGTTCATATTATAATTTAGTGAGAGAGAAAATAAAAGATGAGTTTTATATTCTTAAGATAATTAATCATAATTCAGATACATATTTAGAAACTGAACAAGATACATGTTCTATGATAATTCAAAAGAAACCATTATATCATAAAACTATACATAATATGACAATATTTAATTCAACAGAAAACTTGAATAAAATAGAAGAATTACAAATGAATAGTACAACATTAGAAGATTTAGGATTTGAAGTATTTGTAGGGAAATGTGTATGGAATCAAGTTAAAGAACTATTAACAGGTGACGATACTAAAACATTATTAGTTTATAGTGGTGATATCAAAGATAATAAATTAGAAATAATAAAATATACAAATAAAGAAAAGAAAAATTATATTGATAAAGAAGGTGGAACAGGACCGTTATTAGTAGTAAATCGTGGATATGGTAAAGGTGGATATGTATTTAATTATTGCTTAATTAATATAGATGGGGAATATTTAATTGAGAATCATTTAATATGTATAAAATCAAAGAAGAAAGTAAGTAAAAATAAATTATTAGATTCGTATGATAAAATTATTAAATCATTTAATAATCCCAAAACTAAAGATTTTATTAGTTTATATTTTACAAATGATGCTATTAATACAACAGAATTACAATATATTTTACCGATATATTTATAAATAAATTTGAATATGTTATAATTTTTTATTTTAAATATAATAATAAATAATATGTCAGATAATATCTCGCATGAAGAAATGATGGATCAGATTGCGAAAGATAAATTACGTCTGATAATAAGACATGTTCAAAAAGGGAAAACATTCATATGTCTAAAAGATATAGATATGTGTAAGTCAGATTTACATATTATAATGACAATGAATACGATAAAATCGAATAAACAATTCTTTGGGAGAGTAATAGAAAAAGTTGGTAGTAATAATGTAGTTATTCTTAATAGTGATAAAAAAGATGAAGATAATACATATGTTGGATGTCATCATTGTAATGGAGTGATGGAACTTCTGCAATTGATGGCGAAAAACAATATAAAAGTGATAATAATGTGTAGTCATAAAGTTCGTTTTCAATATAGCAATGACGATTTATTGTTCAATTTGACGCAATGGAGTTCATTCAAAGGTAAGAAAATAGTATATCATTCAGATGAAACTCATGCTTATATAATGAAAAATAGAGATAATATTTTAAACATCATAAAAAATGATATAGTACGTTCATTCAGAATGTATTCAGCTTCTCCTTTAAAAATATGGATTGATGGCGATCCTATATGGGGTGAATTGTATATAATAAATGTAGATGAGATGTATGGTATTTTAAAAACTGATAAATATTTCAGTGTAAAAGATTGTATAAAACATGATATTAATATAAATAATGATTTAATTGATTACAAACGAGAAATACCCGTAGATGTGATTAATGATACAGAAACAAATGTAAAAAAAACAACATGGTATGATAGATCTTATCCATTTCTGTTAGGAGATGAGATAAAATATCTGAAAATAATAGAATTAACATTAATTAAATTAAATTTAAAAGATGATGATTTTTCATATAATTTTATCCCAAGTTATATAAGGAAAGTAACACAATATGAAATAAAGAATATAATATTCAGGCAATATAGAGATCCAAATGTGATAATTATGAATGGTAATGATTCTGGTATGACGATGTTTAGAAAACATGGACGAAAATTTCATTCAAATACTAGACTGAATGAACCATCTGACCAAATCAAAGAACTTATAAATAAATCATATATAAGTAGTGGAAAAACGATATGTCCTTATAAAAACAAACCAACATTTATAATAGGATTTCAAACTGTTAATATGAGTATAACACTGATAGATAAAGATATAGGTAATTTTCATAATATGATATTTTATCATACACACCTTCGAAATGAAATAGATGTTCTATATCAAATGATGAGGATTAGTTTTAATTATCAGAGCTGGTCAGAATATGATATATCAAAGATGAGAAATACTCATTTATGGGGTGATCCAACGATCATTAAGAGAATAGAAAATTACCATGATGCTGTGGCTAATATTGAAGATTTACATGAAGGACTATATAATCTTAATGAAGTGAGAGGTGATGTAGAAATTAAAAAGAAAAAACAGAAGAAAACAAAAAAAATAGAATATCTTGGTGAAATTACCGATGATATGATTGATGTAGAAGTAGAAAGTGTAAAAATTAATAAGAAAAATTGTGAAAATAAATGGAAACAAATAGAAGAAGATTATAAAGATTTTTGTGAGAAAGCTTTAACAGGTAATTCTGATCCTAGACATGATAGTCATATGGAAGAGGGTTTTATAAAGAATCTATCACTTGGTAAAGATAAAAGTAGTAAACCATCACTAAAAAAAGACATTAAGAATACAATTGATAACTTGTCTTGGCATTCTATGTTTGCTATAGTTTCTAATAAATATAAATATGCAAAATTATATGTAGGATATGATTCATTGGATAATAATGAAAATTATACAGTATATATGAGATTATTAACATTAGATAATAATGAAACAGTTAATAAGTGTGTAACTAATTATTCTAAATAGAATTATTTATGTCTTAATGCTATTTGCCATGCTGGTCCTACACAACCATTACCATTTTTCCATCTTAATAAGCATTTAATTTTTTTATTACTTTTTGTAGTTAATATGATTGTATTATGTGTTATTTTTATTTCTTTATCCATATCTAAATCCATATGTTCTGAAATCTTTTCTAAATTAAATTCACCCTTATTACAGAATAAGAATATCTTATTTTTCTGATCATTCATTCTTTCTTGTAAGTTTATTTTATTAATATTATCTTTATTCATGAATAAATTAAGAAATGATGAAATAGATTTTTTATGTATTTTATTATATTCTGAAGTACTTGTATTTATTTTTTTAATTTCTTCCCTGATTTTACTAAATAATTCATGTTTATATCCAGTATCATATATATGTTTATTATATTCATCAAAATCTATAATATTAGATGTATCTATTCCTAAACTTTGTAAATATGGTTTAAGAAAATTATCATACCAGTATTTAATATAATTTTCTTTAACTAATTCGATATTGTTCCAATATAAACTAAGAAATTGTGCATAACCAAATATATCTTTACCATATTTAAATTCTAATTTAGCTATAATATCATCACTATATATAACTTCAAAATCATAATTATTACCTCTTCCGCCTTTAGATTTAATAATATAAGTGATAGTATCCAATATATTTTTACCAGTTTGTTTTAGATATAATTGTATCATCATATCTAATAATTTTTCTTTTATATTGATCCATTTAGAACCCCAAACTTCATGATTAAAATAATATTCAGGTAAATTAAATATATCTTCGATTATTTTCTCTCTGATTTTATTTACTATGTCATTATCACATTTATTACCAGTTTCATAGAACCATTTTATATTCTCAATCAATATATTATTTTGGTCATCATACATTTTAATATTGGATGAACTAGTTATTTTATTTTTATGAACAGTATCTAATTCTTCTATATCTAAATTAGGATTACATTTTTTTATATGATTTATTTCATCTTTTTTATGAATAAATTCTATAACATGTTTACCTAAAAATATATCATAATCTTCATATCCAATCAACCTGTTTCTGATTGTATATACTTTGCCTGTATAAAAATCAAGTTTATATTTGATTCCTTGATATTTAATAGACAACATCGTTTTATATATTAATATTATTAAATTTTAAATAAAAAATCAAATTTATTACATATATTTATATGATAAAAAATATTATATAACTTATATATATCTAATTAAATTTATATTTTCCACGTGATATAAATGTTATCATTCCATCATCTCGGAGATATTGCATGTTAGCACGGATACTGGCACGAATAGTATTTGATTTAGAATAAATTTCTTGAAGAGTTTTTTCACATTTTGAATATATATCGGAAGCACTGAATGTTTGTGTTGGAGAGAAATTTTGTTTTAGTAGGAACATCAGGTTCAGTTTCCAAGGATAAGATTTGAAATCATAAAGTTTATATATTTTTCTAGTATGAATAAGAGTATCCCTGTTAATTATGTTTGGTTGATCTGAAGGTATAAATACCCCATTGTGTATGGTTCCATCAATTTTCTTGAATGATTTTTTGGATGATGCGATTGTGATCACCTTACACAGCATATGTTTATTGTTCTGATTATATTTCACAATATCACCTATTGAAAGGTCATCTATGGAAGTTTTTACAAACAATTGGGGGATAGATGTAGAAATAGTAGGTGATTGAACTGGTGTAATGGGAGGTGATAATCCTTTAGATGGAACGTTATATAATCCATATTTGTATCGCTTGATGAAAAGATTGATGTCGTAAGTGACGGGCATATTGATGTTTTATCAACAAAACATCTGTATCTCAAATTTAAGTAAAAAAATTTTTTTGTTTTTTTGTTTTTTTTTGTTTTTTAATATGTATAATACTTACCAACTGATGGACGAGAATCGGAAATAATCTTTTGATTGACCACCTTTCCCCTTGTTAAACTTTACCTTGATGTCTGGGAACTCGCCTTCAATCTTTGCTATTACTCCGTCTATCATTGCTTGATTGAATATGTTCTTGTATAGACGGATGCCTTTGAATTCTTTGGTTCCCATACACCATACTGATGATACTTCACATTGAATCTGATCATTTTCTTTGGACCTTTGAATAGCCTTCCTTATCTCCTCACAGAAAAGGACTTCATCTTCCGAGTAGAATTAAGTTTGTTTAAAATAAATTACTTTTTTTTGCGACGAGTTTTACGTCGTTTTTTTCTAAATTTTTTAGATCCTTTTTTAACTGTTTTCTTTTTATAACAACAATTTTTAGGGGGTTTAGGATGTAATCCATCTTTACATGGTTCGGATGGATGTGCAGGTGAACATGGTCCCTTTTTAATAGTTTTAACAGGGTTAGTTGGTGGTGATTTTGTTTTTTTTGGTGATTTTGGTTTTTTTGGTGATTCTGGTAATTTTGGTGATTCTGGTTCTTTAGGTGATTCTGGTTCTTCAGGGGGTGTGACGGGTGGAGATTTTTTAGCAACTTTTTCTGATAAAAATTGCTTATAAAAATCAGGTTTAAAATATTTAAAAATCCTCCAATCGATTTGGTAGTTACTAAATGATAATGATTTTAAAACTTCGGTAAAAGATTCACTTTCAAGTGCCGTTTTTAATTGTTTACCTTCTTCTATATTTTTTACTTCAATCGCCATTGCATGTTGAGTCATCCCCAAAGCACCTGTTATATCTATTATAGCATTGTATATACCTGAATCGCCAAATATAACTTTTTTAACACCAAACATTTTATTTCCCCCATCTTTATCTACTTTGTTATTAGATGATGACCAAAAAAATCTGTGACCTTTTTTAGGTGTTGTATGGACTAATTTATATTTAAACTCAGATGTTTCTTTATCTGATACCCATTCTTTTTCTGGTCCATAATTATTTCTGCTATATATAATAGGGACGTGCTTATCTGAATTGGTTAAAATAGAAGTAACTTTATCAAAATTATAGTTGGGAAGAAAATTCCATTTTGTTAAATCTAACTTATGTGATAAACCTTTTTCATCCTTAATTTCGGTGGTTTTACCTGTATTTTTACCTTTATGTAATATATACCAATCATATCTTGTTCCAGCGCCGAATATTTTATTACCATCATTTGAATCATGAATTTCTAAATAACTTATATAATTATCATGTGCCATTAATTTAAATAAACCACTTGTTTTTGATCTATCAGAATCAGGTTTCCTCCATGAAGATGGATGGACAAAACATAATATACCTTTATCATTCAAATATGTATTAATAGATGAAACAACAAATTTATTCCATAAACTATCTCCTCCTCCTTTTTTTTTTGAAAATTTCTGTCCGTCATTAAAAGGAGGATTTCCCATAATAACATCAAACTTATCAATACCTCTAAATCCTTTAAATGTCAAGAAATCATGTTTCACAATATTAGGTGTTGCTTTACCATCAATCATATTGAAAATTTTCTTACAAACGCGTACATTTACAGGATTTAACTCTACCATATAAAGCATATTTTCAATGATATGTTTAGACCTTTTGGCGTCATTAGGTATTTTTGATTTCAGTGAATCAAATAATTTATAATAAGCAATAACAGGAAAATTACCTATACCATTAGCGGGATCTAACCATTTTAGATCTGGATTATTCCATACATCTTTTGGTAAATGATCAAACATTTCACATATTAACTCGATTGGTGTAAATACTTCACCATATAAATTCTTTTCTTCTTCACGAACAGACAACCTTTTTCTAATTATTTCTAATACTTTTTCATCTTTAATAAAATCAGCAGCACACGGTTCTTTATTCTTTAATTGTTGGGCATCGTTTTTGATATCTTTCATTTCTTCTATACAATTAACATAGATTTTTAAAAAATCTTCTTTCTCAAGAATAATATCAAATATTTCTTTTAATGCTAATTTAAGTTCACTAAATCTTTTAGTTAATTCTTTTAAATCTATTTTTGGTGATCTCAGTATATTATATAAATGACAATTAATAATCATACTATCATCAACATCCGAATCATCACATAATTCAACAATGTTTTCTATATCTTGACTAAAGAAATCAGATATTTCTTTTTTTAATTCATCTGATTGTTTTTTATTACCTCTTGTAAATGTTATGTTATAATTATCTTTAAAAATAGCAAATAACATGATACAATCATTTAAAAAATTACTAACTTCTTCATATTTATCTTTTAATTCTTTTGGAACTTTTTTTAATTCAGATTTTTCTAATTTATCAATTTCAATTTCATCTAGTGGTTCATTTCCTTTTCTTTTAATTAATGTCTTCTTTTCTTTTTTACCTTTGACTACACTATAATTAATACCTAATTTATTTAATAATTCACTAAAAGGTAATATTAAATCAGATAATCTATCATCTTGTAATAATTCACTAACCGATGATAAATCAATCTTCTGTGAATTAATTCTAAATAATTCCGGATTATCTAATGAAAATTGAGTCATTAATTTATCATAAAGTTGTTGATATTCACTCCCTTGTGTGTTTGATATACCATCAAAATTAAATAATAATAAATTCTCCAATAATTTTTTCATTTTTTTTTCTGTTGTTAATGTTATTTTATCATTACTAATATAATTTGTATAATCATACATAAAAGAAATTTGTCTTGTAGTTAATAGGTCAATAAATATTCCTTTTTCTTTACCTTTTCTTTCGGTTAAAACTCTGAACATACTCTGATATATTGTATCGACGGATTTTATAGGATCCATATGTAATGCGATATCAACGCATGGGAGACTGACACCTAAACGCAACATTTTACCAGTAAGAATAATTAAACTTTTACCATGTGCTTTTGCACATGCTTCTTGTTCTAATACACAATTTTTAATATCTTTATCACATTTAGTTGATATGCATCCGTCTTTGGCAGTTGATTCAATATCTGCTTTACTCCATGTAATTGTTTGACCACCTTCACCTATCCCTTTACCTATGAATTCAATCCTTGTATTATCAAAACCGACTGAATGTAATATCACAAAACAATAATTATCTCTAAAAAATTTATGTTTCATTAATCTTGTGACAAAATTTTGTGTAAGATTTCTAAATGGTGATACTTTATTTTTTTTATCTGTATTTGCTTTTTCAATATCTATGACCTTATCTTTATCTCTTAACATTGTTGGTAAAAACCAAATTTCAGAATGCGGATTTCTAACATCATATTTTAATCGTCTTAATAAAAATTTTGTATATATTTCATCAAATAAATATTGTATAAACTTGTCACAAGTATTTGTTTCTGATATAGTTTTTTTCATCAATGGTTTAAATATTCCTTCAATATTTATATCTTTATCTACTATCAATCCATTATATTGTTCTGATATATCAGATATAATGGGTGTAGAAATAACTAATTCAGGATATATTTTATATTCTGAAGCAATATTATCTAATGTTTTGCCTTGTTTTAATTGATCATCAATAATTTGTTTAAATGTATGTGATTTTAAATCACCATCATCTTCATTTTTTAATTTTTCTAAAAATTCACTATAAGTTTCATTTGATTCTTGACTCGTTTCTTCATCTTTCACAGATTTATTAATATCTTTCATTAAGTGAATATCATCATATCTCCATTGTAATAATTTAGTTTCTTCATCTCCCTTATTCATATATTTTAAATATGGTTTAGCGAATGTAGCTGTTACCATAATAAAAGCTAAATATTCATTATCGAATACTAAATTTTGTAACATATCTCCTTGCATTGATTGTTCTCCGGAACCTTGATGTATTTCATCAAAAAATATTAATTTATCTTTTTCTTCTTTTAATATCTTTAATATATCATCCGATATATTATCTTTTTTATTATCCATTCTTATTTTTTCTTGACTACATATAAATATATGTTTAGATTTTCCTTCATTATGTGTTTCTTTATTTTGTAAATCGTGTATTGAATATTCTCCAAAACTTGTTTCATAATCTTTAAACATTTTTATAAATTGGTCTTTAGTCTCAGTAATTGCTCCTAATATTAAAAATACAAATTTAGGTTTTACATCTGATACTAATCCACCTATCATGAAAGATTTACCTGAACGTGGGACAGCACCCCATACAAATTTTTTATATTTTTTTGTGATACATTGTTTTGTATAATCTATAAAATATTGTTGATGAATACGGGGTTTTAAAGAATTTGTTATTTTTTCAATATCAAAAAAACTCTGTCCTTGTAAATGATATAATAATTTTTTATAAAATACATCTAAATCATTCATATCTAATATTTTATGAACACTTTTTCCTATAATTTTATCAGTTCTATCCATCCTTTTTTGTAGGATATCTTTATCATTTACTAATAATATAATATTATATCCGGTTTTTCCGAATTTATTACTGGCCTCAACCATTATATCTTGGATATCATATTTTGGAGCACCTTTTTCTTTTTTATATAATTTAGATGAAAATAAAAATCTATCATATACTTCGATTGGTTCATTTTCACAATGAGGTATTGATACATTATTTCCATTACAAGTTGTTATATTAGTATGTCGCTTATCAGAAGACCCTTTATCCATTTCAAAATATATATCAGCAATTCCACCATCACTACTAGAATTAACATTTCCACTAAATACTTCATCATTAGTTTGAGGTTGCTGCTTTTCTAAACTTTTATAAAATTGTCTATTTCTTTTATCAGATAAGTCATCTACTCTATTTAAATAAGATAATATCCACAATGCTTCAAAAACATGATTTCTTGTCATTTTAACACCCGAACTTCTATCCTGTGTGGTTAAAAACAAATTTAAAAAATCTCTAACATTCGGTTTATTTTCTTTTAATATTAAACCTTGTAAATCTCTCAATTTCATATTATCTTTATATTTTGCTTTTTCTGATATACATTCATTTCTTTTTTTGCGTAAAGTTTTTGTTAAATTATTATAATTATTTATTCGTAAATCTAGTTTATTTATATCACAATCTATAATTTTTAGTTTTTTTATCAGAACTGTCAATTTTTTTTCATCAGATAATACTGTAACTTTATTATTACTTTTATCAATATCTGTTACAATACCTATATATACATTGCCCTTAGATGTATATGACACTTTTATACCTTTCTTAAATTCAGAT
>Ga0209504_1002976_pt1 | contig 10953 bp, 13 predicted proteins | sample COGITO_mtgs_1005_FD_184791 | JGI IMG/M metagenome (GOLD analysis project Ga0209504, IMG submission 184791) | Pelagic marine microbial communities from North Sea - COGITO_mtgs_100511 (SPAdes) (version 2) | ecosystem: Environmental > Aquatic > Marine > Epipelagic ...
GGCTGATGCTGGGTACGAAAAGATGAGTGAAATAAACGTGACTTATGGATTTGAAAATGCGTCGGTTGTTCGCAACGATTATGATGAGGATGCGGATGATGAGGGCGATGATGAACCGCGTGTAGTTGAATTACACGAAACTTCGGTCAAGAATATAGATCTATCTGAGGTAAATGTAGAGTCTGAATTAAATGATGTTGTAGATCATGCGAATTACACCAAGATGACGGTGAAGGAACTAAAACAATTATTAACAGATAGGGGGAACAAAAATGACATTACAAAGTTGAAACGAAGTGGTCTTATAAACCTTCTTAAAGAAGAATAGATAATAATTATTTTCTTGTATAAGTGTATATGAGTTGGGCTACAAATTATGAACGTATTAATAATGTTTATGCGAATTCATTACCGAATATGACTGACGGAAGACATTTTAAGCATATCGCGATTGATCAAGAGACCATAAACGAGAAAAACAAAAGGAGAACGAACATTGTTACAAATAATGACTACCGAAAGTATTTAACAAAAAATGCTGGTTCGATTATAGAGAAGAATTCTCTGTATCATTACTCCAAGGTGGGTAATCCGTCTCTTTTCCAGATGGAGCGCCAAAATAATACGCCTTATTTATATACAGGTCCATTGAGTAATGAAAAGCCGATCGGTTATCAAGATAGTGATCTTAAAAATCATTATCTGAGTCGAGAACAGCTTAACATCATGCGATCACCGTCTATTCATGTCCCCGAGACAGAAAACACCCCCAAATAATTATAATTACATAATATATATGAATGCTTTTGTTTATATATTATGCCTTATCGGATTTTTGTTACTTATGTGCTTGTTACTTTTCAAAGAGATGTATATGAAAAAAAAATACATGGAGGGTTTAAAAATGAAAGTAAGTGACCAGAAGTATGTAATGTTGATGGGTGATAGTATATTAAACAATTCAAACTATGTAAGTAAAAACGGTACCGTGGAGAAAAAGCTAAAAAAAAGGTCATATAAAGTATTCAATTACGCTGAGGATAATGCTATTATTTCCGACATCGATGGTCAGCTTGAAAAAATCCACGAGTTATCCAATAAACATAAGCGTCGGTTAAACAAACAAGGAATACTTGTTTTGTCTATTGGTGGGAATGATTTGCTTGAAAAGTATGAAATAAATAATAATTCTGACAACTCTATTAGACGAGGAAATATAACGGAAATATGGGATGATTATAAGTCGATTGTGACTGGGCTTGAGGAAGATTTACACGAAATGAAATATACAAACTTAAAAATAGCTTTGGTTGGATTGTATTTGCCGGTTGATAACAAATATAGAAAATATGAAAAAATTGTTAGAAAATGGAATAAGAAGGTACTTCAGTTTTCGGAAAAGGACAATAATCGGTTATTTATTGATTTGTATGAACCGTTTAACCAGGACGAATACTTTGTAGATAAGATAGAGCCTTCTGAAAAAGGAAGCGAAATTATAGCATCAAAGATTGACGGGTTATATAAATAACATGGCGGCCGTATTTTACAATAAGAATAAATGGTATATAACTAATCTTAAATTAAATACTATATAGAAGTGGAATAATATTCTATATATTACAAGAATGAAAATGCTAAGTATCGACGTAGGTATAAAGAACCTCGCATGTGTTGTTTTAAACTTTAATGAAACTGAGTTTGTCTCGTCGACTATATTAAAATGGGAGGTCATTGACCTTACTGATCGACTGTTGTGCGAAACGGATTGTTGCAATGAGATTGGGATGTTCGAGGATAAAGAAAATTGTGTTTTATGTAGAAAACACGCAAAGGCTAAAACAAAAATGGGTGGTAACTCACTTGCGATACCAACAACACATGATAAGTTGAAGAATATACGGAAACTTAAACTACCTGAATTACGCATATACGCCAATTCGCATGGAATAGACTGTGAAAAGGTAAAAAAGCAGGATCTTTTGAATAATGTCGAAGAAGTGATAAAGAATAAATACTATAGAGATATTCAGAGTTCTCGTGCGGATGAGTATGATTTAATTACCCTGGGACGAAAGTTGAAAATTAAAATGGATGTGTTTATGGAAAATACTGACATTGACATCGTGTGCATAGAAAACCAGATAAGTCATCTTGCGAATAGAATGAAAACGCTTCAGGGTATGATTACACAGTATTTTATAATGTCTTCGGTATGCGATATTGAATTTGTATCGTCTATGAATAAGTTAAAAGAGCTAAACTTAGAATCATCGTCGTATTCCGAAAGAAAGAAGGAAAGTATAATTTTATGTAGGAAAAAAATATCAGACCACAACAGTTCTTGGAGCGACGTATTTGAAAAATCAAAGAAAAAGGACGATTTGAGTGACTGTTATCTACAGGGACTCTGTTGTATAAAGAAAATAAGAGAAAAACTAAATATAAAAATTAAATAGTGGTTTATTCCCATATTATAATATTAATTACGTTATACTTAAAATTATAACTTATACTATAATCATATGGCTGAAATTATCGATATATCGACTATAGGTGATAACACAAGCTTAAACTTGGACGATGGTAATTTATTATCGAGTAACTTTGGTCCGGGGATAGAGCTTCTCATGAATGACAAAATGTCGTCCGAAAAAAAGGGACGATCGGATGAAATAAATATTGATGATTTAACAAGTTTGGAAGCGGAGTTAAATGACGCAGTTAGTTCTAACGAACCAAGTGTGTTGGGACTAAGTGGGATGGACGACGCACTAAAAATAGGCGGTGATATATTTTCGAAAAGTCCTGCGAATGATTCGTTTAACGTTAAGTTTGATACACGCGATGAACCCAAAATTGGTGTGGATACATTAAATAGTGGTAACGATAATAAAACGTGGGATGGATATGGAAAGTTTAATGAGATTCCGGTTGATCCTACAAATAATGCTCAACCTTCGCCTCGTGCAAATATGAGCAAAGAAGAAGCATTAAAGGAGAAGTTCGGTTATCTAAAAAAGCTTGAGGGGCTGGAAAGAAAGGGTGTTGAGCTTACAAAGAAATACACAATGGAATCATCGTTACAGGAGATGATGGGGGAATATGAAATGATTGTATCGGAAAAGGAACGGGTAAATTCGGTTAAGTTTCAGGGAAACATGTTGTCGGCGGCAATCAATGGACTTGAGTTTTTGAATAATCGTTTTGATCCGTTTGATGTTAAGTTGGATGGATGGGGGGAGCAGTTTGGTGAAAACATTAACGATTATGACGATATTTTCGGAGAACTGCATGAAAAGTATAAGTCAAAGGCAAAATGGCTCCCGAGCTAAAGCTGTTGTTCCAATTGGGAGGAAGTGCGATGATGGTTCATATGACGAATACAATGTTTAAAAGCTCATTGCCAAATATGGATGATGTCATGCGAGAGAATCCCGAGCTCATGCAACAATTTAACCAAGCCGCGGTGAACTCTCTTGGAAAGAACAGTCCTGGACTTTCTGGGTTTATGAACAACGTTATGGGATCGAGTGATCCCTCGCCAATTAACACTGGACCCCCGCCTGCGGCAATGAGTACCCAGGGACCACAATCAATGGTTCCTCCCAACAGACCTGGATTTGTCGAGAAGCGCACATTTGCCTCAAATAGGCCGGATATGGATGTTGCGCGCGGAGTGAATATGGACAACCGTTTCGAAGAGATACATAAGCAAGAGAGGTCATCTATTGTAAGACCTGAGATGAAGCGTCCTACAACCGGTGGTCCAGGTGTTTCTGATGTTGAAGATATACTGTCGAGTTTGAAAACAAAGACGGTAGATATGAATGAATCGGGTGATAATGATGATAGGGGGAGTACCGTCAGCATTAGCGAGTTAAAAGAGTTGTCCATGATGGATGGAAAGACACCAAAACGTACTAAACGTAGAAAGGGATCTGAGAAGAATGTGGTTAGTCTCGAGCTTTAGATTTGGAAGACTTTTTAACTTTATTTTTGAATGCGCGTTTCTTTTTAGGAGCTCCGCCTTTACGACCGTGGCGTGTTAAATTTCCAGCGGTTGTTTTCCCGACGCATCTGGATCTTCTTTTCCGGGTATGTTTTCTACGGGTCCCACCCAAATTTATATTTTTCAAAGGGGCGTTGGGAATAGTGTAAGAGTAATTTGTAGTTTCGGTGGTCCCCATGTTTTTGACAGATTTTACATTTGGTTTTTCGTATCCAAAGTAATTAGACACAGCATTTCTAAGGGCCTTTTTGTTACCTTCACAGAATTTTCTTGCGCCATCAAATGCGCCAATACCAGTTAAGCTCGAAATAACCAGACTTACATTTACTTTATATGCATTTTCAGAATATTCCTCATCGAAATTCCCATCCCATTTTAAACCCGCGATAGCGTACTTTGTATTTGAACCGGTAATAGAAACCGCATTATTATGAAAAATATTATCAAGGAAGAATCCTATGTTGTTTTTCACATTTTTATTTATTTTGCGTTTATAATCATCTGGTTGTTGGTCAGATTCTTTTAATATACTCAGTCTCCCAAAAAAACGTTCGGTTTCCCTTATAAGCGCCTGTGTCATTTTTTTGGTATTTTTAAATGAATCCAGTGGAATAGACGTACTGGAAAAATCTATTTCTCTAACAATATAATAATTATCGGTTAATTTGTATGCTCTCTCGACCTCAGAAATACTAATATCATTTTTAAGGGATCTATTGTGTGACCTGGACTTTAAATCTATAATATTTATTTTTATTTTATAGGGTATTAACGTGGCGATACTATCCTTACTCATAACATATAGTTATATAAAATTTTCACAATGACAATATCATAAAGGTATGATATTGTATCTGGATCAAATGATCATTATTTTGTAAATTAGAAAACGGAGCTGACTAATTATTTTTAGTGTTATTGAAATTTTTAGAAAACGTTTCCACATTGGTTTGGTGTTTCATTTTTTTAGCCTTTTCGAGAATTTTAATGGATTGAGCAATCTCGTCGTCGCTTAATACACCATCGTTGTTAGTATCCACCAGATTATGTAATTTTTTATAAGATTCTGGCATAACGCAGTATTTGCTATTTTCGTTTGTAATAAAATCCGCCAATATAACAAATATTGCGGTCAGTCCAAGCGACATGAATATATCTCTGGTCCCCATCCACGCCACCGCAAATATAAGAAGTTGTCGGCTAAGAATATATTTTAGATACGTTTCTTGGGAGTTAGTTAAGTTAAGGGTGATAAACTTAGACCCTATATTCAAAAAAATCATAATTAATCCAGCAAAAAACTTACTACTATTAAGACTGTTTATAGAAGTGTAAATATTTTTCACTATTTTACTCATATATTAATACACGATAAAATTTATTCCGGACTATATAAATTATTTTCATCCAAATAGCTTGGAATATTCTCAAAATTACTTTTTTGATTAGAAATCATGTTGATAATATCAGTGTCTGCTATGGCCATTTTTTTATTCATATTGTCCTTTCTGGTTTTTGTTCGTCTGGGATTTTTTGATTGTAATTGTTCTGATAACTCTATAACTCCTGCGCTTGTTGGTTTTACATCCATAGTATTGTTTTTTTGTTCATGGTATGTTTCTTGTCCAATATACGTAAATGGTTCAGACGAGCTATTTGATATACCACTCTGCATTCCTTCGTAGTAGCTGTAAGTAAATTTTTCATTAACAATAAAGAAGACAATTGCTATTAGAAGTCCATAAATTGTATGTTCGTGAGCATATAAGATTATGATTAAAACAAAAAACAATTTCCCTAAAACACTTTCATTTATTTTTAGTAATATGTTACCTGAAAATATGAATAGGGTTAATATTATAAAGGTAAGAGCTATCAATAAAGTTTGTTTCATATAATAAATACACATATATTAATTTGTTAATTGATTCTAAATCAAAATGGGTGGTCGTATAAAATAGTTTTCTTTTATCATATATATACAATATGTCACTCGCATTATATGCCGCAGATTATACAGAAGATACAAATAAAGAAGAAATAATTAATCGGAAAAGACAACTATTTAAACGCAGAATAGGGGCGACGAATAAAAACATATCTAAAAAGCCGTCATCTAAGGCAACGAGTACATTGAACGCGATTCATTCTAATTTAGAAGAGGTTGAATCAGAAGAAAAGGAATTAATGAACTTTAAGCCAATTGAACATCCTGAATCATCTGGTGTTGAGAAAACAAAAACAAGATCGGGACAGGAGTTTAGAGAAATAAATAATCAGAATGAGGAGGGGTTTGAGGGAATATTTGCACAGGAAACTGAGGAAGGTGATGAAAATGTGTATGCGTCGCAATATTATAATCAGTACGTGCCACCGCAACACTTAAATTTTCAACCAGAAAATGGAAATGGAAAACCAGATGAAACGAGTGAGTTGGATAAAAAGTTGAATTACCTAATTGAACTTATTGAGCAACAACGAGGAGAGAGGACTGATCACGTTACTGAAGAAATATTACTTTATGGGTTGGTTGGTGTATTTGTTATTTACGTAGTGGATTCATTTGTTAAAATCGGAAAATATAAAAGATAATAATCGACGATAGACGATAGACGATAGACGATAGACGATAGACGATAGACGATAGACGATAAACAACGCATGACATCAATAACTCAAAATAATAATAATGATTCATTTGGATTAATTTGTTTGGTAATATAGTTATATAAATAATACGAAACGGTATATTCTGTTAATGGTCTCCTTGATAATCTTACCTCGTTTATTATAATATCATTATTACTTGTATTTTCGATAACAAGGTACCTAAACCGTTTTTTGACACAGCACATATTTGCGGCATGATGGAACCCTCTTATAAATAAGTCATTTGTTGTTAAATTAATCGAGCATATATTTTCAAACACCTGTTCATTTTTATAGTATGAGTTTGATTTTTTAAAAACATATACACCAAGAATTGTATGATTTACCTTTAAACAATATATATTTAGAATTCCTGATTTAATACAGCTTTTAAGAGTGTAAATGTCTATATACAATTTATTTTTAAACTTTGAATTAACAAGAAGTTCGAACATGAGATCGCTTGTGAAATCAGTTACTTCGAGTATTGTTTCTTGTTTTAATTTTATTGGTGTTTTCCATTGAAAAATATCAAAAGCATAATTAACGCATTTGCATAGCGGGGTAATATTAAAGTGTTGTTGATTTTCGTTTTTAAACAAATATATCTGAGCACATTTTCTTGAATTCTCTATATGAAATTTATGAGTTTGGATTAGCTTAGGTACATTATTGTATTTGCGATACACTGGGTCTACACAAAGCAAATCAACCAATTCCATTGACATTGATGATTTATTCAGAATAACGGATATGGGTCGGGTAGTTATCATACCAATCATTATATCGGAGGTGATTATTTTCCCACTTGGATCATACTTATCTGTTTTGTGTTTCATAAAAGAGACAAACGATTTTGAATTCATTGAACTATAGTAGGATTCTATATCTCCGGGGGGTGGTTTATAGACAATGTCATCGCGGCTTTTATAGTGGGTGCTTATAAATGTGGAAACCTTTTCAAACAAATGTTGATCTTCAAAGTTAGAGAACATAATACTATTTAGATCGACATACCTATCTTTAGGAGAAGGAATCTTGTTTACTATGCCTGGATGATATAGTTTATATATTAATTTATGATTATGATAAACCGGTTGTTTGCTCCAATAGGGGTGTTGAATCCGCAACCAAATAATAAATATTACGTATAATGAAAATACAAGTAATATACCATATACGATGATCTGCATATGTTATATTAAAGGAAAATTAGTGGGGTTTTTTTAACACATATAAATAATTATACTCGTAAGAACATGGGGACATATCGTATTTACTTTTTGCGATAAACCCCATTTGTTTCGCGATTGAAATAATAACCGACTGGTCTTCCATGTGGAGATGATGGACATTTTTTCTGAATGGGGATTTATTCTTTTTATTGGAAAATATTTCAACAAAGTCCGTTATTTTGTTGTCATCGTCTATAATAAATTCAGATTTATAATTATAATTATTAAACACTATTTCGGTTTGTGTAATTCTTTCGGGGGCGTATTTTTGAGCACTAACAGACTGTAATGGATTTCCGGGTGGAAGTATTGGATCAAACATGTGCTTATTAACCAGATGTATAACCATACTACCGCCGGGTTTTAACCAATCATAGCAGTTTTTAAAAAAAGCCCTCTTATCCTTAATATAGTAAACAGTAAAATACAGACAGGTAATATGTGAAAATTCCTCGGGTTCAAATAAGATACTTGTTGTAGCGTCTCCATTTATAAAATCGCGTTTAGGATATAATTCCTTGGATTTTTCGTACATGGATGTTGATTTGTCGAGTCCGATTACCTGGCATTCGTGCTTTGCTAAAGTGTCAACAATATGCCCGGTCCCTGAACCGACGTCAAGAATTTTACTTTCAGACGTAACATCTGTATTTTTGACTATATGGTCTATCTCGAATTGGTGTTTTGACGGGTCATTGCATAGTTTGTCGTAAATATTTACATAGAACGTATCGTATATTGTCTCGATCGTAATATTCTCTTTAAACTCGCCGTTATCTACATCGAAACCTTCGATTGATTCATTATATTTCACCCCATGTTTATAGATGGTGACTATTAAGAATGCTATAATAAGTATAACAATAACATTCATTGGAGAAAAATATTTTTTTATTTTTTTAAAACTCGTCATGGTTGTATATGTATTATTGTTATTTTTTTTATGTGTATGTGATTTAATGGACTGTGAAATAAATGATATTAGACTTGAGAAGGAACTTAAAATAGTTTCATTTTCGGGATATAAAAAAACAGAAGTAGTAAAACAGTTATACGAATCTATAATTACATCAAAGGTGGAAGAATCATGTTATTGGAGTGCCGAATTGGTGTGTGGTGGAAATTATGCGGATTTATGGAATACCATATTGATATGTATGTCTAAAAATATTCACTTTGGTAACCCCAAACTTCCAAGCTATATAGACCTGCGTATCACCGCATTCCGAGAAATTATGCAAAATGGATATGTTGGACAAGAACTTCGTCTTCGAAACAACGACAGGTTGAGACGTCTTTTCTGTGAAATAATGTTGGTACTGTGTTTGTCAAAGAAGAAACATAGTGTAGAGCTAATAAAGTTAAATAAGAAGGAGACGTTTGAATTATCAAAAATGAGTCATCGTTTTAAGGCCGACAAGACAACGTACGCAAACCTTATTTTTAGAAAAGAGGACCCCAAAGAGTTGTTTGTTGCCATTAACGAGATAATGTATCATTTATCACCGTGTTCTGAAAGTATAAGTGATATATGTTGGTGGATTGAATGGCTACTCGCATATGAACAAGAGTGTACAAAACGAAAAATGAAATTAATATGTGATCGTCGTGAGTATTCATGTGTCCCAACAACCAATCAAAAGGAACTAATTTGGGTTATATGGGAATCGATTTTAAATACAGTCGAAGGTAAGACACCGTTTATAAAAAAAACAATAAATAGTCTTTTCAATATATTTACATTACGATATTCGCCCGGGATAGTACGAAAAAGAAGACATATTATATATTTCGCAATATCAATATTATTTGAACATATTAATACAAATACACCCCTTATAAGTGATAAGGAGTTAGTTAATTCGATATTATCAAAAATAAACAACATATATAAGCAAATAAAAAAGAGCGAGAAGTCTCCACAAACAGACTATTTATTTAATAATGTCAAACAGACAAATTTAGAACAAACAATACAAAAATTAGATATAATGAACAATCTTTTAAAATAATACACCAAATAATAAATATGTCGTTATACTATTAATGGATAACACGGCAACGTCGCGGTTTATGAATATGACTAATATTTCTGAAAGCTCACCTGTAACATCGGGTTCTGGATCGTTTTTTTCAGGAACGCTTTTTAAAGCGATGGTGATCATTGTAATACTCGGACTGATTGGTGTAAACATCTTTTATTATTTAGGTGATGTATCCGAATACATGGTTGAACTATTCGAACCGCTCCTTAAACTATTTGGATATGAGTCATCGAGTGTTATAAAACAAACGGTAAAAACATCTGTCGTGGGTACGGATAATGCGGTCGATATTGCCGCAACTACATTGAAAAGAACACTTAAACTTACAGAACGTATTGTGGATGAGACGCTTCCGACGAATAATACGACAATGTCGCAATCAAAAACTGGCGCAAATAACTCCCATATGAATTTAAACAACCGCCCAACGCGAGAGAATAGTATAAAGGCAGCAAATGAAGATTCCGATGGAGCGCTTGTAATCGACAGCGTATCTTCTAAATCAGTATCTTCTATAGGCTTTTGTTATATTGGAGAGGATAGAGGAAATAGAAGTTGCGCAACGGTAAATGACGAAAGCAATTGTATGTCGGGAGAAATTTTCCCATCAAGAGACGTATGTATTAACCCCAATTTGAGGGAATAATTGCCGTAATGTACTCGTAATAATACACTATTTATAAGTTTATTAGTTATAAATAGTTAATTCCATATCACTCCCAACCGCATAGGGTTGTAAATTGTATTATATTTTGAACGCATGAATTAAAGGTTTGTGGTTGTGGTAGAATCGTTATCGCATGAACGTATGCGACTAAATCTTCCGAAGCCCGATCTTATCGCAGACGCCATTTTTTGTGCGGATGTCATTGAAACACCGGACCCCGTAGTTCCTGTTGGATTTATCGCCAGTGATGATATAACTGGAATAGAGCCTTCGCTCGAATTGGTGCATCTCATTAATCTTCCGACAGACAACGTATTTGATGGGGGTATTTTCTCGTAGTCGCAT
>Ga0209504_1002978_pt1 | contig 10952 bp, 8 predicted proteins | sample COGITO_mtgs_1005_FD_184791 | JGI IMG/M metagenome (GOLD analysis project Ga0209504, IMG submission 184791) | Pelagic marine microbial communities from North Sea - COGITO_mtgs_100511 (SPAdes) (version 2) | ecosystem: Environmental > Aquatic > Marine > Epipelagic ...
TCTGGATTGCTTAACGTTACAAATTCGATACTCTGCTGTATCCCTTGATTTAATGAACCTGCTGCAGTAGTTGGATTTGTGTATATTAATTGACCAATAGTATAACTTACCGTGCCACCAGCCCCTGCAGCTTCACCACCAGAAACGGGTATGGTTTCTTGTGCATTCACTAATTGTGTAGCACAGAATAACACCATTATTAATGTGATGTTTTTCATAGATTTTTTTTTAAATATAATAAATTTAAGTTTATTAATTCTAAATTGAAACTGAAAAAGTTAAAATAATATAAAACATTATAAATCTCACGCAACCAATCGTGGGTTACTACACACATCTTCTTTTCTGTACAACACCCTACCTCCAATTTTTAGTGGATTTAAGACCCCTTCTCTTCTCCAGTTATTCAATGTTTGAACCGTTACATTTAATACCTTAGAGACTTCATTTCGGGTTAAATATTCGGTGTCCTCACCAGTAATAGACAACCTGTTTAATGGGTTTCCAATAGACCGTTGTCGGTTCAGTTCCAATTTGACACCCTCTTTAACAACTGCAACAAGTTCTTCTTTTGTTAGATTCAATATTTGTATTATTTCTTCTTTCATGATTTTTATTTTTTAGTTGTTTTTTAGAAACTCATTTGTTGTCTCAATATGTTTATCCAGTATTGACCAACTCATTTTTTTAAATCTACTCTTAGTTGATTTCTTGTAGATATCATCTTTCATTTCTTTGATAAAACTATCATCAATTGGATCATTCCTCCTCCCCAAAATAGTTCGACTTCACTCCTCTTGGCGCCACAAAATTATCCCGTAACTCATTTACAAACAATGATTTTACGGGTTTTTTGGTTTTTTAGCGTTGCTCGAGAGGTTGCTCGGGAGGCATAAAAGAGATCGGGACTAGGGCCCTATTACGCCCTAAAAGTCAAGTTACAGGGAACTTAAGTAACGTATGAAAGAACGAATTAAACATTGTGAAGTATGTAAAGTAGATTTCTCTACCATGTACCGCATACAATATAAAAACCCGAAAGAATGGGTGTTTGTGTGTAAAGCGTGTTTGTTAAACGTTAAAAAAGACAATCCTAACTATACTTATGGAGGTACTTGGAAGCGATAATGGCTTCAATGTGAACCAGTTCACTCAAATCCTCCCCAAAATAGTTGGATTTTACTCTTCTTGCCTTCACGGCATTAAAACCAAGAATAATTTTTTTATTTTAGGGGATGTTTTTTTAGTGCGCCTTTCTAAAACGATTCCAGTTTTAAAGGGGCTAACTTGTATAATTTAACGACCAATGAATCTTAGACGTGGAATAGTTCTTATTAGTTTGTTAGTAATGTCGTGTGACAAAAACGAGTCTTCAACACAAAAAGACGAAGAAGCTGGAGATTGTTCAACAGGATTTTCTACTGCAAATATTTTGGTGAATATTGATGAAGAAATTTACAACAATGATGCATCTGTTTTGGATTTTAGCAAGTATTCATGGTCATCAGATGGAACAAATAGAATCTTGAATGGAAATGGCATTCCGAATCATGAAGTAGGAACCTTCCCTAATTCAAATAATCCAAACAGCATTGGTGCGCAAAATGTCAGCAAAAGTTTTACACTTTGTCCTTCAATAATTCATGAAAGTGGGCTGGAGGTGGTTGGTCCTGCCATGGCGATTGCTTATGCGTTAAATAGTGTAAAGTTTGATCCAGCTACCGCAGGTAGATGTAATGATGCTGGCGAATGTAGTTTAGCCAGAGGTGAGGGAAATTGGAATATTGAAGCTTTGGGACATGAAACCTTTGATTTTGGAGACGACATGAATCATGCGCATGTTCAACCCAATGGAGCGTATCATTATCATGGAATCCCTGAACTACTTATTGATTTTTTAGGAGACAATGATGGCATGACCCTAATTGGGTGGGCATCTGATGGTTTTCCTGTCTATGCAAGGTATGGCTACTCTAATCCTGAAGATTCACAAAGTCAATTAAAGGCATTGACACCTAGCTATCGATTGAAATCACAACCTGATGAAAATCGCCCAAATACACTAACGGCTATTCTTGGTGGACCAAACGCAAATAAGATTATCAATAAACCAATTCCAATGGGTGCATTTACCCAAGATTATGAATATGTAGAGGGGCTTGGAGATTTAGATGAATGCAACGGAAGGTTTGGCGCTACTCCTGAATTTCCTGATGGGATTTACTACTATGTTGTTAGCGATGATTTTCCCTTTTTCACTAGGTGTCTAAAGGGTTCGATTTAATTGCATCTTAGGTTGTTCATAAAGCGAGCGTTCAGAGCGCATTGAAATTACCTTTTTAATATCTTCAATTATTTAACATCTTGGGAGTAGCAACTGTTCTAAATCCTGTATGATCTGAAGCAGAATCTAAGCTAATCCCCATTCTTGCTGAAATTCTAAAACTAGCACAATAAGAGGCATGGCAAAGAAAGGAACCCCCTTTAATTACATGTTCTAACTGATAAGGATTACTGGGGCTACAAGAGCTTTTTGCCCCTTTTGGATTAACAAGCGGAGATGATCTGACTATATTCTGGTAGTAGTTCACATTGAAATAATCACTGGTTAACTCCCAGACATTGCCCAACATATCGTACAGACCAATACTATTAGGAGAAAAAGATTTTACAGGTGCTAAAAAACGAAACCCATCTTTTGCTTCATTCTTTATGGGGAATTGTCCTTGCCAAGTATTCGCACTCACATTTAATTTTTCAGCATCATTCCCCCAAGTAAAAATTTTTGATTCATTTGTTCCTTGTGCCGCTGATTCCCACTGTGCTTCTGTGGGTAAACTCCTATTTGCCCATTTACAATAGGCCAATGCGTCTTCTATGGCTATGTGAACAACCGGATAATCGGCTTTGCCTTCAATTGTTGATTCAGGACCGAAGGGATGTTTCCAACTTGCACCAACTTTCCAAGTCCACCACTGTGTGTAATTATTCATATTTACAACTGCATTTACATTTTTATTAAAAACCAAGCTGCCAGGTTGAAGAATAGAATCATGAGGTTTTGGTGTGTTTGGTGGAAGGTCTTTTTTCATTGCATTCCAATCAATAGGTTTTTCTGCCAAAGTAACATACCCTGTTTCATCAACAAACCTTTTAAATTGCTTGTTTGTAACTTCCGTTTGATCTATAAAAAAGCCATCAACCCTGACTTGATGAGCAGGTTTTTCTCTTTTCATAGCATACCGGTCTCCTTCCTTAGCTCCTTTTAAAAAAGTTTTGGCTGGCACCCAAACCATCCCATCGGGTGCTAATGTAGAAGCTTTGTTATTCTCATTTTTACAATTGCATAAAAAGACCAGTAAACAAAGGGTGAAAATTATTTTTAAATTATAGTTTGTCATTTTTTTAAAATTGAATTTAGGTTTTACTTTCGTTAAAAAGTATTTAGGGATTACTAATTTAATTGTTTTAGACTTAAAGAAGAAGGAACGTTTTGCTTTTTACTTCCCCATTTTTTATTGGGAGTAGTTCCTAAAAGAAAGTCTAAACTCCCTCCTTTTTGAATAGTACTCGAATTGATATAGGTGTTTTGATAATTTCCTCCATTTAAAGTAGTAGATTGTATGTAAAAATTAGTCTTAGAATTATTTTTAGCCTTTATCGTAAATGTATTCCCATTCTCTAAATGTAATACTGCTTTTTTAAACAAGGGGCTTCCAATGACATATTCATCTGTTGCAGGAGTTACAGGATAAAACCCTAATGCACTGAATACGTACCAGGCAGATGTTTGCCCATTATCTTCATCCCCACAATATCCATCTGGTGTTGGTTGATACAACTTTGTTAAAACCATTCTTACTTTTTCTTGTGCTTTGTATGGCTGGCCTGCATAATTGTACAAATAAATCATGTGTTGAATGGGTTGATTTCCATGCGCATAATTCCCCATGTTGGCAATTTGCATTTCTCTGATTTCATGAATTACTTTTCCATAATATGATGCGTCAAATTTTGGAGGCATGGTAAAAACAGTATCCAACTGTTGTATAAATTCTTTGTTACCCCCCATTAAATCAATTAAACCATCAATATCCTGAAAAACAGACCAGGTATAATGCAAACTATTACCTTCTGTAAAAGCATCTCCCCATTTCAATGGATTAAAAGGGCTTTGAAATGCACCATCCTTATTTTTACCTCGCATTAAATTGGTGCTTGGATCAAATACATTTTTATAGCGAAAAGATTGCTCATAGTATTTTTTAGCAAGACTATCTTTTCCCATTTTTTTCGCCATTTGTCCCACCGTAAAATCTGCGTAGGCATACTCTAAAGTTTTCGCTGTATTTTCTCTGATATTCACATCGTAAGGCACATATCCTAGGGAATTGTAATAATCTAACCCCTCTCTTCCAACCGAGCGAACGGGCCTTCCTTTTTCTACTGTTGCGTTTTTTATGATCGCTTCAAAAAGAATTGCTGCTGTTTTTTTGTTTTTGATATTTCCTTTCAAATAAGCGTCCGAAATAATTGGCGCAGAGTTAGAGCCAATCATGACAGGTCTGTGCCCTGGACTTGCCCATTCTGGCAACCAACCAGATTCCTTGTAAGTATTTGCCAAGCCTTCCATGATTTTATTGTTCTGTTCTGGATACATCATATTAAAAAATGGAAATACGGCTCTAAACGTATCCCAAAAACCATTATCTGTAAACATATAGCCCGGCAAAACCTTCCCATTATACGGACTGTAGTGCATCCTTTTATGATTTTTGTCAAATTCATAAAATGTTCTTGGAAATAATAAAACTCTGTACAAACACGAGTAGAATGTTTTGATATGCTCTTTGTTATCACTTTCGATTTCTATTCTTCTAAATTCTTTCTCCCATGCATTCTTTGCTTTTATTTTGGTAGTTTCAAAACTATCGTCACCAATTTCTCTATGTAAATTGAGTTGTGCTTGTTCTAAACTTATAAAAGATGAGGCTACTTTCACACGAACTTTCTCACCTCTTTTGGTTTTAAATCCGATAATTGCCCCTACGTGTTTTCCTTTGCTATTGAGGTGGTTTTTTTGCAATTCCCAATTGTCATTCCATGTGTGAGTAATGGCAAAGTCTTTATCAAATTCTGCTACAAAATAATTATGAAAATTATCTGGAACACCACCGCTATTATTTCTACAATAGCCAATTATTTTGCGTTCTTCAGGTAAAATTTTCACCATAGAACCTTTAAAAAAAGCATCTAAAATAATATATGACGTTTCTTCTTCAGGAAATGTAAATTGAAAATGTGCTGCTCTAGATGTTGGCGCAACTTCTGCAACAACGTCATAGTCTGCTAAATAAGCACTGTAATGATAAGGCTTTGCAGTTTCTGCTTTGTGCGAAAACCAAGATTCTCTTTCATCTTCTTGATATTTTAAGTCGCCAGTAACAGCCATTAATGAAAAAGCGGCATAATCATTTAACCAAGGGCTTGGTTGATGCGTTTGTTTGATCCCTCTTATCTTGTTATCATTATAATTATAGGTCCAACCATTTCCCATCTCTGCGGTCATTGGTGTCCAAAAATTCATTCCAAAAGGGGTTGCTATTGCAGGATACGTATTTCCATTTGACAGGCTTTTTTCTGAATCTGTCCCCATTAACGGATTTGCATACGCTACTAAAAAAGTTGTGTTTTTTTGTTGCGCTAAAATTTTATTGTTTTGAATAAAAGTAACTGTAAAAACAAGTAAAATGCTTGCTGTAAAATTTGAATTTAGCATTGTTTTTTTTAATTTCTTGACTTATTATATATGAATATTTAACCTCCCCCCTTTAATCTAAACATCAAATAAAACTATGCACGTTGTTGGCAGTAGTATTTATTTAAATTTTATCTGAATAGGCAAATGGTCAGATGGAAATAAATTATTTTTTCGTCTGTCATCAATATGGCGATATTCTTTTACTTCGATATTTTTGACTAAGATATAATCTATTCTTCTTTGTAAAAGCATCTCTGTATTAAACTCGTTGAAAGTACCAACAGGTCCGTAAGTTACTGTTCCATCACTATTGTAAGTGTCTTCTAGATTGACTTTGAGTAATTCCATCGGTTCGTCATCAGGTTCACAGTTCAGGTCTCCCATTACTATTACCTTCTTATTTGTAATCTTTCTATCTTCTATAATTTGCAATATTAATTTTGCTGACTTTTTTCGTGATATTTTGCCGATATGATCAAAATGACAATTAAAAACATAGAGCGTGTCCATGGTTTGAATGTCATAAAATTCTCCAAATGTTACAACTCGTTCCATCGATGCATCCCAACCAACAGATATCTCATCGGGTGTTTCTGATAGCCAATATGTTTTTGTTGAAATTAATTTTAGCCGTTTATGTTTATAGAAAATAGCGGCATACTCTCCTTTCAACTTTGCATCATCTCTGCCAACTCCAACATACCTATAGTTACTTAAAAATGTATCAAGATACTTTACTTGCTTATCCAATCCTTCTTGGATTCCAAATATTTCTGGCGAATAATAATCTATAAGTTGGGCGACTTCATCTTTTCTAAATTCCCACCAATTTTCACCATCATTCTCTGTGCTATATCTTATGTTGTAAGACATCATTGAAGTTTGACTTAAAAGAGCAAAAGGAATCAATAGAGAAATTATGTAACTGTATTTTTTCATTTTTTGTTCCTATTACTGTAAACGTTTGGATAATGATAATTGTATTTATTTGTCAAATATGGTAAAACACTACATGTATTAAATTTATTTAGCCTGACACCAATACTTGATAAAATTTACACCTACTCAATCACTCCTTTTATTTGGTTGAAATACGAGTATTATTATGTTTTGACCAATTGTTGTATTGCAATTCTAATTCTGCAACAATGGTTGGATATTTGTTAGCTAAATTAATTTGTTCACCTGGGTCTTTCTCTAGATTTACCAACCACCTTTTTGCTTTTAATTTCGCTATTTTCTTACCCGTATCTCTGGGGTTTCCTAGTAATTTCCAATGCCCCTTGCGTGCAACCCACATATCTTGATATTGCCAACAATACCCTGCTGTATGCTTTGTTTTTTCAGCTTCATTATTGATGATTTTAACAAGACTTTTACCATCCATATCTTTTGAATCCAGTTTGATTCTACATAATTCTGCAAGTGTAGGCATCCAATCTGTGTTCACTGCAAATTGATTTCTTTTTTGTCCTTTTGGAATGTTGTTTTTCCAACTGATGGCAGCTGGGACTCTAATACCACCCTCAAATAAACTTTGTTTTGCACCACGATATATACCTGAACTTCCGCCACCAAAATGCGCACGTTGTTCTGTGGAATGCCCATTGTCTGACTGAAAGACAATAATGGTATTATCTTGAATACCCAATTCATCTAGTTTTTTCAGGAGTATACCAATCCTATCATCTAAAGTGGAAATAAATGCTGCATATAAATTTCTTGGATATGAAATGCCTTTGTCATTGTAATATGATAACCATTTTGCATCGCCTTGATATGGATAATGGGGCATATTCACAGCGAAATATATAAAGAAAGGATTGTTTGAATTGTCTTCCATAAAATTAGAGGCCTCATTAACCATTAGATCTGGAAAAAACTGTCCCTCATAATAAACCTCCTTCCCATTTCTATACAAATCATGTCTGTTAGGACCACTCCAATAAAAAAAGTGTGAATAATTATCGATGCATCCCACCATATGTCCAAATGAATGGTCAAAGCCTTGCGCATTTGGAATCATTTCTGGAGCATCCCCTAAATGCCATTTTCCAATATGTGCAGTGGTATAGCCTGCGTCTTTAAACATTTCTGCCAGGGTATATTCAGATCCAGGAAGCCCCTTTTTTTGTTTTGAACTTGGTGCCGCATTTCCAGATAAACCTGCTCTTTGAGGTGTTTTACCCGTCAATAAAGAAGCTCTTGAGGGCGAACAGACCGGAGAGGCATAAAATTGTGTAAAACTCGTTCCGTTTTCTATAATATAATCCATATTGGGAGTGACTAAATCTTTTGCTCCGTATGAATTTACATCTATAGACCCTTGGTCATCCGTGTAAATAATAATGACATTTGGTTTTTGATATTTTTCTGATGTTTGTTGATTTCCATCTTTTAATTTTGCAGTCTGTCCATGAGCCCTAAATGAAGTAAAAAAAACAGCCGTAAGTATACTTACAGCAAGTAAGAGTTTGAAATACTGTTTTAATTTAATCATCAACTTTTGTTTTGTAATGTTACAAAATTAGTTTTCGGTTTTGATAATTTACGACCATTTAGAGTTCCACTTCACAATTTAGTTGCACCAAAAGAGAGTAAAGCGATGGCTAATACAAGGAGAATTGATTTTTTTATGGTCATTTGAAATCGTATTATTTAATAATTAAAATAACAGTTGATTTAATTTGCGGGTTCAACCCTGTACCGTCTTTTAATTCTGATATCTGTCATTTTTTTCAACTCATCATCAGACATATCCATTTTGTTTTCTTTTTTAAGTGCTGCTAATCTATTTTTAATATTTGTTACAAGCTCGCTATTTTCTGATGTGTTATAGATATTAGATATCTCATTGGGATCTTTTTCTAAATCGAATAATTCCCATTTATCCATGTCATAATAATAATGAATTAACTTATATCTGTCTGTTCTAATGCCATAATGTGGTTGTACATTGTGCCAATACGGATACTCGTAATAATGATAATATACAGCGTCTCTAAAAGGGGCAGTTGTGGTATTTTCTAGCACAGGGACAAAGCTTTTACCTTGCATATCATTTGGGGTTTCGATGCCCGCTAAATTTAAAAGTGTTGGCGCATAATCAACATTTAAAATTAAATCGTTGTTGACACTTCCTGCTTTTATTTTTTTAGGATATTTTATCAATAAAGGCATGTGCATGGATTCTTCATACATAAAACGCTTGTCAAACCAGCCGTGTTCACCTAAATAAAACCCTTGATCTGAAGTATATACAATGATTGTGTTTTCTGCCAAACCACTTGCTTCTAAATGGTCTAGCATCGCTCCAACAGCATCATCAACGCCTTTAACAACACGTAAATAATCTTTAACATACCGTTGGTATTTCCAATTTTTACGTTCTTGATCTGTCATATTTGGATCGGGCGTCCAGAATTCTCCATCTTCATTTCCGTATTTATTCCATGCAATTAATTCCACTTCCGTTAATCCAGAAGGAGGTTTGATCTTCACATCCTTTCTATTCATATGCCCATCAATTCGCATCCAAGCATCTTTCGCGGCCTTTCTACCCTCGTATTTATCATTAAACGTTTCAGGATATGGGAGTGTAACATCACTTAAATAATCTTCATAACCAGGTCCTGGATTCCAGGGTCTGTGTGGTGCTTTGAATTGATACATCAACATAAAAGGTTTGGAATCGTCTTTTCTATTTTTTAACCAATCAATCGCATCTTCTTTAATGACGGTTGTAGAAAATTTTCCTTTCTCCTCAACAATACTATCATTTGCCATTTCAAAAACAGGATCAAAATAAGACCCTTGCCCTTCTTTATTAAAAAGAACTTTAAAATAATCAAAACCTGTGGGTGCAGTTCCTAAATGCCATTTGCCAATTACAGCAGTTTCATAACCCGCTTTTTGCAATAGCTTTGGAAACGTTTGTTGTGCGCCATTAAAATCGCCTCCTCCTTCATTTTTAAAAAATCCATTGACGTGCGCATATTTCCCTGTTAAGATCGATGCTCTTGAAGGCCCGCAAATAGAATTGGTACAAAACATATTATTAAAACGCATACCATCAGTTGCTATTCTATCAATATTTGGTGTGGGTGCAACTTCAGACAGAAAACCCTTGTAAGCACTAATGGCAGCTAACGCGTGGTCATCTGTCATAATAAAAAGGATGTTTGGTTTTTGTATAACTTCTACTTTTTTTTCAGTTTTACAGCTAAAAATTGTTGCTATTAAGATTAAAAGTAGGATGCTTTTTTTCATTCTGTTTTGGTGTTTTATTTTGGCATTTTAGCATCTTTACCCCATTCTTTGTTTGGGTATTCTCCTAATTCTAAAGTTAAAGTTGCTCCTAGCATAATTTGCTCGTGGGAAATGTAAGGCGCTTGTATTTCTTTGCCGTTTATAAATGCTTTTTGGATGTATTTTTTAGTTTTACTGGCTCCTTTTGCAAGCACAGTAAATGTTCTTCCATTTTTGAGTTTGATACTTGTTTTCTCAAAAATTGGACTGGTGATGTTGTAATAAGGCACCCCTGGAGTTACAGGATAGATTCCCATTGAAGTAAAAACTACAAAAGCAGTCATGCCTCCACCATCTTCATCCCCTGGGATTCCGAAAATGTTGTCTTTAAACCAAACGTCTAACAAGAAGCGTGTACGTTTTTGGGTTTTCCAAGGCGCACCAAAATAGTTGTATAAATAGGGAATGTGAAAAGAAGGCTCATTCCCCATAGAAAATTGACCGACCATTCCAGTTGAGTTGGATCCGTCTATATAAAAATCGTTTTTTCTAATTCCTAAATCCTCTCTAAATAACTGGTCGAGCCTGTCTTGAGCTGCCTGTTTCCCTCCCAATAAATCAGTAAGTCCCTGAATATCATGTTGAACAGACCAAGCATAGGTCCAGCCATTATTTTCATCATAATAATCTCTATATCCTCTACCACCATCTAATTTGGGGTTGATCTCTAAGAAATTACCATCGGCATCTTTTGGTATAAATAATCGGTGTTTAGAATTCCATAAAGTTTTATAGTCATTTCCTTTTTGAGCAAATTTGTTATGCTCTTCTGTTTTACCCAATTCTTTTGCAAATTCTGATAATGCCCAAAAATCATAGCTTATACCTAAAGTTACCGGTACCGGTTGTCTCTTCTCAAAACCATCTACATTTGCAACAGTTT
>Ga0209504_1003006_pt1 | contig 10872 bp, 8 predicted proteins | sample COGITO_mtgs_1005_FD_184791 | JGI IMG/M metagenome (GOLD analysis project Ga0209504, IMG submission 184791) | Pelagic marine microbial communities from North Sea - COGITO_mtgs_100511 (SPAdes) (version 2) | ecosystem: Environmental > Aquatic > Marine > Epipelagic ...
ATAAATAGTGTTGGAGTACCAGAAGGTGCTTTAAATGACGAATGGGGATTAGGAACTAGAGATACAACAGCTTTAGTATATAGTTATAACCAAGGATCATACGACAACTATGGTAATTCATTTCCAAGTCAATTAACTCCTCCAATAAACCACGCTGGTTTTGATCGTAAAGAGAATAAATACATGTCTAACTTAATAAACAATAGTCCAGCCGCAGCTGGTGAGATTATGTTTGGAGCCGACATGACAGGTATAAAAGGTCACTTTGCAACGGTAACAATGTCTACAGATAACGTAACTGACGTAGGCGGAATGAAAGAATTATTCGCGGCATCTTCAAATTACGTAGAGTCGTCTTATTAAATTAAATTAAATTAAATGGAATTAAGCGTATTTAATCAGCAGTTAGAAAAACTACAAAACTTAATGATTCTAAATGCTAACGACAAAGATAAAATATATGGAAATGGTAAAGATTTTGTTGATAATGAAGATTTTCCTATAACTCATGAATTTTCAGATCAATTGTATATGAGAAAAATGAAAATGAAAAAAGGAAGTTTAGTTATTAGCGCTTATCACCATACTGATCATTTTTGGTTTTTATTAGAAGGAATAATAGAAGTTAACACAGGTGGAGAAATAGTTAAACATATTGCTCCTTGTTACGAAAAATCAATAAAAGGAGCTAAACGAATTATAGTTTGCATAGAAGACTGTTTATTTGTGAACGTACATAAAAACCCTAGTAACACAAAATATTTAGAAGAAATAGAAGAAAATCTATATTCTTTTACTGTTGAAGAATACAATAAAAAAGAATTAAAAAATAAATAAATATGGCTGGAATAGCAACTGGAATGATAATCGCTGGCGCGGTTGGTGGAGTATTTTCCGCAGTAGGCTCTATATTTGGTGCTTCGTCAGCAAGTAAAAGAGCTAAAAGAGCTCAAAGAGAAAAAAGACGTTTAACCGGGGAGTTAGATCAGTTAGAGAAAAATAGACAAGCTATAATAAATCCTTACGAAGGTGTAACTGATTTATCTGCAATGGTTTCTGATCTTAGCTCTATAGCTAGTAATCCATTTGATTCTCTAAGTGTTTCTACAGCCGGAGCAGAGATGCAAGCAGAGCAAACAGACTTAGCACTAGCTAATACATTAGATACTCTTAGATCTACAGGAGCAAGCGCTGGTGGAGCAACTGCTTTAGCTAGGATGGCTCTAGAAAGTAAGAAAGGTATATCAGCTAACATAGAAATGCAAGAAGCTAATAACAATCAGTTAAGAGCTCAAGGAGAACAGAACCTGCAAGCTATAAAACTCTCTGAAGCTAAAAGAGTTCAAGGAGCTTTAATGGGTGAAGCTGGTAGAATTCAGCAAGCTGACGTATCTGGTAAAGAATTTGTTTATAGCGAAAAAGAAAGAAGAGAGACTGAACAATTAAACAGAAAACAAGCTCAAATAACAGGGCAAGCTCAAGCAGCTGCTCAAGCTAGGTCAGATCAGTCCGCGGCTATATCAAGCGGAATAAACGCTGTAGGTAACATAGTGGGTAGCATGGCAATGGCTGGCGTTGGCGGTGGAGGCAGCGGTAGCGGAGGAGCTAATTAGATGTTGATTTTAAACAAATTATAAAACAATAATGGGAGCATACGAAAATCCAGTAACTGTAATAGACAGAGAATCAGGTAAAATCTGGGCTAACACGATAAGCGCTATAGGCGAGCAAACTGTTAGTTTTATAGAAAAGCAACAAGCTGAACTGTCTAGACAACAGAAAGAACAGCAAATAGCTTTAGAAAAAAATGCTGAGTATATAATAAACAACCAAGCTGAGTTTTCTAAGCAGATGTCTAAAAATGGAGTTAATAATCCATACTTGTTTGACGCTGGTAAAGCTTTAATAGATGACATGGCTAGAGCCACTATGAATATTAAATCAGCTAAAGGTAAAGAAGCTCAGCAAGAAGCTCTCAACTACTACTCTACACTTCAAAAATCTTACACTAATTTAGTTTCAGGTATAAAAACTGGTGCTGACGCAGATCAGGTTTTTCTTGAAGATATAACTAACTCTGAAAATAGACCAGGAACTCAAGGAGGTATGTCTGTAACCGGTAAAGGCTATGAAGCTTATAAGATGAGACAAATGGTTAGAACTGGTCAAGGTCAAGGCGCTGTGGAACAGTATATTCCTCAAGCTGATGGTACTTGGAACGTTAGATATAGTGGTGGTATATACGGAGATGAAGTTGTTGAAATACCTCAACAGCAAGCTTTAAACTACGATCCAGGACTTGTACCTAAACTAGACGACGAATTAGGTGAGATATTTAAAGCACCAAGCGGAACTAAAGATGGGCAAAACTTTGGAGTGTTAACAAAAAGTGGAGCGGTTAGCGAGCAGTATCTTGGTAAAAAAGAAATTGTAAACGGTAAACCTAACGCAGATGGAGAATATGTACAGTCTGTAGTGCAAGCGGTTAATATGCCCGCTGTAATAACGGCTATAGAAGGTCCAATCCGTGCTAAAGTTCAGATGTACTTAAAAGACAGAGACACCGCTAACGTTATCTGGAGAGAAATACTAGGTCACGACGAAGACTTAGATTTTAACGAAAACGGTGTAGGTGTTTCAGTGGAGGATCAAAAGCTTTTTGAGCAAGAGGTATTCAACAGAGCTAAGTCTAAATTCTTGCCTAACATGAAGATAGAGAATAATGAGATCACATCTGGATACGAAAAAACTACTTCTTCAAGAATAAAAACTATAAAAGACAAGTATAAAGGTAAAAAAGGATCAGCTGATAAAGAAATTGCTGTATCTGAAATAAAAAGTTTTACTACAAATCCTGAAGAGTATTTAAAGCAGTTCATGCCAAAAGAAAGTTTTGAATTAGAAAAAGCAGAAAACGGGTCGATAACAGGTGTAACTATTAAATACGGTGACGAAGAAGAAGATCCTTCTTACGATCTTAGACAACGCTCTGAAATTATAAGGTTTTTTAGAGATGAATTGATAGAAGATATAGGCGCTACGCCAACCGAGCAAACAAAGATATTAAGAGAAATGGGTATACTTTTTGATACTAATGATAATTCAGGAAAGACAACACCTACGGATCAGGTTTATGAACAATATCTAGGTACAACAGCAAAATAATATCCAATGAACGAAGAATTACGAGGAATTATACAAAAAATGATTGACAATGGTGAGTCTCAAGAGACAATGAACATGGTCATAGCTGAATACGAACGTCGGAACGAAACAGATGATGAATCGGGAAAGACAACGCCCACGGATCAGGACACGTCTGTGGATGTAGAGCAAGTGTCCGATACGGACTTACCATCGGAGGATGGTTCTTTGGATTCACCAAAAGTTGAAGAAGAGAAACCTGAAAAAGATGTAGAAGCTTTTGGTGTTGTTGATAATGTAGTAGATTTCTTTAGTGACTTATCTACTGCTTGGAATCAAGGTTCTTTGCAAGGAGAAATGACAGATCTAGGTATAGAGTTAGCTGGATTTGGCATTGGAGATGATCCTGCAAACGATCAAGATGTTATTAATTTTATTGAAGGTAAGAAAAAAGAATTAAGATTAAGTTCTCAATCTTTTGAGATGAAAGAGTTTGATAGAATATATGAAGAAGCCGGCGGAGGTTGGTGGGGTTTTTTAAAAGGAGCCGCGTATAATCCATCTACTTTAAGCAGTATGCTTGTTAGTTCTATATCTTCACAGTTAAGTTCTATTAAAAATTCTGAAGAAGTTGCAGCCGCAGCTTTAGCGGGTGGAGGAGCTGGTGCAGCTGTTGGCGCGGCAGCTACCGCCTACGGTCTTGGCATTGGTGCAATTCCAGGTGCTATAGCTGGAGCCATGTCAGCATCAATGGGTATGATGGAAGCTGGTTTAACTTTTAACGAATTGTTAATGGAAGAAATTGGTGGAAATATTAATGACCCTGGAGCAAAAGATAAAATAAAAGCAATTTTAGATAATCCTGAAAAATTACAAGATTTAAAAACTAGAGCTAGGAATAGAGGAGCAGCTATAGCGGGTATTGAATTAGCTACTATGGGTCTTGCTAAAGGTGTTGGTGGCAAGCTTGCTAGCAAAGGAATTGGTAGAGCAACTCGTGTTGCTGCTATTGGAGGAACTGAAATTATTGGTGGCGGTACAGGTGAAGTTGTTGGAAGATTAGCTGCTGGCCAAGAAATGGATGTTAAAGAAATTGGTTTTGAAGCCTTTGCTGGATTAGGCAGCGCTCCATTAACCATGAGTGGTCAGGTTTTTAAATTTCAAAAAGCAGTTCAAAGTGCTGAAATAGGTAAAAAAATTAGAGAGTCTAACGAATACGGAGATATAGTAGACGCTTATAAAAGTGACAAAGATGGTAATTTTAAAACAAACGCTGTTGATGTTGAAATAAGTAAATTAAGTAAATCTTCTCAAATACTAGATAGTAGAGTTGAAGAGCAAATATTAACTGGAAAGCTTACTAAAGCAGAAGGAGATGTTATAAAGCAAAACTTTAGAAGAGTACAAGGTTCTGTTAGTAGAATTAAAAGCTTAGACTTAACAACAGAGCAGGAAGCTCAAGCTGTTGATAAATTAGCTGAAAGAGATAAAATCCAAAACGAATTAAATGAATTAAAAGAAACTAAATCAGAAGCTATAACTGCTGGTAAGAAAGAAGAATTAAAAGTTATAGATAATGAAATAAGTGAAATAATTAAAGCAGATTCTAAAGCTAAAGTAGAAGAAAGTTCTACGTTTGCTAAAAAAGCAGGTAAAGCTTTTGGAATAGAGGTTATAGATGATTTAACGACTGCTGATATAGTAAAACAATTTGACACTGATGAAACTAAGTTTTCTGAGGCTGATGGTTTTTTTAAAGACGGTAAAATATACATAAACAAAGAAATTGCTGCAGAAACAAGAGCTGTGTCTGTAGGTAGCCATGAGCTGTTACATGGTATACTTCAAAACTCTTTAATGACTAATAAAGAGTCTAGTAAAATAATACAAGATTTTAGAAGTCAACTAAATAAAAAGCAAAATGCTGCTATTGATTTAAGAGCAAATGCTACTGATAAAGATGGCAATAGACTATACAGTAAAGAGGAGCTTGATAACTCGCCTGATGAATATTTAGCTTTCTTTTCTGATGCTATAGCTAAAAACGAAATTAAGTTTGACGAAGGATTAGGTACTATGCTAATGGACTTTATAACTCCTATACTTCGTAAAGCTGGTTTTGCTAAAATAAAATTTAACACAGGTAAAGATGTTTATAATTTTATGCGTGAGTATGATAAAAGCATTAAATCTGGAAAATTATCAAAATCAATTCAAGAAGATTTAGTTCCTGGTATCACAACAGTAGACAGTGGTGATGCAAAACTTTCTAGATCAGAAGACGCTTCTAATAAAGTTCAAGAATTATACGACACACAAGGTGAAGCTGCTGCTTTTGATATTATAGAGCAGTTTAAACCTATAACAAGTAAAATAGTAGAAAAAAGATCTCAAGCTCCAGGCTTTGACCGTCAACTGCTTACAGACGAAATAGAAACTGGTAAACGTGGTATATTAGATTTAGTTAGAGAATACGATGCGGAGTCAGGCGTTCCGTTGGCAGCTTATATAAATAAGTTTTTACCAGCTAGAGCTATTGAAGCGTCTAAAAGAATACTAGGTGAAGAATTTACAGATGACGTAACGGAAGCTAAAGGCGTTGCTGCTGAAGAAGTTGCTGTTGATGTTGCACCTACAGATAAATCAACTACGTCTAAACTAAGAAGAGTTCTTGGAATAAAACAAGGTGATGCTATATACGATTTAGCTAAAAAAGTTTCTGGTGAAATACTAAGTGGTGATTTACCTGGTAAAAAAGTTAAGACAGCTATAAATAAAGAAGCTAGAAAAAGCAAACTACGTAAAGCTGTATCTGATCTTATGGGTACGGAAAAAGCTATAGACGAACAGTTTCTTAATAAAAATATATTAGAAATACTAAAAGCTTTGCCAGCATCGGATCTAGTTAAACTAGAAAGAGAAGCTAAAGTAAAAGTATTAGCAGAGCAAGGTCCTAGACTTAACGTTAAAGACGCTAGGGAAGCCGTTAATAAAGGTTTATTACCAAAAGATACTAACTTACAGTCTGGCCCTAAAGTGTCCTCTAAACTGCCTACAACGCTTGAGCAAGCTAAAGAGTTTTTCACTCAAAAAAGAAAAGCTGGTTTAGTCAATGTTGTAACTGAAATGTTAGTTAAAGATGCTGCTCCTGAAGTTACTAAAGATAAAATGGATTTAGCTATAAGAGCTAAAGTATTATCCGAAATAGATAGAGCTCCTGAGCTTAAGTTTAGTAAAACATCAATTTTTCAAGCAGAAACAAATTTAGAAAAAATTCTATCAGAAGGTTTTAATGACTACGCTACAGAGACTAATAAAAAATGGCCTGCTTTATTTAAATCTTTAGGTATAGTTAATTTAAACTTAAATGATAAAACGCAACGTGAAAAATTTTTAAATGATTTAATTTCTACTGAAGTAGATGAAAACGGCAAACCAATACCTGGTTTAGCTTCTAAATTTCCTAAAAGCTTTTGGAGGAATTTTCAAGGTACAAGCACTTCTGTTTCTGAAATGCGAGGAAACGTTAAGTTTTACAAAATGCAAGATGGTTCTTTTGCACCTGGAGTTTTAGTAAAAGGGAAAGATGGTAAAACAAAATATAAAGCTCCTAAAAATGCATTTAGAAAATATGCTAGCCACGTTTTCTTTTTAAATGTTGCTGATGCCAAAGCTTGGATTGAAAAAGCTGAAAGTAAAGGAATTAAGTTTCCTCCTGAATCTGACATGTTTAAAGATTTACTATACAAAGAGCCTTACACTCAAAAAGTAAACAAAAAAGAGGTTTTATTACTAAACAAAGAAAGATTTAATGATGTCAACTTTATAAACAGACAAGAAAATAAACTAAAAGCTTTAGAGAGTATATTTAAAACTTTTGAAAAGTTTATGGCCGAAGGGAAAGGAAAAAATAACGCAGCTTTAGTAGGCGGATTGCTTAAGTCTACAGCTGGTTGGCAAGGTCATTTTATAAGAAAAAGCGCTCCGGTTAGGTTTTTTCAAACAGGTAAAATGTTTGATGCTGACGGCAAAAGACTCTTTACAGAAGAGCATACGCTGCCAGCTACTGGAATTGCTCAATATTTATTTATTCAAGCAGCTAGCGGTAATATTTCTAAAAGCTTTCCTAATGTTAGACGTAACTTTTTCCAAGGAGCCTTACTAAACGTTAACGATGATAAGCTTGCTGGTATCGGTGTTGATGGTAAGAAATTTAGTTACAAAGAAGCTACTCCAGAAGGATGGACTTTAGAGGACAATATATGGGCTAGGTATTTTAATGCCAACGTAGCTAAACAAGGTTTTGGTATTGATCCTAATTCTTTGATGACTTATCAAGGAAAAACTATTTTTGATGTATACGGAGTTGATAGTACAGGCGCTTTTATAGATGATAACTTTAATAATACATTAAAGAAAACAGCTAAAGCTAATAACTTAATTTTAGAGCCTTCAGAAAGATTCAGTAAGTCTACGTCTTTTGGAAATTCAGAAGTGTTAAGTTTAATGGAAACTTTAGACAACGAAAACACAGCTCAAGAATCTAAGTTCAGTAGGTCTTTAAATCTTAGTAAAGATTTTAATGATATTATTGAAAACAAAACTGGTATTGCTTCTGATAAAGCCTATGCTAGAGTAAAAGCTGAGGTTGTGGGATCTAATAAAGGTAAGTGGAAGTTCTTTATACCTCCATCTGCTGAAGATTTTGTAGGTTTGTTATACGCTACGCTTGGCAAAGGAACTATTGGGGATGCTCAAATGGCTTGGTATAAAGCTCATTTATTGAATCCGTTTGCTTCTGCTATGAACGATTTAGCCAATGACAGAGCTACTCTGATGCAGGATTTTAGAGCTTTAAAAAAGAATCTAAAAATAGTACCAAAGAATTTACGTAAAAAAATACCAGGAGAACCTTTTACTCAAGAGCAAGCTGTTAGAGCTTATATATGGGACCAACAAGGTATGGAAATACCTGGCATGTCTGAACAGGATCAAAAAGATTTAGTTAGTTTTGTAGAAAAAGATTCTAATTTAAAGAGTTTTGCTGCTGAATTGATGGCAATAAATAAAGGTGACGCTTATGCCGCTCCTGATGCTGGTTGGGTTGCCGGTACTATTGACACAGATCTTATAAAAGGTTTGAATACTACTAAAAGAATTAAGTATTTAGAGGTTTGGCAGCAAAATGTCGATCAAATATTCTCTGAAACAAACCTTAACAAGCTTGAAGCTGCTTACGGAAAAGAATATAGAGTCGCAATGGAAAACATATTGCAACGTATGCAGACTGGTAGAAACAGATCTTTTGGAACTGATACCATAACAGGTAGATTTACAGACTGGTTAACGAACTCAGTTGGTGCTATTATGTTCTTTAACACTAGATCAGCTGTACTTCAAACTATATCTGCTATCAACTTTATAAACTTTAGTGATAACAATGTTTTAAAAGCCGGACAAGCTTTCGCTAATCAACCTCAGTACTGGAAAGACTTTATTAAGTTGTTTAATTCACCGTTCCTATTAGATAGACGTAGCGGTATTAAGCTAAACGTAAATGAAGCTGATATTGCTGAAATGGCAAAAGGTCCTGGTAATAGTGCAAGAAATGTTATTGCTGGATTACTCAAATTAGGTTTCTTGCCTACTCAGATTGCTGATAGTTTTGCAATTGCATCAGGTGGAGCGTCATTTTACAGAAATAGAATTAAAGCTTTACAGAAAGAAGGCTTAACAGAAGCTGAAGCAGAAGAATCGGCTTTCAGAGATTTTAGAGAGATCGCAGAAGAGTCGCAGCAATCAAGTAGACCTGATAAAATTAGTCAACAACAAGCTGGTCCTTTAGGACGTATAGTATTAGCCTTTGCTAACACGCCAGCACAATATGCACGACTGATTAAAAAAGCCGCTAGTGACCTTAAGAATGGCCGAGGAGATGCCAAGACCAATATATCTAAGATCATATATTATGGAGTAGCTCAAAACGTTTTATTTTCTGCTTTACAGCAAGCTTTATTTGCTATTGGTTTTGAAGATGAAGAAGAAGAAAAACGTGATGAAAAATACTTTAACATCATAAACGGTATGTCTGACAGTATACTTAGAGGTGTTGGAGTTGGTGGCGCTATCGCTTCTGTTGTTAAAAACACAGCTATAAGATTAGCTAAAGAAGCTGACAAGAAATCACCTAAATATCAAGATGCAGTAGTTAAAGGAGTGTTACAGATATCTCCACCTATATCATCTAAAATAGGTAAACTACAATCGGCAGGTAGATCGTTTTCTTGGAATCAAGAAGAAATGAGAACAAAAGGTTGGTCAATAGATAATCCAGCATACTTAGCCTCTGCAAATGTAATATCAGCAGCATCAAATGTACCGCTAGATAGAGCTGTTAAAAAAATAACTAATATAGTTGATTCTAGCAATGAAGATACTGAATTTTACAAAAGAATAGCTTTAGCGCTTGGTTGGTCAGCTTGGGAGCTTGGTATTGAAAAAAACAAAAAAACTGAAACTAAAAAAAGAAGTAGAAGTAGAACAAGAACAAACAGAAAACAACGAACACGTAAAAAAAGAAACTAAATGAGCCAAAAAGCAAAAAATGATTTAAGACACTACGCTGGTGCAGCAGGAATTTTTATTCTAATTATATTTTTACTTTTATTTTTAAGTTTTAACGAAGTGCCTCCGGTCAACAAAGACATTTTTGTGACAGTGACGGGAATGGTAGTCGGTAGTTTATCTGTTGTAATATATACTATAATAGGCCGTAATCCAGATGAAGTAGATTCATTGACTAAAAAAGTAGATTCTTTACAAACATCTAATGATCTTTTAGTTAAGCAAAAAGATGAACTAGAAAAAATGGTTATAACTCTACAAGAAAATATGATAGACAAGATTAGTATTCTTGGAGCTAGCTTTATAGACAACTTAATAGAGAAAAAGAAATGAAATTAAAATACTTTAACGACCAAGACGATTTTAAAGGTAATATGAGTAAAATGGATTCTAAGCTACTAGGAATGCTAGACGCATTAAGAGCTGAGTATGGATTCCCTATTGTTTTAACGTCATCTTACAGGTCTCCAGAGCATCCTATAGAAGCTGCTAAAGATAAACCTGGTGAGCACGCTTATGGAGCGGCGGTAGATATAAAATGCGTTGGAGGAGAAGCAACTTTAAGATTAGTAAAGGCAGCTTTAAAAGTTGGCTTTTTAAGAATAGGAGTGTCAAGAAAAAAGAATTTTGTTCATGTAGGCATAGGTTACCCTGGAGCACCTACAATGACAATGTGGACTTATTAAAAATTAAAATTATGAAATCACCATTACTAAAGAAAATGAAAGGCGATAGTTGCTGGGAAGGCTATATTGCTAAAGGAAAAAAGAAATCTCCTAGCGGAAAAAAGACTAAAGGAGGTAAAGTCAAGATTGTTAATAACTGTGTAAAAAAATAAAATGGGAAAATTTTTAGTAAAAATAGGTAAAAAGCTTATTGAATTTAATAAGTATTTAAAAAGTAAATGGAACTCATTAATGTATGCATTGATGTTTAAAGGTTATAATGAAGAGTGCGTTTGCGAAGGTAAGTGCGCGTGTAAGAAATAGGAATAGATAAAAATGGGCACCATACCCAAAATTCCTGTAACCAAGAAAGGGGACCACTTTATGTGATCCCCTTTTTTAATTTATTTTATTTTAAACTACCCCACAAAGTCCAGTT
>Ga0209504_1003010_pt1 | contig 10862 bp, 13 predicted proteins | sample COGITO_mtgs_1005_FD_184791 | JGI IMG/M metagenome (GOLD analysis project Ga0209504, IMG submission 184791) | Pelagic marine microbial communities from North Sea - COGITO_mtgs_100511 (SPAdes) (version 2) | ecosystem: Environmental > Aquatic > Marine > Epipelagic ...
CGCGCTCATCGAGCTCATGGCGCTCGATATTCTGATTGGCCACTTCCAGCGCCTCAAACGACAGATCCCCCAACACCACTTCGGCTTCGGGGAACTCATAGGCACAGGCAATACCGATACAACCCGAACCGGTGCACAGGTCAAGAATCCGCGCAGGCTCACCCGGCAGCCAGGGCGCAAAATGTTGCTCAATCAACTCACTAATCGGTGAGCGCGGCACCAGCACGCGCTCATCGACAATAAACGGCATACCGCAGAACCAGGCCTCGCCTAACAGGTAGGCCGTTGGCACACGCTCCTCGATACGCCGCTGCAGCAACGCATGCAGATGCGCATGCTCGTCGTCTTCCAGGCGGCAATCGAGGTAGCTGTCGGCAATTTCATAGGGCAGATGCAACGCTCCGAGTACCAGTTGGCGAGCTTCATCCCAGGCATTGTCGGTGCCGTGGCCAAAAAACAGCGCCTCACCGTGAAACCGACTGACCGCCCAGCGAATGTAGTCACGCACGGTGCGCAGGCGGGTTGGGTAGGTGTTGGTCGCGTCGGTCACAGCAGCTCTCCGCAGAAAAAAGTTCGCCATTCTAGCAGCCTGTAGCGTCGGCTTATCCGCACGACGCATTGCTGACTGTAAAGGCCGCCACAGTCACAAAGTAAGCCTGCCCAAGGGTTACGACCGACGGGTATAATTTTGTTACTAATTTCTAACCCCTTCCCTCCCTTTCTCAAGAATCCCTAAAATGGTCATAGATCCCTTCTCGCTCACGGGCTTGCTCGTGCTGGCGATATTCCTGATTGGCATGACGCTGATTGTTTTTGAAGCCCAACTGGAGATGGATAAGTTCAAGCCGGCGATGTTTATGATGTCCGGCCTGATCGTTATAGGCGCTCATTACGCGTTCTACGATCCCAACGGTTTTCAGTACTTCCTGCATGCGCAGAATGAAATCAAGGAAGAACTGTTCGGCCTAATCGCCTTTATGGCGTTTATGTGGATGGTGGTGGAGCTGCTCAACGAGCGAAACGTGTTCACCGCACTCAATGGCTACCTGATGCGCAAGGGTCTCGGCGCGCGCGGTATGTTCTGGGCCACAGGCGCGCTGTCAGCCTTGCTCTCACCGTTTCTTAACAACATCACCACGGCGATGATCTTCGGCAAAACGGTGAAGAGCATCTCGACCAACCAGCGTTACACCCACATATCGCTGTGCAATATCGTGGTCGCATCAAATTCCGGGGTGTGGTTTCTCGGCACCTCGACCAGCCTGATGGTCGTGCTCGCCGGTAAAATCAGCATCGCCGGCCTGTTGTTGCTGATCCCGTCGGCCTTGATTGGCTGGCTGTTGTTCGCCGCCACCCTGCACTTCTTTTACCTGCGCAAGCTCGATGGCCAAGCGCTGATCCACCTCGCTGATCAGTCAGAAACCGCCCTCAAGCCGGGTGGCGCGGGCCTGGCAATCGTGGGGTTCTGTGCGGTATTTGGCGCCGTGCTGTGCAATGTGCTGCTGAAAGTCAGTATCGAGTTTGCCATTGGTATCGGCCTGGGTATCGTCGCGCTCTACGCCTGGTTGCTGATGCGCCGCGGTATCGAACTGCCCTGGCAAGATCAACTGCAAAAGGTCGAGTGGAATGCCCTGCTGTTCTTTATCGGCATCATCACTTCGGTGGCCTGCCTCAACCATGTCGGCTGGCTGTCTTACATCTCAAGGCTGTTTGAAGTGATGCACCCTACCGCCGTTAACGTGGTGCTCGGTGTGGCGTCTGGGGTGATGGACAACGTCCCCGTGGAAGCGGCAGCGTTGATGTCGAACCCGCAGCTGGGCCTCAATCAATGGGCGCTGAATGCGCTGATGGTGGGGATTGGTGGCTCGCTGACGGTGGTGGGTTCAGCTGCCGGGATCATGGCGATGTCGCTGGACAAGACTTACAGCTTTGCCGTGCACTTAAAGTTTTTGCCCGCCATTTTGGTCAACTTCTTCGGCTCGCTGGGTATCTGGTACCTGCAGTTCGAACTGTTTGGCCTGTACTGACCCTTTGCACTGACCGCCACGAGGTGGCAAAGCGTGACCCAGCGGATTGGGTCACCGCCCCTCGTCACGCGTCAGGTGCAGTTCGCGCAGCACGGCGATGGAAATCGCCAGGGCGAACAACAACCAGAAGTGTTCGGAAAGCAACGTAATCAGGCTCATGGTGCAGCTCCTTTGCTGAAAATCGCCGATCCTCGGCAGCCTCTCGATTCTGCTTGCTGCCAGCAGCACACGCAAGATCATCGGCCACAACGGTTCACAGCAGCGCGGCACAAGTGGACAATGGGTGGACTGTCCATGCCAGCCTGGAGTTCCTGCCATGTCCACCCCACAAACGCTGTTCGCACTCACCGGCCGCGGCCATGCCCCCGCCAGCCTGAGCAATGCGACCTTGCTGATCATTGATGCGCAAGAGGAGTACCGCAGCGGCGTTTTACAATTACCGGGGCTGGATGCCGCGCTAGAGGAAATCGCCACACTGCTCGCCGCCGCACGTGCACTCGGCAGCGCGATCATCCACGTCAAACACCTAGGCATCCCAGATGGCCTGCTTGATCCACGCGGCCCACGCGGCCTGCACCTGCCGGAAGCCGCGCCGCTGCCGGGGGAAATCATCGTCGAAAAACGCATGCCCAACGCCTTCAACGGCACAGACCTGCATGAACGCTTACAAGCGCTGGGCCATCTCGACCTGATCGTTTGCGGGTTTATGACCCACTCCAGCATCAGCACCACCGTACGCGCCACCAAAGACTATGGTTACCGCTGCACCGTGGTCGATGCAGCCTGCGCCACCCGTGACCTACCGACCCTCGACGGCCAGATAATCAGCGCTGCCGACATGCACCGCGCGGAGATGATTGCCCTCGCCGATAACTTTGCCGCAGTGGTGCCGCGCGCCAGCGCTCTACTCTGATTAAGGCGACAAACACGTGCGCGCTCACAGCCTGAGCAGCGCAGACCACCGATGGTTGAACCACACCGGCAGCAGCCGGTCATACCGCCGATAGCCACAGAGGAAATCGGCATGAGGAAATCGGCATGAAGCTATCAGATGGTTTTGACGCCCGCCGCCTGCGTCCACGCAATGCCAGCAACTGGCGCCTGCGCGTGGGCGCAGCATTGGCGGCGCTGCTTGCCACATTAGGCGTACTGCTGAGCATGGCCGGCGTGGCTGCCCTGCTCGGCCAACACTCAGTACTGGGCCCACTGAACGATTCCGCAATCGCCGCCAGCCTATGCGGAGTCACTGGCTTAGTTCTGCTGTACCTGGGCGTCTCGCTCTGGCGCCGCTGCAGACGCCGTTCGCGTCACTCCAGCAACTTAAACATGGCCCCGCATCTGATGAAAAAACGCGACTGAGCCGAACAGATCCACACAGCATGAAGAGCGGCAGGTTGGTTACACTAGCGGCCTTCGCGGAGGCCCAGATGCAAGACCAAGACGACGATTTTTCTTTATTTAAAGCCCAGTTGCACGGCGTTAAACCGATCACGCATGACCGTGCTGATACCGGTAAACCGAAACCCAACCGTGCCCAACTGGCCACCCTGCGCCAAGCTGCAACCGCGCGCGTAGACTCGATCAAGGTTGATGGCCTATCTGACCAATTCGTCATTGATGTCGGGCCTGAAGACCCGCTGTACTGGGCCGCCAATGGTGTGCAAGAAGGCCAGATGCGCAAACTCAAGCTTGGCCAGGTTAGCTTCGAAGGCAGCCTCGACCTGCATGGAATGAGCGTGGAAAAAGCCCGCGACACCCTGTGGGAATTCATCGCCGAGGCCAACAAGCTAGAAGTGCGCTGCGCGCGCATCACCCACGGCAAAGCCGTGCGCATGGACGGCCGCAAGCCCATGATTAAAAGCCACGTCAACACCTGGCTACGCCAGCATCCGCAGGTGTTGGGCTTCACCTCCTGCCTGGCCAAACACGGCGGCACCGGCGCGGTTTACGTGTTGCTCAAACGCACCATGATGGATGGCCGCGACGAATAAGCTCATCGCGCTGGCGGCTGGCGCACTTGCCACACCTGCACATGCGCCCTAACCTGCGCCCTTCAGAAAGACCAACGAGATTGTCCATGTCCCTGGAACAGCAATACACCGAGATTCTCGGCCAACTTGGCGAAGACGTGTCCCGCGAAGGCCTGCTCGACACCCCTAAGCGCGCCGCGAAAGCCATGCAGTACCTGTGCAAGGGCTACCAGCAAACCCTCGAAGAAGTCACCAATGGCGCGCTGTTCAGCTCCGATAACAGTGAAATGGTGCTGGTGAAGAACATCGAGCTGTATTCGCTGTGCGAGCATCACCTGTTGCCGTTTATCGGCAAGGCGCATGTCGCCTACATCCCCGACGGCAAGGTGCTCGGCCTGTCGAAGGTTGCACGTATTGTCGATATGTACGCACGACGTCTGCAGATCCAGGAAAATCTCAGCCGGCAGATCGCCGAAGCCATCCAGCAGGTCACCGGCGCTCTCGGCGTTGCCGTGGTCATCGAAGCGCAGCACATGTGCATGATGATGCGCGGCGTGGAGAAGCAGAACTCTTCCATGGTCACCTCGGTGATGCTCGGCGAGTTCCGCGAGAACGCCGCGACGCGCAGTGAGTTCCTCAGCTTGGTGAATAACTGAGCGACACCTGCACAATAAAAAACCGGCCTAGCGCCGGTTTTTTATTGCCTGAAAACAACCTAGTTACCTTTGTATGGCACACGCGGCTTGGTTCGCAGTGGGTCAAGCAGTCCCGATAAACCGTTGTGATCGATTTCCTGCATCAACGCCAGCAGCCGACCCGTTTCACCTTTAGGGAAACCTTCGCGGGCGAACCAGTTGAGGTAGTTGCCTGGCAGATCAGCCAGCAAACGACCTTTGTGTTTGCCGAACGGCATTTCGCGGGTGACCAGCAACAACAGATCTTCAGGTTTCATCGGGACTCGACTTGGCAAATCAGCTAGCACCGTAGCTGGCGCAACATGTTTTGAATTATGCCGTTGGGCGCGCTTACAGGCCAGCGCCTACGCCCGCGCACTAAACTCGGGTAAGCTGCGCGCCCCTGTTTATCGACCCAAGGTTTGCCTCAGCATGATTATCAAGGCACTGCGCATCGGCCTCGGCCAGTTGATCATCTTCTTCGACTGGATCAGCCGCCCGGCCAAAATCAAACGCACGCCAGAGGCCCAGGCCGCTGTCGAGCAAAGCGCCTCCGGCCTGGCTTTGTATCAGTTCCACGCCTGCCCGTTCTGCGTAAAAACCCGTCGTACGCTGCACAAACTCAATGTGCCAGTCACCCTGCGTGACGCGAAGAACGACGCCCAGGCGCGCAGCGATCTGGAGCAGCAAGGTGGCAAGATCAAGGTGCCGTGCCTGCGCATCGAAGAAAACGGCCAAAGCACCTGGCTGTATGAGTCCAAGGCCATCATCGCCTACCTCAATGAGCGCTTCGCCACGGCTTGACCAAAGCAAGGGCCACTAGGCCCTTTCTTACCGACAAACCGACGGTATACACCGGCCAAGTAACTCCGCATGCTCACTAAGCCCGCTTAGCAGAGGCAGCGTTTATCGCTTAGCGGGCATGGGCAAACGCCTCATTAGATGGCTATGATCGGTGCCCATGACCAGCACCCCAGCCTTACGCCAACCCTGCCCACCCGGTGCCTGCGACTGCGGGCGTGAACAGTTGCTGGATAACCCCAACAGCGACGCACGTATTCTATTGCTCACTCGCGCGGAAGAGACGCGCCTGCTCGAACGCCTGGAAAATCTTGAAAGCCTGGCCGATCTGGAAAAGATGCAGCAGCGCATCTATGCACAGCTCGGCGTGCGCATCGCCGTCGCCCCCGGCTTCAATGAAGTGCGCAGCATGCGCGGGATCGGTATTCAGCTCGACGCTCTACCGGGGTTGTGCCGCAAAACCCGCCAGGCCATCCCAACGGCCATCCGCCGCGCCCTGGAAAAACGCCCGGAAATCGCTTATGGCCTGCTCAACGCCAACGACTTGCTGCGCGATGCATAAGGCGACTGCAGCTCAACGCGGCTGCAGCAACAGGGCAAACAGTTCGGCATGACCGCTGACGTTGAGTTTGTTGTAGAGGTTGCGACGATGCACCTTCACCGTTTCCGGGGAAATGCCCAGGCGCTGGGCAATGGCCTTGCTGGAGAAGCCTTGCAGAATCAGCCGCGCGGTTTCGATTTCCCGCTCAGTCAGGCGTGCATCCAGACCGTCCAGCAGAGCCAGCAGGTTGCCCGCCGCCGGGGCGACCTTACCCTCAGGTGGTAGCAACTGCACATGCCGGCACATGGCCGCCAATACCCAATCACGCACGCACAGCAAACGGCCCTGCTCCTCGGCGCTGAAGGCGGTGGCGCGCCCCAGCGACAAGCCCAGTACCACGCCATTGAGGGTACAGAAGAACTGCAGCTCACCGATGCCTATCACTGGATGGAAGTAACTCAGGTAGTACTCGCTGTGCTGGAACTGGTCGGGGGCGACTGATTCGAGGCTATGCAGGCCATCGGCGATACCGTTGCAGGCGGCCTGGTAGAACGGGTCGAGCAGATACATGCCGGCGCAGTAGTCGGCCAGGCCCTCGCGCTCATCCACCTCGGCGCGAAACTCGAAGTCAGCCAGCAGCGTGGGCACCCGGCCGGCCTGCATCAAGGTCACCAGGGCGTTGTCCAGCGGCACCAGCAGGCGCAAGGTATCCACCAGGCTGCGCCAGAAGTTGTCCTGGCCGACGGCGGCGAACATCCGCGCCAGGCTCTGGTGCATAGGCAACTCTTTCAGCAAGGCGTCCACTGACTACCCCTTTCGCGTAACCCGTGATGGGAATTGGTCTGGCCCCGGCGCGGCACTAGCCTGGGGCCTCCTGAATCAACCGGCCTGTAGCAGGCCAGGAGTGCCGCATGATGCGTCGTCACCGTTTGTATCTCAACCTTGGAGTAGGCCTCTGTCTGTCGGCATCGATAGCAGCCGCGGCAGCGGATGAACCGACCGTGCATGTGTACAACTGGTACGACTATATCGGCCCCACTACCCTGGCCGACTTCAAGCGCGACCTGGGCATCACGCCGATTTACGACACCTTTGACAGTGCCGAAGCCCTAGAGAGCAAGCTTCTTACCGGTCGTAGTGGTTACGACGTGGTGGTGGCCAGCAACTTCAGCCTGCCGACCCTGATCAAGGCCGGCGTGCTCGAACCGCTGGACCCGGCCAAGCTGCCCAACCTCAAGCATCTGGACCCCGAGTTGCAGGCCAAGCTGGCCAGCAACGACCCCGGAAATCGCTATGCCGTGCCCTATATGTGGGGCACCAACGGCATTGGCTACAACGTCGACAAGGTTCATGCCGCCCTAGGCGAGAACGCCCCGGTGGACTCCTGGGACCTGCTGTTCAAGGAAGACAATCTGGCCAAGCTAAGCCAGTGCGGCGTCGCCCTGCTCGACTCGCCGTCCGAGATTCTGCCCATCGTGCTGCACTACCTGGGTTTGCCGCCCAACAGTACGAACCCCGCGCATTACCAGCAGGCCGAAGCGCTGCTGCTCAAGCTGCGCCCGCATATCGCCTACTTTAACTCGTCGAAGTTCATCACCGACCTGTCCAACGGCGATATCTGCGTCGCTGTGGGCTGGGCCGGCGGCATGCTCGACGCCAAGGCCAGCGCCGAGGAAGCCAAGAACGGCGTGCATATCGAATACAGCCTGCCGAAAGAAGGCGCGCCAGTGTGGTTCGACACCCTGGTACTGCTCAAGGACGCGCCGCATCCCGAACAGGGCTGGGCCTTTATCGACTACCTGCTGCGCCCGGAAGTGATCGCACCGATTACCGACTACCTGCGCTACCCCAACGGTAACGGCAGCGCCACGGCCCTGCTTAAACCCGTAACCCGCAATAACCCGGCGGTTTACCCACCGGCAGAAGCCATGGCCAGGTTGTTCAGCCTGCAGCCCCTGCCGATGAAGGCCGAACGCATCCGCACCCGGGTGTGGAGCAAGGTCAAGAGCGGTCAGTAACCACCGGCTCTCAATCGCCTGACATTTTCCTGATAACACCCTGACAACGAGAAAGACCATGAAACAACGTGCTCGCGATCTGCATATCCAATTCGGCCAACTGCAGCCAGGCCCGCTCAATGCCATCACCGATGTACCCGGCGTGCGCGTCGGCCATAGCGATATACGTGGGCGCAGCGCCGCTGGCCGCGATATCAACACTGGGGTCACGGTGATCGAACCACGCCCCGGCTCCACCACCGCGCAGCCGTGCTTTGCCGGCGTGCATATTCTCAATGGCAATGGCGACGCCACCGGTCTTGAGTGGATTCGCGAAGCCGGCCTGCTGACCAGCCCGATTGCCTTTACCAACACCCACAGCATCGGTGTAGTGCGCGACGCGCTGATTGCCCTGGACCGAAAAAAGCAACCCGCCGACGGCCGTTTGTACTGGAATATGCCGGTGGTGCTGGAAACTTTCGACGGCCTGCTGAACGACATCAACGGCTTTCACGTGCGCACCGAGCATGTCGCCGAGGCGCTGGAATCCGCCAAGAGCGGCCCGGTAGCCGAAGGCGCGGTCGGCGGCGGCAGCGGCATGATCTGCCACGAATATAAGGGCGGCATCGGCACGGCTTCGCGGCGTTTGAGCGCGGCGCAAGGCGGCTGGACAGTCGGCGCCATCGTGCAGGCCAACCATGGCACGCGCCGCGAACTGCGAGTGGATGGTTACCCGGTCGGCCGCTATATGGAAAAGGCCACCTCACCCTTCCTACGCGCCGACCTGCCGCATCCCGGCATGGGTTCGATCGTGGTCTGCCTGGCTACCGACGCCCCGCTGCTGCCGCACCAGTGCACGCGTCTGGCCCAACGCGCCAGCATCGGTATCGCCCGTACCGGCGGCGGCAATGAGGATTGCAGCGGCGATATCTTTATCGCCTTCTCCACTGGTAACCAGCAGATTGAGGCCACCGCCTACGAGCGCAAAGGTGCGTTCACCTGCGACGGTCTGCGCATGGTCAACAATGACCATATCGGCGACCTATTCCTCGCCGCCTCGGAGGCCGTTGAAGAAGCCATTATCAACGCGCTGTTGGCCGCCAACACCCTGGAAGGTAATGGTCATCGGGTGCAGGGGCTGGACCGCGACACCCTGCTCGAGGCCCTGGGTAAAGCTGGCTGGCCCGGAGCGCAATAAGCCATCGCTGTAACACTGATGGCGGGTGCGAGATAGACAGCCCGCCGCAACGCCTAAGGAGCGGTATGAAGATCGAACTGATGCAACTGGCCGGTCGCGATGGCGACACCGTCTACAACCTGGAACGTACGCTGCAGGCCATCGCCACCTGCGCGGACGCTGCTGACCTGCTGGTGTTCCCGGAAACCCAACTGACCGGCTTCGTCAACGCCGAGCAACTCGCCGCAGTGGCCGAACCGCTCAATGGTCCGAGCCTGCAGGCGGTGCAGCGCGCTGCCCGCGAGCGCAATGTCGCAGTCGTGATTGGCATGGCCGAAAACGACAACGGCACCTTCTACAACACCTCGGTGCTGGTAACGCCAGAAGGCATCGCCCTGAGCTACCGCAAGACCCACCTGTGGCCCGATGAGCGTGGGCTGTTCGTACCGGGTGATCGCTTTACCACGGTACTGTGGAAGGGCATCCGCGTCGGCCTGCTGATCTGCTACGACATCGAACTGCCGGAAACGGCCCGCGCGCTGGGCCAATTGGGGGCTGAACTGATCCTGGTGACCAACGGCAATATGGACCCGTACGGCCCCGTGCATCGCACCGCGATCATAGCCCGCGCCCAGGAAAACCAGGCGTTTGCCGTGATGGTCAACCGCGCGGGAACTGGCGATGAGAACCTGGTGTTCGCCGGCGGCAGCGCCGTGGTCGACCCGTTCGGCCGGGTGTTGTACGAATCCGGCCGCGAGGAATGCCGACAACTGGTCAGCCTGGACTTCGACCAGCTACAAGCCGCCCGCCGCGATTACAACTACCTCAACGACCGCCGCCTGCGGCTGACTGGCGAGCTGATCGAATACCCCGGTGGGCGCCGCGAATGGTTAATTACCTAGCCGGATGCCGCCGCTACGAAACACGTGCAGCATAAGGCTGCTTCAACCGTGGGCAGTTGGGGCACAGTTTTACTTCAGGCAATAAATCGCGGATGCAACACAAACGGCGCTGCCGCCATGGCCGCACCTGACCGTCGGCATGCGCGATCTCAACGTAACGGATCGGCGCATACAACAGATTACGCGAACCATCCGGACGCCGTGGGCTGGCCAGCAAGCGCTCGCCATCGACAAGCAGCTGTGGCTGTTGAGTACGGCTTTTCAGCTGCCCGAGCCAGGCCTCGAAGTAGTTGCCGGCATTGCTCCAGAGCACCTTCGCGGAAACTCCGGTATGCGCGCAGAGTGCCTGAATCAAGGGCTGCAGGTTGTCATCCAACAGATGAGCAAAGCGCTCGAAGGGCGTTTCCGGCGACGCCAGCGGCTCACAACCACCCGGCAGTTTGAAGGCCAGCGGCAAGCCTTGATCATCGACGACGACGGCCAGCTGTTCGAGCCGCAGCGGCATGCGTTGATTCAATAGAAGTGCCGCACTGATCACCGGCGGAAACAGCCGATTAAAGTACTGATTGACCCAGATCGAAGCCAAGCCGCGCTGATCCGCCGCCGCGAACTGCGGACGAAAACGCGCCATCAGCGTACTCAATGTGCCCGGCTGTAAAAATTCAGGGCCGCTGATGGCCTCACGCGGGTCATCCGCCCGCACGAAAACATTGCGGTAACGCGCCAGATCCTCACTGAACAAGCTGTGAAGCCCAGGCAGCATTTCATCCGCT
>Ga0209504_1003014_pt1 | contig 10853 bp, 10 predicted proteins | sample COGITO_mtgs_1005_FD_184791 | JGI IMG/M metagenome (GOLD analysis project Ga0209504, IMG submission 184791) | Pelagic marine microbial communities from North Sea - COGITO_mtgs_100511 (SPAdes) (version 2) | ecosystem: Environmental > Aquatic > Marine > Epipelagic ...
AGATATAAATTTACGCCTTCCTGGTATCGGTTGCGTTGGATTACTACTAATCCAAGAAACCAGTTTTTGAATCCATCGAATTACATCTTCTCCAAAAAGCACCACTAAGATAAATACCTTAGGAATTAAAATAGTAATCATCATTCCAACAGCCATTTGAAACTCTGTGGTTTGACCCACAGATCTTGGTGTTGTAAAAATGACATATAAGAAATTGAGGTAGATTCCAATTCCTGTGAGTAACCAAACCCATTTAATGATTCTATTTTTAGTGATGGTTTTTATTGCCTGATAGGCATAATATTCGAGTACAAAAATGATTACAGAAGCAATCAATAGAGGGATTACCCAACGTGGCATAAAGTCAGTTTAATTTTAACAACGCGAAGGTACATCTAAAACAAGTCCTCTGTTTTTAACATATTGTTAAAGTTTTGTAGCTTTAGAAATCAAATATTTAAACCTTATACTCAACCAAAAGAATAAACAAATAAGAAAGTCATGGCGAGTTATCCAGAAATAGAAGCCCTCAATAAGATTTATGTAAATCATCAAATGGAAATTGAGTTTTCAACAACAGATTTTCTTACTAAAAACAAAGAATATTGTGCTGTTGCATTTACCATAGAAAAAGAGACTTTTTATTTTTATGTAGAAGATGAATATGGAGACATTAAGTACAACTATCCTTTATTAAATATTTTTAGTGTTAAGGGAGCTAGAGTTTTATGCCGAATTTTCCGACTATCTAGTTTAGTGTCAAGATCGATATTTTGACCCAGAAAACAATTCCATTCTTGCTCATTTCAAAAATCTTAAAAAAGTCTACCAATCCTTAGAAAAAATAATAGGGAAGATTGAAAGTTATATAAGTAATTGGGATTTTGAAATGGGAAGTGGTGCCTCTTGGGAACTTAGAAAAAAAGGCTTGACATAAAATGAAGTCTAAAATTACCTCGGCTAACTCAGTTTAAAAACATAAGTTTTTTGTAGATTTATAATCTTAACAAAAGACATAAATGGCAGATCAAAAACGACTTTTCTTACTCGATGCTTTCGCACTAATTTTTAGAGGATATTATGCCTTCATAAAAAACCCAAGAATTAACTCTAAAGGAATGGATACTTCTGCAATTATGGGGTTTACCAATTCTTTATTAGATGTTATTAAGCGTGAAAAACCAGACCATTTAGCCGTTTGTTTTGATAGAGGCGGAAGTGTTGCCAGAACAGAATCGTTTCCAGAATACAAAGCCAATAGACAAGAAACTCCAGAAGCAATTAAAATTGCAGTTCCTATTATTGAAGAGATCTTAAAAGCCATGAAAATTCCTGCGGTTGTTCTAGCAGGATATGAAGCTGATGATATTATTGGAACCTTGGCTAAACAAGCAGAAAAAGAAGGCTATCAAACTTTTATGGTAACCCCTGATAAAGATTTTGCACAATTGGTTTCTGAAAACATCTTTATGTATCGTCCTCGTTTTGGTGGCGGATATGAAACTTGGGGAATTGCTGAAGTACAAGAAAAATTTGGTGTAGAAAGACCAGAACAAGTCATCGATTTTTTAGGAATGATGGGGGATTCTGTTGATAATATACCAGGATTACCAGGTGTTGGTGAAAAAACAGCAAAAAAGTTTTTGGCACAATATGGTTCTATGGAAAACTTATTGGCAAATACGGCTGATTTGAAAGGAAAAATGAAAGAGAAAGTAGAAGGCGCCAAAGAATTGGGGATTTTATCAAAAGAACTGGCAACCATTATGTTGGATGTTCCAGTAGAATTTCATGAAGAAAACTTTGAAATGTGCATGCCCGATATTGAGGCAACCAAAGCCATTTTTACAGAATTAGAATTTAGAAGACTTACCGATAGTTTTGTAAAAACGTTTACCACAGCAACTAGTGTCTTTGAAGAAACAATTACTGAAACTACACAACCAAAAAGTTCAGCGCAGGTTACTTCGACTACGCTCAGCAACCAGAATGGTCAGTTTGATTTGTTTGCAGCTCCAGGAACCGGAAGTGTAACAGAAGAAGAAAGTATTCAAGGGTATAAAACCATTGCTACTACCGATCATTTTTATCAGCATGCAAATACTCCGTTATCAAGAAAATTACTGCTTAAAAAACTACAACAACAAACTTCGGTTTGTTTTGATACGGAAACAACCGGTCTAAAAGCCTTAGAAGTTGAGTTAATTGGAATTGCCTTTTCTTGGGAAATCGGAAAAGGGTATTATGTTTCATTTCCAGAAAATCAGGAGGAAACAAAAACCATTTTAGAAGAGTTTCGAGCGTTTTTTGAAAATAAAGACATCGAAAAAATCGGTCATAATTTAAAGTATGACATGAAGGTCTTATCAAATTATGAGATGCCTGTTAAAGGAAAATTGTTTGACACCATGATTGCGCATTACCTCATCAATCCAGATATGCGACATGGAATGGATATTTTAGCGGAAACTTATTTAAATTATCAGCCAGTTTCTATCACGGAACTGATTGGTAAGAAAGGAAAGAATCAATTATCGATGCGTGTGATTCCTATTGAAGATCAGACCGAATATGCCGTTGAAGATGCGGACATCACATTGCAATTAAAAGAGCATTTTATCAAAGAATTGGAAAGCGGAAATGTGACTAAGTTATTCAATGAGATTGAATTGCCATTAGTTTCTGTTTTGACAGCCATGGAAATTGAAGGCATTAATTTAGATGTAGATTTCTTAAAAGAATTATCCGTTCATTTGACTGAAGACATTAGCAGATTAGAGAAAAATATTTTTAAACAAGCTGGCGAGGAATTTAATATTGCCTCTCCTAAACAATTAGGAATTGTTTTGTTTGAAAACATGAAGTTGGTAGACAAACCAAAGAAAACAAAAACGGGTCAGTATTCCACAGCAGAAGATGTCTTGTCTTATTTAGCAAAAGAACATCAGATTATTAGATATATTCAAGAATATCGTCAGTATAAAAAATTACAAAGCACCTATGTTGACGCTTTACCAAATGAAATCAACTCAAAAACAGGGCGCGTACACACAGCTTATGCACAAGCTGTTGCTGCGACAGGAAGATTGAGTTCTAATAACCCGAATTTACAGAACATTCCTATTAGAACTGAACGAGGAAGGCAAGTTAGAAAAGCGTTTATTCCAAAAGATAAAAATCATGTGTTATTAGCGGCGGATTATTCTCAAATAGAATTGCGAATTATTGCAGCCTTAAGTGAAGAAGAAACCATGATTGAAGCGTTTAAAAACGGAGAAGATATTCATGCTTCTACCGCAGCAAAAGTTTTTAATGTTCCTTTAGAGGAAGTAACTCGAGAGCAACGTAGCAATGCAAAAACAGTGAATTTTGGAATCATTTATGGAGTATCTGCTTTTGGACTAAGCAATCAAACAGATTTATCAAGAAAAGAAGCTAAAGCATTGATTGACACCTATTATGAAACCTATCCAAAGTTACGTGCTTATATGGCTTCGCAAGTAGATTTTGCAAGAGAAAATGGTTATGTAGAAACTGTTTTACAAAGACGTAGATATTTAAAAGATATTAATTCTAGAAACGCTATTGTTCGTGGTGCGGCCGAACGAAATGCTGTAAATGCGCCAATACAAGGATCGGCGGCAGATATTATTAAACTCGCTATGATTAATATTTACCAACGTTTTGAAAAAGAAGGGTTCAAATCTAAAATGCTATTACAAGTTCATGATGAATTGGTTTTTGACGCACATAAAGATGAACTAGAAATTATCAAACCCATCATCAAAGACGAAATGGAAAATGCGTTTACAATGACTGTCCCTTTGGATGTAGAAATGGGAATTGGAGAAAATTGGTTAGAAGCGCATTAAAAGATACTACTGAAATAAATTCAGCACAGGGAATGGAATTAGATTATATAGAAAACATAAACGGTCTTGACGAAAATGTTGTTCGCCTTTACAACTTTAACAAATCCGAAGCAATTCAATTTAGAGGTCTATTAAAAGATACAATTATTGACAAAAGAAAAAAGCTAGACTTATCTGAAGTCGATTTTATCACTCCACGTAACTGCAATTTAATTTTTGGGTTGTTTACATCTGACGAAGGAATACTTACAAAAGACAATGAAACATTTTTTTGCATTCTAACTTTAGAAGGTTTTACAAACATGGTAAAACTTATCACTCCTTTCTGCAATAAAGAGTCTAAAGGGTTTCAATATTTGTATGATATTGACAATCCAACTGAATTATTATTTTCACCTTCAGCAAGTTTGATTGAGGAATAAATGATTTTTGAAGTCTCTTAAAGTCACTATGAAAAATACATTTAAAATATTTTTATAATGGATGTAGAAATGGTCATTGGAGAAAATTTCTAAAGGAAAATTAACCACAATCATCTGATTCATATTTATTTATCTCCTATGAAATTATTTTTGTATTTTTGAAATGCTATGAAAAATATATTATCTATTCCTGTATCTATCCATTTAAAGAAAGAAACTGCAAAATGAAACACATAGAATATTACGACACATCATAAATAAATTCTATAATTTTAACGGACCGACTTTTCTGACAGTCACAAAAAATCAGAGAACTAATAATTCATTAAATAACTTAATTTTTAAAAATGGAACAAAAATCAATTTCAAACGCCCCAATGATTTTGGGCATCATCGGTGGAATTTTAGGACTTCCAGCCGCAATCTGTTCTGGTGCTTGTGCAGCAGGACTTTCAACACTGGCAGACGGTGCAACTTCACAATCATCACAAGACGCAGGAAATGTTTTTATGTGGCTTGGTCTAATTGCTGCAATTGCTGGACTTGCAAGTGCATTTCTTTACAAGAAAAACCCGAAAGTTTGGGGAGCAATGATGCTACTTGCCGGTATTCTCTCGGGAATTACTCTTGTGACATTCAACTTCCTTTCTTTTGTAGTTTGTATTCTCTTCCTAATTGGCGGAGTAATTGCATTGACACAGAAGAAACCAACGGTTGCATAAATTCAAATTAAGCGGGGGCGAATCCCCCGCTTTTAATATTATGTGGAGATACATTCAAATCGGAGAACATTCATTTATTCCTGCCTATAACTTGTTTGTAGGGCTTGGTATTGCTTTGGCTATGCTTTATTTACAGTATGAAAAGAAATTTGCTAATTTCAGCTTTCAAAAAAAGAATGCAATCCATACGGGACTATTTATTTCAATTATTTTTGGCTTCATCGGTGCTTTTACATTTGATGCCTACACACAAGGAATTAAATTAAGTTTGAGCAATCTCAATCAAATTGGACTTACTCTTTTAGGTGGTATTGTGGCAGGACTTTTAACCTTTTCTATTTTTCTCAAAATAAAATCAATTCCGGTTCTATCTACTCTTAATATACTGACACCCGCATTTTGCATTTCGCATCTTTTAGGCAGAGTGGGCTGCTTCTTTACAGGTTGTTGCTACGGTTCACCGACTAATTCTATATTTGGTGTTCAGTTTCCAAAAGACAGTTTAGCACATACTCACTTTCAAGCCGACTTACAAGTTCATCCTACACAACTTTATGAAAGCATTTTCATCTTATTTGTTTTTCTTTTTGTTCGTAGGTCTTCAATAAATAATAAGTTTCTTTTTTACATTATTTCCTACTCTATTTTCAGGTTCTTCATAGAATTTATAAGGGCGGATAATAGGGGTATTATTTTCAATCAATCCTTTCTGACACCATCACAATTTATTTCGCTAACAATCGCAGTATTCGCGACAGTTTTAACATACATCATAAACAGAAAATCAATTCATCAACCAATAAATTCATAAAAAATAGACACACTTTTCGCGCTTCTAATTTTAGCCAGTTTAGTATTTCAAATCATTGGCTTCTTCAATCCTAATACAAGCCTTTTTTGGTATAGCAAGGAAAAGACTAGACTTAAATACGGCTATGCAAGTCAGGACAACATAGGAATGGAAATATTTGCGGCATATGTTGTGGACGAAGGAAAGGAAATTATGAAACAAGGTGGTATCCCTGAAGTAATGACATCTGCTGAAAATGAAAGTTCAGACAGTGCATTGCATAAAAGTAGAGGTAAATACTACTTAGACATTAACGTAACAGGTAAATGGACAGTAACAGTTGAAGAATACAAATAATCTAATGACAAAAATCGAAGGGCAGCTTGTAACATTGTATATCAAACATTTGGAAATCTGTGATTTATAGATCGTTTCAGCCCGCATCAAAGGCACTTGTAGATTGACAGGAAAGTGCTTCGAAATGCCAAACGTTTCATATACGTAAACGTTACCCACAATTTGAGACCAATGAAAGTACATTTAATTATTTTAGTGATTTTTCCATTATTTTCTTTTGGTCAAGCTGATAAAATTGATTCAATTATTGAATCAAGAATTAATCACAAATCAGAAAACCCTGTTTATAATATTTTAATTCAAATAGATAATTCAGATAAAAACAAAAATTATAGTAACGGAATTGGAATAAAAGACCAAGATTCATCTTTAGTTTCAGGTCAGGAACAGTTTAAAATAGCAAGTAGTACAAAACTCTTTGTTTCAACAATAATACTTCAACTTATTGAAGAAGGAAAAATAAATTTAAATGACAAAGCCTCAAAATATTTAAAAGACATAGACTTTCTTGATTTTGAAAATTTTCATATTTACAATAAAACGAAATTTGCGAATAGAATAACAATACAACAATTATTATCACACCGAACAGGATTAGCAGACATTTTTAGTGATAAAGAAGAAGAATTCTTTAGTCGTCTATTACGAAACTCAAACATACAATACTCGCCAAAATCTATCGTGGAATTATATTTTGAATTCAATTTAAATGAAACTTCACATTTCGAACCAGATAATGGATGGTACTATTCTGATATGAATTTTGTTTTATTAGGGCTAATTATTGAACAAATTGAACAAACTTCGCTCGCTCAAAGTATAAGGATTCGAATATTAAAACCTCTTGAAATGAAAGATACTTATTTTGAATTCTACGAAAAACCAATTCAAAATGACTTGATTAATCAATATGTTGGGAATTTGAATTTTTCAGAATTGAACACCTCTTTTGATTGGTCTGGTGGAGGACTAGTCTCTTCCAATAATGATTTAATAACATTCATAAAGTCACTCTTTGATTTAAAATTAATTAACAAAGAATCTTTGAATAAAATGATTGATGTTAAATTTAGTAAAGAGAACGAAAGCCGATATGGTTTGGGAATTTATGAGTCAAATTATAATGGAAAAACTTATTTTGGACACTACGGATTTTATGGTACATACTTCGGATATTGTCCAGAGACCAAAACTGCTATTTCATATTCTATAAGTCAAGCAATAACTGAATTTAATACATATAATTTAATTAGTAAAATTCTTAAACTGACTGAATAAAAACTGTGGGTAACAACGTGTATAAAACATAGCTAGTAAGTGCTAAACTCAAAGTTCTGTGCTTATTTACAAAGACCGCCAAATTTTTAAATTTGGCGATTTCCAATAAAAAGATAAATAGTAAAATTTAAAAATCTGGCTTGTGCTCAATCCGAAAATAATTTCATAATTTGCACGCTACGAGCCATATACAAACACGTTGGCTTCAATGAAGAATTGAAACCAAGTCTAAGCACACAGAATTTTCACTCTTTAGCTAAAAGATCAAAAAAAGAAAAATGGAAAGTAAAGAATCAAGAAGAGAATTTATTAAAAAAGGAATTAAAACAAGCATAGGTTTATCCCTTTTATTTTCAGGCTTATATAGTTGTGATTTTAAACGTAAAGAAAAGAATAAACAATCAAAAAGTAAGAGCAAGCCTTTAAATATTCTTATACTTGGAGGTACAAGTTTTTTAGGACTCCACCAAACTGCCTATGCTATAAATAGAGGGCATACTATCTCAATTTTTACAAGGGGGGTAACAAAGCCAGCAATTTATAAAGATTTATTTAAAAATGTGGAACACTTAATAGGCGATAGAAAAGATAACTTGACTGCCTTAGAAAATCGCAAATGGGATGTCGTTATTGATAACTCTGGGCATGATGCTGAATGGACTAAACAATCTGCTAAATTATTAAAAGAAAATTGCGATCTCTATCTCTATACATCTTCCACAGGAGTATATTATCCATATTTAAAAAGTGATGTCAAAGAAAGTGCAGAAGTATTATTAAAAGAACCTGAAGGTATTACAGATGAATATGAAAAGTTAGAATATGGATATGGAATAATGAAGGCAAATTCTGAATTAGAAGCCATTAATCAATTCGGAGAAAACAGAACCATAATAGTAAGACCAACTTATATGTTTGGACCAGCTGACAGATCAAACAGATTTATACATTGGCCAATCAGATTAAGTAAAGGTGGAGAAGTTTTGGTGCCAGGCAAAATGAATGACATGGTGCAATACATTGATGTAAGAGATGTAGCAGAATGGATGATCCGCTTAATAGAAAATAAAAAAGTTGGAACTTACAACGCAGTTGGACCAAAAGAAAATCAAAACATTCATGAATTTGTTGAAAAAGCAAAACAAGCATTTTCGGTCGAAAACACTTTTGTGAAAGTTGATGACTATGAGTTTTTAATGGAGAATGATATTTATGGCATTGTACCTTGGATTCTACCGACAGGTAATAATAGTGGATCTGCTAAAATAAATAATGAAAAAGGCTTGTCCAATGGACTAAAACTAACACCATTGGTAAAGTCTATAAAAGACACCTATGAATGGTGGATTTCTGACGCAGTATCTCAAGAACAAAGAGATAGAGTTGAATTAGATCCAGAATCTATTTTAATAAGGGAAAACTCTATTATTGAAGATTGGAAGGCACTGTAGCCAACAATGTATAAAAATAATAGCTGTCTAATTGCTAAAGCTAAAGTGATGAAATATAAAAAAGATCTGTGTTTAACCAAAAAGTTAGTGGGTAAAATCTGCTACTATTCTTATACTAGACCGTTGCCCACAAGCTGAAAAAAACTCGAAATCTGAATGAAAATTTCGAAAATATTTAATCTGACTTGTGTAATCATTGTTACTGAATAGAAGGAAATGAAAAACTACCTTTGAATAGGAATAAATTCAACAATTTAAAAAAATATAAAATGGACAACAAAAACGCAATCGGACTTGATAGAAGCAAAGCAAAACATTTAGCCGAAAAATTGAATGAACTTTTGGCATACTATTCAATATTTTACCAAAATACTCGAGGCTATCATTGGAATATAAAAGGAGAAAAATTCTTTGAACTACACTTGAAATTTGAAGAACTATACAATGACTTATTATTGAAAATAGATGAACTAGCTGAACGAATTTTAACTTTAGGACATACACCAAAACATAATTATGCGGACTATCGAACAACTTCAAAAGTAAAGGAAAGTTCACAAGTAAGTGACGGGATAAAGGCAGTAGAGGATATTTTAGCTTCTTTTCAAACAATAATCATACTTCAAAGAGAATTACTTACTATATCTTCTGATGCTGATGACGAAGGAACTAATGCACTAATGAGTGATTATGTTAGGGAACAAGAAAAATTAGTTTGGATGTATTCGTCTTTCCTAAAAAGATAGAATGAAAAAAAAGTCAGCAGGTAACAATGTATATAAAAAATAGGCGAAATAGTAGTGAAATCAAGTGTTTTGGCTTGTATCAAACTTTGTGCTCTATCGAAAGTTTTGTGCTTCGAAATCGCCTACTTTTCATATACAAACACGTGTGTAAGCAAAAAAAAACATATGAAAGAAATAGAATCAGCTAAATATTATTTTATAACTGGAATTAACGAACCTGAAGATAATTCTTTAGAGTTTGAGCTGATTTGCGGAATCGTTTCTGAAAAAGAGGAAGATGTATTTATTGGGAATCAGAATCTTGGTCCTGCTCGTCCGATTTTAATGAATGACGATTATAAGTATAAAATAAAGTTTGATAGCTACATCGGATATTCAGTACTGGACGAAAGTTACGCTGACAAACTAGGAGATGATTTTATTGGTCATAATCCGAGAATATACTCTAACTCAAATTTCTTGGACTATATAAAATCTGACACTTTTGCTACTAAAGATTATCCTGGAGAATTTAAACATTATGCTTTTCTAAGTGAAAATCACATTCTGAATATAGCAGCGGAATCGGAACCTAAAATTGAAAAAATAAAATAGCCTACACACAACAATGGCTATAGTTAATACGGATTTGATGCTTAACCCAAAGTTTAGAGCTTTTAACTAAGTCCGCCAAATCTTTTGATTTGGCTTTAAAATGAAAAGATAAAACAAAATAAAAAGTTTTGGCTAAATGTTTAATCGGGAATTTATTACTTTTAATTCGCGTACTAAACATAGCCGAACCGTTATATGCAAGCCCACGGCATATCTAAACGAGAGCTAAATACTTTTCTTGATTACTAAAACTTTTAGCTATTTCACCATTTATTATATCTATTTCTGATTTAAGATATTTCCAATTTATAGCTTTAAATTTGAGGTGTACATCATTTATAATTAATAGATAAATTAAAAAATGAATAAAATAGAGTATATAGAAAATGAGATTTCTGAATTAAGAAATGAATTGAAAAATCATAAACTTTATGAAAATTTACGTAACGTTAATGATGTGAAAATTTTTATGGAAAATCACATATTTGCAGTATGGGATTTTATGTCTCTTTTAAAGAATCTTCAAATAAACCTCACTAAAGTTCAAACACCTTGGACACCACCAAAAAACCCAAAACTATCAAGATTTATAAATGAAATTGTTCACGGAGAGGAAAGTGA
>Ga0209504_1003019_pt1 | contig 10836 bp, 5 predicted proteins | sample COGITO_mtgs_1005_FD_184791 | JGI IMG/M metagenome (GOLD analysis project Ga0209504, IMG submission 184791) | Pelagic marine microbial communities from North Sea - COGITO_mtgs_100511 (SPAdes) (version 2) | ecosystem: Environmental > Aquatic > Marine > Epipelagic ...
TCAACGACTGCGGCCAAGCGAACAGACTCAACGAGCCATCCACGCCCAATTGGCGCCCCTGTGCGTCCTCAAAGCGCAAACCATGCAGCTCATAATGCTGCGCCAGCCTGCCCGACTCCCACAGCCACGCATCTTGTAAATGCTTGCCGCCACTGGAATTACCCCGCCCCGCCTTACAAGTCACCGCGCGAAAGACCGTGCCCTTCGACTCCAACTCAATCGCCAGCTCAGTCGACTGCAACTGCTCCATTCGCTCCGCCCCCGCCGCCAGTGCTTCGCTATAGTCGATCGACTGCGCAAATGTGCCCAAGCGCGCCTTTGTTAAATCAGCAAGGTCCAAGGCAAAGCCAAAGGTACCCGTCTCCAGGCACAGCACATCTGCCGACTGATCATCGGCATGTTTGCGCATCCCATTCAGCCAATAGCCAAAGGTATAGTCGCGCTCCGACAGCGGTAGTAACGGCACTGCCTCCAGCGCTGGAAGCACAGCGCTCGGCACCACTGCAACTACTGCAGGCTGCGCCGAAGCGGCATGCACAAACAGAGAAAATAATGTCAGAGTGGAGAGCCATTTGCGACGCATGGAATAAATTAGGGAGCGGTTTTGTACGTGTATTAAGGTGCGGCATCGCCGGCACCGAAAATGAACCATCAACAAGGTCTGGATTATTTTACTTGGCAATTAAATTCTCGGCAGACTCAGTCCGAGAAGTAGCGAATATCTAGCCGCTTCTGGCCCTTCTTTGGCGGAAAAATTAGCACCATCTCACGACTGGCTGCATGACTGAATAACCGGGTGCCACCCAATATTTTTTCCTCAATATCTTTAACGATAAACGGGGTAAATCCCCCCGCCTCAGTCAAATTTAGTTTTTGCACTTTGGATTGGCCAGGTTTCATGCCAAAGCGTTTTTTATCAAATTCAATCAGCAAGGGAGCATTAATGAAATTAATGAACCGAAAGCTACTGTCAGGAAAAGTCGCCTCAGAATCATCAACCCCGAATAAGCCTAGCGGCAGTGCCCCCTCTTTGTTGGATCCATTTTCCCTTAGGAAGTAGAGTATTTGACTCGTGCCAGTGATTAACGAAGCCTTACCGATGAGTCGGTATTTCAGCTCTGGATCTTCATGATCTGTAAACAACTCAATAAATTCAGCCGAAGACAGAGGATACGGCTTCGACCTTTTACTTTTGCGAACCTCTATCGGAGTGAACTTTTTGCCATTCCGATAGTACAGATTCTCATAAGGTAAATTGGATAACGAAATTACAGTAAAAGTAATACCTCCTCTCTTACTCGGCTCTTCGGCGCTTGAACTACCGACAAAATAAAAAAAAGCGGCAAGCAGCGCCAATAGTGTGTTGGATCTATATAAAGTCATAAATACTGGAATTAAATTTCTGCGCGGTCTAACCAGCGAATGTTTATAATCTTAAAGCGCCTGCCGAAGCTTTGGTTAATTGAATCCAACTGGCGTTCTTCATCTTCATCAGGAAACAAAGGGTTTGTATAATCCTCAACCCATGGTTCATTGACCGTGTTCACATATTCTGGAACTCGTTGCACGGTCGCCTCACACACAGCTTGAACCGTATCGCCTCCGATTGAGACAACTTCGCCGTAGGCTCGTATCTTAAAGGTGTCGCTTCGGGCAGTCAGCTTAGGAGCGATCGGCAATAGAATGTTGGCCTGGTTAATTTCCAATGGCACGCCAGTGGCATTGTTTCTAGCTCCGACAGAGGCCGCATCAGAATAAGGGAAAATAGACGAATAGTCGCTGTAATTCGGTATCGTATCAGACGTAACTGCCCGAATGCCGCTATTAATGTCCGCCTGTTCGATAGCCTCCTGAATCGCCCCCTGCGCAGAAAGACTGTCGTCAGCAATGCGGCGATTGACGAAATCGGCAATGCTCATAAAGGGGCCACGCTGCCGAACTTGCTCAACGATTTTTTCAGCAAGTGTTTCAATGTTACTATCACTGATTCTGGAGAATTTCTCCCATCCATTATTGGAATTGGCATCTGAGGCTGAACTACTTAAAGGAAAGGGAGTGCCCGTGCCCGAGTCGGTCGTTCCTTGAATCGACTCGATGGCCAGAGCTTTATTTCCCCGAAGAAACGCACTCCAAGCGGCCACTGAGGTCGAGTTCACATTAAAGGCTCCGTTGATTAAGCTGTAGGCACCCATTTTTTTGTAGCCATCCGCTGGAGTGAGTAAGTCCTTTATCTGTGCCGCAGTCATCCCGTCTGGGCGATAAGGCTCTAAAGCAGGATTGGCTTCTGCCACCTCCGGGCTATCACCGTAAAAACTCTGAAGGGTTGTTTCAATGTCAGCACTCACACCCGGTGCAATCCCCGAGAAATAATAGCGATCAAACAGGGCATCATTGATTTGCCAAGAGGTATCGTTGAAGGTGTTCAACCCAGATTGAGGTATATTGTAAGTGGAATAAATTGAATCCTTCGGAATATACGGAGGCCTCCATGAATTCCCAATCGCATGTGTGGGTTCAAAAAGTCTAGTGCCGATATTCGCCCCGGACAACTGAACGAGAGAGTGCAAGGGTGCTTTAGGAATGCTCAATAAGGGAAAGAAGCTATCACCATCAGCCAAATCATAACTTTTCCCGTAAAATCCATTATTGCCCGAACCAAGCGCATCCAAATCGATGCCAACTGCATTCGTCAAGTTATTGTAACCATATGCAGAAACCGTTTTGACAACTATATTCAAGGGGCCTTGTCCCCACCTCTCGGTATTCGTGCTAACTGCAACCGTGGCATTCAATTGAGAAAAGACTTCTAGGGCAGTATCCGCCTCATCGTAATCAGTAGGCAGTGTCAGCATGGATAATATCCCAAAAGACTCCTTAGCCGGACCCAGTTCATCAAATGTGTAACTAAGGCTGTAACCTCGCTCTCCTTTATCTACATTCGTTGCATATTGACCTCCTCCTAGATTCAGCCTAAATTCCTTCCCTGACACGTGATCGCCAAAGTTCACTTCCGTTGTTAATTCGTCAGCTTTCCTCCCAGAAGGCGGCAAGTTTGTCTCGATAAAGTTTTTGATCGCATAATTACTCTGGCTCAAAATGTTGAACATCACTTCGATCGTGTATTGCCCGCTTTGTGTGCTATCAACAAGGATCGGAGCCCAATTCCCTCCCGTTTCATCTGGAAATTCATCGAAGAAAATGCCGGATTCCGTTACATCGTAGTTCATCCCTGGGAGAAGTTCATCATTCTTAACATTCGCATTACCGCTGCGTTGATCTGGACCATCTTCCTTCGGAGGCGAATAGATCAGGACTTCACCGGGAGCCATTGCCAGATCCGTGATAAGGTAGCTCAAGTTTGCATCTCCAGCCAACCCCGTCTCGTTCTTGAACCTGTTCTTCGCATAATCCGCGAAAGACGTGTCTGTGCCTGTTTCCTTCCAGCGGTCCCTCCTAGGCTTCTCGCCATATGTCGTTTGATTGTTATCAGGATCTGTAATTCTAAATCGAACCCCACCAGCGAGGCCATTCTCCAAAGTTACCGCAAATTTATCCGCCGCAATCTTGGTGTCGTATGGATTCCAGATAATGAAGAAAGGATCTACGACTAGTTTCAATTGGCCACCAGCATACACCAGACTATAGACCGCGTTCACTCCCAGTAAGACAGGCGCATAACTGGCACGCACAGGGCGAAAGGCGTAGGCGCCATTCGAATTCGTTTCTCGATTCAAAGCGACCACTTTAATGCTGGCGTCAGCATTATTTTTTTGAGCATGAATATCAAAAAGGTTATTCTTCGGATTAGCAGTCGTTCTGTTCGGGAAATAAGCCCGGGCATCCAGAGCGTAGTCACTTCCAGAAGTCCTTAAGCGCTTATACAAATTCGCATAATCCCGAAGTAGCCACCAACTGGGTCCCCGCATCACCGATCCCGGCACGGAGATGTCGCCAGAAAAGACATTACTCGCATCCTGGAAATCTCTGAATAAAAACCGATCTTTGATTGTCATACCTGGCGCATTTTGAAGAGCTGCCAAACTGTCATTTCCTGCAACAAACTCTCCAGTCTGTTGGTTAAACAGGGTCGCGTTCTCGGACTCCGCGATTCCATCCATTTCAAAGGCGAGGCTCAGGTCACGGCGGAGCCCACCATTTTTGACGTCAGCTAAAACGGCGCGACTGCCAAAGGTAACATCGTGACGAACCGACTTGAGCCAATCCTTAACACCACTATTATTGCTACCGGTGACCAATGGCATCCCTGCGGGACTAGTTGCTTTGCTCATATTAACGAGCCAGCTGTTATCAGAGCCGTCTAGTTCGATCGGGTGCGCCACTTTATTCTTAAAAGGACTAGAATCATCACTAGCAAACACCTCATAATCAACGCCGGGTGACGAAGACAGGCGCGCTGCTTGTTTACGCTCGCCATCGGTAAAAGTCCCCTCGTTCCATGCCAAATCGGCTTTGACGCCTTCATCTTCGACCCAATACGCATAGGCGCTTTCACCTAAAGACCCCGCACTAGCAAAAGATATTTTATCAACGACCACGTCGTTGGCAGCCTCTGGTGCCCCAGTCGCGTTGACGCCTTTAAAAATCGTGTAAGGGTTGGACAAATTTCCTTCTAGGGCATCTGAATCCGAGACGAGACCAGTGTCCTCATTCGAAGAAACCAGCCAGCGCTTGAAGGTTTTAGTGTCCGGAGTTTTGGGACTGTAGTTGCTGGTGTCCCAAACACCCGCCCAACGGTTACGCCCTTGGACAGGTGCCTTTGAAATGTCATTTGGGTCATTAAAAATATCCGCCGTCGCCGTGACGCGCTGATCCGGGCCCGCGGTCTTTTGCAGTTCGCCGAGCGCGATTTGCAGGCCGAGCAGTGCCGATTGCTCGGCTTCCATCTGCTGCAACTGGATTTGCGAGCCCTGGGTTTCGACTTGCACCAAGGTGGTGATCGACAGCAGTAGCAGCAGCACAAAAGCCATCAGGCTGAGGGCGATCACGAGGGCGAAACCGCCCTGGGCGGGGCGTTGAGACTTGGATGCGTTTGAAGGCGACATTTAACGACAATATCTATTAATGTTTGAGAGTAAATGGATTACACTTTAGCAGGCACACTTGAACCAAAACACATTTAAATGCGCGGAACTCTTTGCTGATTTGGTAGATAAAGCATTGCTCAGCGCGCCGAAGACCCAACGATCCAAGCAGACAGGTCTGTCGTTATCAATGGATTTTAATTCATTGTAATACATTTCAGGGTCGTGGTTTTGAGTGCGCTTATGGCGAATACACATGCTGGCGGCATGAGGGCATAGGCATCCTATGAACTTCCATAAGCTTCTTGCAATTATTGATTTGGATGATTGCAGCAGCAGCCTGCTCATGCTGTAAATGCCGCGCCGCCTGTTGCAATTAGCCCAGTGTTAAATTAAGGCCTTGCAAAGCGAAATATTTGCCGACGAAGATTCCGTAGATGCGCCGCAGACTACCGGGTGAGGAACGGAAAAACATCAGCATACATGAAATGATGCAGAGTCCGATTTTATACGTGTATTAAGGTATGGCGCGGTGTGCTACAGGAATAGGCTTAACTGGGATACCTTTGATTTTCATGCGCTTTGTCTGCGGGTCCAGATAAGCGAGTAAAAGCGAACGTTTGCTTTTTTCATTCATCCATCGAGTGCGAGCAAAGGTTTTCCATCCCTGTGGACGTTCATATTCAAAATGCACGTTCAGCGAACTCTCATCCTCGGACGATGGAATGATTGTAGTGACGCCCTCGGTCGATACCTCGACTTGATTGCTACCGACCGTTCCACGCAGTTTCATAGGCGATAGATTAATCAACATATAGCTCCCCATCGCAAAATGCTCAAGGCTCTGATCTATAATGATCGACTGATAAGGCAGGCTCTCGTTTGAAGGGACCAGTATCATCACTGGTTCCTTGATGTAGCTAGATAATGTAGCCTGAGCGATAGTTGGATAAGTGATGGTGCCCTCTGCAGTTACCGTTTTGCTACTCAGAATAATATTTGAGTTGGCATCCAGCACGGTATGGTAAGGGCCAAGAATATTGGCAGATGACAAGGCGATTTCACTGACTGCAGATTGGCTGTCAGTGAGATAAACAGTCTGGTGCCCTTCGGCGTAAGCAATGGCATACACAGAAAGATCGATGTGCTCAATAGAAGCCGCAGTCGCATCTGCAGCTGGCGACAAGACTGGGGCGACAGCTTGCGCCTCAACGCCCGAAACCAGCGCGAACAAAGAATACAGACTTAGGGCTAGATGACGTTTCGACTGCATGGCTGACGCAAAAATTCTATGAAGAAAATAAGAGTAAATTACTCCTGTGTTTGTACCACTCGGCTCGGCCTGAGCGGGATACCTTTAATTTTCATACGTTCAGTCCGAGGATCTAAATACGCCACCAGCAGCGAACGTTTACTTTTCTCATTCACCCAGCGCGTGCGCCCAAAGGTTCGCCAGTCTTCCGCGAGTTTATACTTAAAATGCACATCCAATACATCATCCGAATTTGAAGATGGATCGAAGGAGGTAATTTTCATCGGCGGAGCAAGCACCCGTGTCTTGCCAATCAGGGCACGGATCTCGCTTCGCGAGAAGTTGATCAATCGGTAGGATCCTTCGGGGAATTTCGATAGACTACGATCGATGACCAGGGCTCCATAAGGCTGACTCCCTGAGCGAGGCACCAAAATAAGCAGCGGCTCTCTCACAGAGCTGGGAATTTTCACAGCCGCGATGGCCGGATAAATGTCAGCGCCCTCTGCAGTTTTTTGGCGTTCGTGCAAAAAGACTTGCCCCTCTTCCGACAGAATCGCCTTGAACGGGCCCAGAATATTGGCACTGGAAAGTGTCACTGCTTCGTACTCCCCGCTTTTACTATTCAGAAAAATTTCTTGATGCCCTTCCGCATATTGAAAGGTGAAGATGGATATTTTTACGGTGGCTGGTTGCTGTGCAAACAAGGATACGCCGGAGAGAACAAGCGCGATGGTTACGAGACAAAGTGATTTCATAAGAAATAGAAGAAAGAGCGCTTACACCTCATCCGCCGAAAGCCAGCGAAAGGAGACGATATTAAAACGACGACCAAAGGCCTGATTGGTGATGCTAAGTGGATCAATCGTGGTGGATTCTTGTTCGGCATCTACGAAATCGTGTTGGCGTTGTACCACAGCCTCACACCAAGCTTTGGTGGTCTGTCCCCCGAAATCATTGACTTCACCGTAAGCGCGGATACGGAAGGTGTCGCCACGCACAGTGAGCGATGGTGCGAGACGGTTGAGTAGATCGGCTTGGGTGACTTGAGTCGCGGCTCCGTCCGAGGTATTTCCAGTGCCAGTACCAGTGAGCTCGGAATTTTTTTTAGGAGCAGATAGCCCAAAATCGGTATTGAGAGCGGAATTTTCAATTGCAGTTTGCAGCGCACCCGAATTACCAGTCAAAGGATCACTGGCGAGTTGCCGGTTAACAAACTCCGCCACCGATTGGAACGGGCCGCGCGCTTTGACCTCGTCGACCACTTTCTCCGCCAGAGTCATAATTTGATCAGGTGTTAACCGACGGTGCACCTGCCAACGGTCTTGGCCTACGACGTCTGAAAGAGGTGCCTCTTCATCGCCAATCATCGGCGCAAACCGTGAGACAGCGGAATCTGATGAAATGGCAGCGTTCGCCAGAGTTGTGCCAGCAGTGAGCATATCAAGAATCGGCAGTGCTTCATTAGTGCCACTAGCTAGAAACAGCGCCCAGGCCTCTTTAGAGGTGGAATTCACATTAAACGCACCTTTATTATACAGGTGCTGAGCAAAGGTATCGTAATCCGCAGCAGTCACCGTCGGGGCGATGCTTGTGGCGGGCTCAAAGTTGGAGTTAGGTAGTGGAAATGGCTGGGTTGGATCGAAGAACTCATCGATCACCGCAGTCAAGCTACGGGATGTTTCATAAATAGCTTGAGTCTGCGCCGTTGCAGTCGACAAGAAATAGCCATCGAACAAGGTATTATTCGCCAAGTAGGAGTGGTCAAGGTGCGTCCCTACTGAGCCCGCTTTGGTCTTATTTGCTAAAGGAATCAGCGGGGAGTTGAAGGAGTTGCCAACAATCTGAGCCGTCAGCGGCGCTTGCCCGCCAGTATTGAGTGGTGCGTGCGAGAACTGTGCCAGCGAGGTGGCAGGTGCGAGCGGAACTTGTAAGAACGGCGCGAATTCGACGCCACTACCAGATTCAACCCCCGTGCCACCGTAGCCGCGGTTATTCGTTGGGTTATATTCTACACTAGGTATGTCTTTCCAATCGGTCATTCCCGTCCAGGTTAGTTCATACTGATGTGATTTCTCATTTTCGTTCTGATCGCCAGGGATTCCCATTGAGAAGTACGGATTGGTGATGCCATTGTGCAGCCACAGCGACGAATTCGGATTATCCACATTAATATCATTAGAATCTTGCTCGGTTTTAAGGCGCAAAGAGGCATTCAAGAAGGGCACTTTTCCAATATATGGGTTCCCATGCGTCGGGGATGGGTTGTTTCGGTCATTCCTATTGTTGTAGTTAAAGACCCTGTCTAAAGTACTTGGCGGTTGATATGTCGGTAAATTTATAGACTTGATAAACTTAAGATTCTTGGATAGAGAACTCGCTGATAAATCTAATTCGATAGCGCCGACTTGCTTTCTAGTTTTATCTAACTCGTCTGAATTACCCGAATTGTCAGGCAACTTACCACCCCATCCCTGAAAGACCTTCAAATAGGCCGAAATTTCCTCATTATTCGTTTCGTCAAAACCAGTCCCATCGCGTTCAACATTACCAGCCTGAACCTCCAGCGTCACCACATCATTTCTATTGAGTACAATCCATCCTGAGCCAAGCCTTTGTCCATTATCATCCGCCATCAGGAATCTTGAACCGATGCCACCACCTTCACCACCGGGAATCCAGCCTTCCTTTAAAGTAATTCCTTGAGTATATTGCCGTTGTCTATGATGCCGATTATAGTCTGTGGGTGAGAAAATTCTATATTCGCCAGGTTTCATTATAATTTGAGTACCGGTAGTAGGGGCAATATTAACTCGGTATGGCTTGTCGTCTTGAGCACCAACCCCCCCTGAATTACCTTCCACAAACATGTTAGCTATATTAACAAAGCCATCTCCTGGAGCCCGACTAACTCCATTGACTTTAAAATTAATCTCTAAGGGGAATCGATAAAACTCCATTTCCATCTGCGTAAAGCTTAACTCTACGTTGTAGGGGTTCCATAGTGTGATAACTGGATCAATGTTTATATACAAAAAGCCTAACTGAGGCAGCGTTAGATTGTTCGCTCTCGTGATTGTCCCATCAGCTTGAAGTCTCCCTCTAGTGCCATCAGCAGTCGATAAGGAGAAAATGAACTGCGCATTAGATACCACCGGTAGCAGTTGCTGCTCATCAAAAAAGCTAGTCCCCGCACCCCTTTCGACGTCGCTTGCAGCCACTCCATAAGCACCGTTATCAATCTTTACTTCTTCATAGAGTTTATAATGAGATCTCAGCAGTGACCATTTCGGATCTGGGCTCGGCATCGGCTCGGCGCCTCCAAAACGGCTCGGTGCAGGTTCGAGCGGGGTATTACTCTCACTGTAAATATGGCGATTTGCATACAGAGACGGATTTTCAAACAGCAAGGACAGGTCTTTTTGAAACCCGCCATTAGCGACATCGACGAGCAGACTTTTAGAATCAGTGGTCAACACATGAAAGGCGTTGGCCGCTTGAGGGTTGAAGGTGGCATTTCCAAGCAGAGCTGCAGCGCCTAAGGAAACTGCTTTTTCCTGCTCCCCTGCGCTGAGGTTTTCAAGAGGAGAATACAATGCATCACCATCACTGGCGTTGGCTAATGCGGTAAAATTAGGTGCACCAGCGACTCCGAGTGCACCGACGCGTTCCGCATCGGTGGCAGTCGCCGGATTTTTGAGCGTCAGATTGGCTTTTTGAGATTCATCAAACACATGCCAGGCATATCCCCCTACCCGATTTCCATTCGCACCCAGCACGTCCACAGTGCTTGCTTGCACGTATTGGGTCGTGGGATCACCGTCGGGAGTAGGCAGCGTGCCATCTCCCACAAGAATCACTGAATTCGTCGGTGCAGCAGTGGGATAAGTTTGACTGATTTTGTCTTCGATCACGGCGGTGGAGCTGAGCCATTGAACAAAGCCATCTCTTTTCTGGTCCGCATATATGATTTCGGTGTTATCGTCATTGGCTTGCTTAAATGACTCCCAGACGCCGAGCAAATGAGGTTGTGCGGTGTTTGCGGCATCGATCCCCGCCACCGCGGTGATCCGCTGATCTGGCCCCGCGGTCTTTTGCAGTTCGCCGAGTGCGATTTGCAGGCCGAGCAGTGCCGATTGCTCGGCTTCCATCTGCTGCAACTGAATTTGCGAGCCCTGGGTCTCGACTTGCACCAAAGTGGTGATCGACAGTAGTAGCAGCAGCACAAAAGCCATCAGGCTGAGGGCGATAACGAGGGCGAAGCCGCCCTGGGCGGGGCGTTGCGCGCGCTTAAAATGGGGAGAAGCAGGCATCAATGATTGGGATTGGCAAGGGAAAGAAAAAGTAAGCACTCAAAAGATGACAGATTGCGCAATAATCGCAAGCAAAGTTGCCATAGAGACCGAACAGACTGACACCATCATTCAATCCCACAAATGCGTGTCAGCGCAAGCGAATTGTTAATAGTAACTCGGCTGCACACTCAGTTGACAGTTAGGCGTATAGGGCGCCGCGCGCCAGCCATCTTCCCTAGGTGAGACT
>Ga0209504_1003026_pt1 | contig 10828 bp, 8 predicted proteins | sample COGITO_mtgs_1005_FD_184791 | JGI IMG/M metagenome (GOLD analysis project Ga0209504, IMG submission 184791) | Pelagic marine microbial communities from North Sea - COGITO_mtgs_100511 (SPAdes) (version 2) | ecosystem: Environmental > Aquatic > Marine > Epipelagic ...
CTTTCCCTTGTAAGATCGTAATATCTCATCTCCCAGTCATCATTCATTTCCTTCAAACCAGATGAATTGGTATCCCAGCCATAACCTGTTTCATTGTTATAGGTAACAATATCTTTGCTGGCAAATGTAAGGCCTATAACATGAGCAGATACATCAGAAATCTTTCCGCCATAAGTTAAAGCCATCTTTGGACTATCTACATTTCCTGAGTTTTTATTGTATGAATTATCAAACTTTAATTTAAATAAAGTTTTTTTCAGGCTGCTTGGATTCTTTGTATTGAATTCAATTCTTCCACCTATTGAATCTGAATCTTGATCCGGCGTAAGACTCTTGGAAATAACAATGTTATCTAACAGCTCAGTAGGCACACCATCAAGCATCACACTTCGATTGCCCTCAGGAGCAGTTACCGTTGCTCCATTAATAGCAACCGTATTTAAATCAGAGCTAAGCCCTCTAATAGAGACATACCTTCCCTCCCCTTGATCATTTTCAACAGAGATACCAGACACCCTTCTAACAGCTTCAGCAGCGGTTGTGTCAGGAAAGTCACCCAATGCATCCGAGTCGATTACAGAGATAATTTTTTGAGAAGACCTCTGCTTATCAATTGCACTTTTTAAACTAGCCTTAGTGCCAATGACAACGAGCTCTTCTACATTTTCTGAATCTTGAGCATGCACAAAGAGACTGATAAGAAATAAAGGAACAACTAAACATAACTTTTTCATAATAAACTCCATAAAATATTCGCTTAATTTACGAGCTATCTGTGGCGCTTACATGCAGGGTATGAGAATGTTTGGAATACTTCTTGCAAAGAAATAAATACTTTTCTGTAACTGTTGAGTGGCTAAATGGTAACGAGCTTTTGAGTGCTTTATAGTTGTTGCTTCCAGGTCAAAATATGTTGAGGGGCACAAAAGCAACTATTAAAACTTATACTCCAGGCCTATTGAAAAAATATTTTTATTTCTTGATTTATCGGGAGAATCTATTAAAGAGTAAAAAGTAAACAATTTAACATTGCTGTTGATTAGATGATCGTATCCAATGGTGGCATGTTTACCAGAGTCAACCTTCATGCTCGAAGATGCATGTTGAAATTTTATCTTACCTTGGTCTGATACCTCTTTGACGAAACTAATGACTTGTCCATTGTTTTCTATTCCCGATGAAAGGTCTTGAGATTGCTGCAATATAAAACCTAGCTGCGATTTATTAAACGGTATCAACAATGAAACTCTTGTTGAATCATATCCCTTCATCTGACGGTCTTTAGCAAGAGCAGCTTGAAAAGCTTTGCCAGAATAATTAACAGCATATGATTCAAAGTCACGTCCAGCCTTGACTGGATTCTTCATTTTATTAATAGTGAGCGAAAGAACCCCCTGAAATTTCGGTGAGGTGTAGCCTACAAAGTCATCCAAACGGTTCTCACCATGCAAAATATTTTTTATATCAGGCGCAAGATCATTAAATAGATCCACCTTAAGCTGAGATTTTTTAAATGCTGAATCATGTGTGCCAGCAAAGATAGTGCCTAGATGACTTTTAATCCCTAAGAACGTATTTCTCTGCTTAAAAGTTCCATCATCTCCCCTAGCCTTGCCATCAACTAGATCAAAACCATATTCGATTTGATATATGACCTTGGCGCCTGATTTATTAAGCTCAAATAGATCACCTTTTATGCCAATCTTTGATTCATTATTTTCTAATTCAAAATTTTCTTTTTTTACGGCGTTAGAAATGTGCTTAGAATCAATGGCAATTCTGCCATACAAGCTAGTATCAGAGGTTACATCCAGGCTGCTTAGAAGCAGCAAACAAGATAATGTTTTGCCACTAGTAACAAAGCTACAAATTCTTTGTATCATTTAAACGTTAAATATAATTCTCAAGACAAGATAAAACAGCACTGTAAATGCTGCGCCAGCAGGTATAGTAACCAGCCATGATGCAATAATACGCCTGATGGAACTGAAATCTAGATGCTCGGCGCCCTTGGCAAGACCAACACCAATAACCCCGCCCACTAAGGTATGAGTGGTTGAAATAGGAAAACCTAAGTAAGTGGCTGCAACGACAGTTGAGGCCGTGGCCATTTCCGCAGAAAAGCCGAGACTGGGTGTTAAAGTGGTAATTTTCTGTCCAACCGTTTTAATCACTCTCGAGCCCAAGGTGGCTAATCCAAACACAATTCCTATAGCTCCCACAAATAAAACCCAGGGGTTAATAGCGGCCTTAGAGCCAATTTCTCCAGTATCGACCACACTCACGATCGCTGCCAATGGCCCAATGGCATTTGCAACATCATTTGATCCATGCGCAAAAGCCATGGCGCTCGCCGAGACAATCATTAGCAATCCAAACGCAAATTCAATCCCACCATCTCGCATAATTTTCTCTTTATTAGTTCTCAAGAAAAAAGCGGTGATCAGACCCACAATGGAGCTAAAAATAAAAATAAACAAATACATTTCATTATCAGACCATTGAATGCCCACATGCTTTAAGCCTTTTCTAGCTGTAACCAGTGAAATCACTACAGCAACCAAAAAGCTATAAAAAGGAATATAGGTAATTGCCGCTTTCTCAGGCTCTGCCCGATCAAGAATTAATTTCTTTGCAGACATGTACAAGGCAAAAGCTAGGGTTGCAGAGAACACGGGTGAAGTCACCCAGCTCATCGCAATATTGCCGACCTTGCTCCAAGAGACGGCATCAACACCTTTGGTGATCAAAACAAATCCAATAATTGATCCTACTATTGAATGAGTGGTTGAGACCGGCCATCCTCGAAGACTGGCAATGTATAACCATGTTCCACCGGCAAGAAGCGCAGCCATCATCCCTATAACAAAAATATTAATATCATTTGCATATATATCTGGATCAACAATCCCCTTTCGAATAGTTGAGGTTACTTCGCCCCCCGCTAAGAATGCACCAAGAAATTCAAAAATCGCTGCGATAATAATTGCTTGCTTGATCGTAATGGCTTTACTGCCAACAGATGTTCCCATAGAATTGGCTACATCATTGGCACCAATTCCAAAAGCCATAAAGAATCCAATAAATCCCGCAATAAGAAGTATAAAAAAGGGATCAAGAAATAAATTTTCCATGCAGATATAAATTATTTAGCTATGAGCTAATTTACGATCTTTGTATGGAGAAATGATTCGTGTTGTGCAAAAAATTTCAAACATTTATGCAACAGTTGAGTGAAGTTTTGAGCTTCAAAAACCAAACATAGGTCTAGCGATCAATGGAGTCTAAAAGATACTAAATGGGAGCTTTTAACCCAAGTATTTATGAAAAATAGATGATTGAAGCCAGAAGGAACCAAAGGGAGAAAAATCCAAATATTTGCATTTCAATTGCTTGAGACGCTTTCGGAATTAAGCCCTGGTTTTTTAAAATTTTTTTAGTATTCATCAAATAGTCTAGTTTCTTAGGTGACACTAATTTGTCACAATAATGACACAATAAACTAATTCATTAAAAAAAGCTATATCTAATTGTACTTTTCAGAACAAATGTCGATAATATAATAATGATCCTCCCCGCCAAGCAACAAAGAAGTCTAGAGAGAATTAACAAAATTCTTGATGCTGCTGAGTTAATACTTGAGCAAGGAACTGTTTTAGATCTAACCATTGCAAAAATATCTGAGCTTGCAGACTTGAAGCGGACATCAACTTATAAATTCTTTGAAACTCCGGATGATATTAAAGTTGCTTTAATTCAGAGATACATTGAAAGCTGTAGTAAAGAGCTAGTGAAAGATCTAGAGATAAAAAGTGAGGCAGATTACTCTGGTTGCTTAAAAGATTGCGTGCACAGCATTATTAGTTTCTTTAAAGAACGGCCTGGAGCTCAAAAACTAATATTAGAAAATACGGTTAGTCCTTCTATATCAAGCGCTGAGTTACATAAAATTGCTACCCCAATCTTAAGGCATGTAGAAGATTCTATTGGGCTGCCAAACATGTTTAATAAGCCAGGTGTTTTTCTGGTCATCGCTCAAATTATTTTGTCCATTCTGTCTCTGAATACCAAAGAAAATTCAGAGCTGACAGATGTAGGGTTGAATGAGGCCGTGCGAGCGAGCAATGCTTACTTGCTTAGCTGCCTTGCAGTTCCAGCCTAAGGCTTGCCTGCAAAAATTACTTTCAGCAAGCTTTCTTCCATCTCTAAATTCAATGATGACACTCCTCTAAAAGTTGTTTCTTTAATGAGCCACTGATCATTTATTCTTTGGTAGAGATCATGGTAACTGCCTTGAAGAGTTACGATTGAAGAATTATCAAGGTTAATTAAATTGTAGGTTAGAGACCAGTCTCCCACTGCCTCATCGTCATCTGTAATCTTAATAATGGGATTATGCGCATGATGCGACTCGAGCATATACTCGTGACATGCCACCTCTTTAAAAACTTCGGCCAAGTCATTACTATTCTTAAATACTCCAACCGGACCATAATCTATCATGCAAGCAGATGGGGTAAAAGTTGCGATCATAGCCGAGACATCCTTGGCATCACAAGCATTAAGGTATCGATGTTTAAGATGTTGTATTGCAAGAGTGTCCTCTAGAACCTTCACTCTTACCTCTAAATTATCTGTCATAAGCTTATAATAGCTTTTTTGTTGGAATCTAAAAGAAATTTACATCCATTAATCAATTGAGCCACTATAATAAAATCACTTATATAAGGTAGTTACAAGGACTCATTATTTAACCCCATGCTCATTTCATTTGATCAAAAAGAATATCAGAAGCTGAATGATAGATCTTATCGACTTGAAAAAAGACGATTGCAAATTGAACTCTTAAAACTCCAAGAAGATGTGATTAAAAATAAGCGCAGAATCTGCATCGTCTTTGAGGGTCGAGACACGGCTGGTAAAAGTTCAGCGTTTAAATTCTTTGCGCAATATCTCATCCCTAAAAATTTTAAATATGTCAATTTAGGGATTCCAACTAAATGGGAATCCAGTCACTGGTTTCAGAGATGGACAAAAATTCTGCCTAAAAAAGGTGAGATCGCCTTCTTGGATAGATCTTGGTATACACGAGCACTTACTGAGCCTGTGATGGGTTATTGTAATGAGAAGCAATACAGAGACTTTATGGGCCGAGTCATTCCGTGGGAAGAATCATTGCAAGACGAAGGCATAGAAATTATTAAATTCTACTTCTCTCTATCGCAAGATCAACAACAAAGGCGGATGAAAGCCAGAAAACAATCAGAATTAAAATATTGGAAGCTCTCACCAAATGATGAGCGAATTGTTACCAAATGGGATGCTTTCACCCTCTACAAAGAGCAAATGTTCGAGCGGACATCTCCAGAATCTTCTCCATGGATTAAAATTAATGCAAATAATAAGATGATTGCCAGGTTGACTGCCCTGAGATTCCTTCTCAATCAAACCTTGTATGAGAATAAAAAATTACTCAAGCCATTGATCTGGTCGCGAAAAATTAATAACTACAAGGTGCTATTAGAAGGGGTTGAATTCAACAACTTAAATTATGATCAATACATGATTTTAACCAACTACATGGATGATGAATAAATGAAGATTGCCTCCATAGACATAGGTACCAATGCAATCAAATCTAAGATTTTTAATACCACTCCTACCTCTATAGAGTTTATTCAAGGCATGAGATCGCCAATTAGATTGGGCAGCGAAGTTTTTGAGCAAGGACTGCTTAGCAAGAAAAAACTTGATCAAGTTATTGCAGCCATTCACGGATATGAAAAAATTTTTGTTAAGAATGAGATAAAGTACTTTGATATTATTGCCACATCTGCATTTCGAGATACATCTAACTCAGAAGAGGCACGACGGTATATTGAAACAGCGATTCATCATCCCCTCAGAGTTATATCTGGACTTGAAGAAGCCAAGCTTATGCGTTTTCATCCTAAAGCTTGCAGCGGAAAAACAACATTGTTTGTTGATTTAGGAGGTGGCAGTACAGAGTTCTATCTAAGAAAGGGTAAAAAGATTGACATACGGTCATTCCAGCTTGGGGCGGTTAGAAATATGCTAAAGAAAGATCAAACAAAAGAATGGGATAGATTGGAGAAATGGCTTACTTCTGTGAAGCCTATAAAAAAATTAACAGGGATTGGTGGCAACATTCGATCATTTTTAGGTATTGATGACACCCCTCAACTCAACATACATGACTTTCATGGGCGACTAGACTCACTAAAACAGCTCACAACCGAAGAAAAGATAACTAAATACCAATTTTCACCAGATCGAGCAGATGTGATTGATGATGCTTTAGATATCTTTAAGTTTATTGCGGACATTCTTGAGGTTGAGGTCATCACCTCTACAAAATGGGGAGTCTCTGACTCTATTGCAGTGAAATTATTTCATGAGATATACTCCAAAGATATTAAATTTATTTAATTTCTTTTTTCTATATGGATATTCTTACTAAACTAGCGACCCTAAATTCTACTGAACTTTTAATCATGGTTGAACAAGCTGCTAAGAGACCGGTGGTGGCTGACCATGAATCCAGAATTATAAACTTAGAGATATATCGCCGCGAGAGCTTAAAACTTCCCCCTATAACGCCTAGTTGGATAACAGAAAACCTGTATATCTCTGCGCCTAAAGCAGGAAGCTTGCTTGCTCACCTTTATAAACAAGGGTTCATAGAAAAAAACATTAGTTCTATTGATAGGCGCAATGTAGAGATCACTCATACTGTCCTGGGCAGGGTCAGAATAGAGAGTTATCTTGCTACTTTGATACTAGGAATGGAAAAAATTGGCATGCTTATCTTGAGCAAGAAAGATAAGAAGCTTGTGCAATCTGCAATTAACGACAATCCAGCCACTCCATTGATGCAAGCTCTTAGCGAGAACAAGAAGAAATTGCTGATAGATCTCTGGGATGCAAACAAAGATTAATCGCCTATTCTTTCTCCTACCCTAATTGAAGGTGAGGATGGTGTTGTTGGCTCAGCACCAATGTAATTTGCACCTCCACTTGGCCCAATATTGGGTATTGATGGGAGATCGGAAAGTTCGCTAAGGTCGCCTAAGGTTAAATCCCCTACACTTCCACTATCAGGACCCAAAAAGACTGCTCCCTCATTGGGTGCTGTCAGGTAATAGTCACCTGTTTGGCTTCGGCCGGTATACAAGCGTCCAGTTGCCTCGTTTTTGGGTAATTTAAAGTAGTCAACCCAGGGCCAAAAGCCACCACTGCCGTTGGACCCATTTTTATAGCAATTATCAATAAAAATGCCGGTAGTTGTATTCAAGCATTTACCAGGTATGCCCCATAAATTAGAGCCTCCATTAAAATCCAACGCGATTTCTTTGCCTGCAAACTCCCCATACTGATCACTATTATTTGGGGCTGTGAAATACAGTGTTTGTGGAGGAGAAAAAGCAATGGTGTTACCGCTAGAATCTAGCAAAGTTCGTTTTTGGCGCCATGATTTATGGCCTGTTTCCCAAACATAATAGCTAGAAATATTTCCAACATTGGCATTAAACATACAGTAATCTACGTCGCTATTTATGTCATTTGGGCATTCTAGTTCAGAGGCTGTGGTGACCAAAGGGCCAGTATTTACTCCGTGTATATAGTTGCCTGAGTGGTCCTGATTTTCAAATAAGGCGTATTCAGAAGAATCACTTGCACGCAAGACAATATCGCCTCCACTCGTTTGGTAATGGCCAGTGGAAGAATTCAGTGTGTATGTTATCAACTCATTAGCATCTGCAGACCATCGCCTAGTACCTTGATAAGCATCTGTGGGTGAAGTGTCTGTGTCATCATCTATGATCGCGGCATATGTTGCTGCAATAGTTTCATAACTAGGACACATTTCGAGACAATAAAGTGTTGATGGGTAATCACTACTGGCAACCAGTTCATTAGTTCGCAAGGGAATAAGATTGCTTGCTGGAGAGCTCATAGCTGACTCCTCAACGGTTAGCTCGCCCATTCCAGGAACCCAGGCTCCAAAAGCATCAAGGTTATCATCACCTGATGCGCCAGTGTAGTTTGCTGCAGTAAAATTAAAGTTTGTAATGGCCTCTCTATCTTTGTGAGTGGCTGTAAAACGAGCATTGGTGGCATCCCAGTAGAGGGTATATTCACCCGCTCCATTTGCATTAGTTCCAATAGCCGAGCTAGATGGCAAGAATGTATTCAGCCTGATACCATTCAGTGAATCTAGCGAGACCTTTGATTGGGTTATCTTAATTAATTTGCCATATTTAATGTCTAAATTAACCGTATCACCGTTCTTGTCACTACTAGGATCAGTAACTGTAAATGCTTGATTGTCGGCTAAGCCTACTGAGGTCTCTTCGTCAAAATGGGTGCCAAAAAAATCAGCAAAGCCAAATTTTTGAACCCCGCTATCTGTAAAACTAATCCCAAAGCCTTTGTTACTAAGATCATGCTGATCGCCCGTTAATGAGTTATACAAACTATAGCTAAACACTTCTTTTTTTCCCTTAGACTCAGCTGTAAAAAAACATTGTTCTGCTTGACTAATATCGTCCCAGCTATTTGTATCGGAATTAAATTCTTTAAGATGATCTCTGCAGAAGGTCTCAGAGCTGTATGCATAAGCAGATTGATAAAACCCATCATCATCGGACCATTCAACCACTCCATTACCTGTATTGTTAGCACCAAGATTGATCACAGCCTTGCCGGCAGCCCAAATATCATTATCGGGATCAATCAAGAAAGTATCATTCCAAAGAATCTGTGGTCCAGTGGCAGTCATAATGCCTTTTTGAATGATTGCATTTCCTTCGGCGGGTATTACCACGGTATATTGAAACGTAAATTTTCCATATGGATTGGCGTCGCTAACTGGGTCTGTGGTGGTTCCTAAGATGTAAACCAATGAGTCAGGATCGCCATCTTCGCCGGGCAAATGGTACCAAGCTTTGACTTGCATAGGGTCTGTTGCAGAATCCTGAGACACTGTGACGGTAATATTTGAATAGCTAATATTGGATGAGCCTCCCTTAGACGCTGCTGCTCCTGCTTTTGAGGTGTCTTGAGCACCTTGAGCCACTTGGGAATCAGAGCTGCAGGATGGCTCATCAACCAAAGCCAGGTAGGTAGTACTTGTAGCTGAAGCCATTTTATCTGCTCCGATCTGCCCCATAAAACACAGCAAAAAGGAGGTAAAGCTTAAGCTATCTTGCAACTCATCATTCATAAAAAATTGGGGCGTTTGAGTGAGGTATGGGCTCCCAGCTGGAACAGCTGCTTGTGTTGGAAGCATGGTCCAATAAGCAACTCCCAATAAAATTAAGGATCTTATAACTTTAATCATTATTCACTCTCCGGTTGAAGTTCAGCCAACGCAACATTTCTAGGTAAGGCGATGCCAAAATTATCTGATACATCATCTGTTAAAGTAATGACAAGGGTAACGCTTGATGAATATGCCCCATCGGTAACGCTGACAGACAGATCAAAGACATTGTTTGAGCCATAGTCTGATGGTGCTTCATAATCTGGAGTTGATACAAAACTTAGCACTCCATTACTGGAAATAGAAAATTTTGATGCATCTGATCCGCTCAATGAGTAAGTAAGAGAAGAGGTATCTGGATCAGAAGCAGTGACTACAATTGTGGAACTACTATTTTCTACAATATTTTGAGCTGAAGCGATTGAGAAGACCGGTGCTTCGTTTACATTTCCAACAGAAACGCTATAAGCTTTTGAGGTGACTATGCTGCCATCGGAAACATTCACAGTAAAATTGTAGACATTATTTAAGCCTTGATCACCAGGGCTCTCATAGTTTGGGGCCGCAAGAAAGGACACTACTCCGGTGGATGAGTTGATACTCAAAAGACCATCATCTATTGCATCTGAGCCACTGGCTAAGCTGTAAGTTAATGAGGTACTTCCATCTGGGTCTGAAGCGCTGATGGTTCCAACAGCTGTTGATTGCTCAGCGATAGAAAAAGTGGCAGCGGATAAAACCGGTGCTTCGTTTACATTTGTAATAGTAAATGAGAAATCCTGAGTTGAGCTTAAAGAGCCATCAGAAACCTTCACGGAAAACTCGATGGTGTTATTTGCTCCCACATCACCCGGCACTTCGAAGTTTGGAGCAGATACAAAAGCTATAGCGCCTGATGAAGAATCAATGCTTAAGAGCCCCTCATCCTTCAATCCTTCTGAGGCAACCAAGCTATATAAAAGGGTGGTACCGGCATCTGGATCTGAGGCTGCAATAGTCATGACGCTCGTCACGCCCTCTGCCTGATCAGCAATCGAGGTTGTTGAGATAACTGGGCTTTCATTTTCATTGATCACAGCAAAGGAGTAGTCAGCTTGTGCGCTCAGGGCTCCGTCAGAAACAAGCACTGAAAAATTAATTGTATTATCGGAGTTTAAATCTAAGGGGGCTTCAAAATTTGAGGCAACCAAAAAGGCAATTGCTCCTGAAGCGCTATCGATTGTGAGCAGATCTTCGTCCTGAGCACCAGCAGAATCAACCAAAGAATATGTCAAGGAAGTATTTCTATCCTCGTCGGCTGCCTCAATGGTTGCAATTGCAATGGAGTTTTCCATAACATCTGAAATAGCTAAAGTAGTAATCACTGGAGCCTCAGCAACATCTGTTACCCTAATGGATATTGTTTGAGTGGCCGTAACATCTCTAGATGCATACGTTACATATACCTCAAATACATTGTCTTTGTTTGCATCAGATGGAACTTCATAGTTTGATGTGCCCTCAAAGACTAGCTTTTCTCCAGAAAGAGAAAAATATGTTGCA
>Ga0209504_1003040_pt1 | contig 10778 bp, 12 predicted proteins | sample COGITO_mtgs_1005_FD_184791 | JGI IMG/M metagenome (GOLD analysis project Ga0209504, IMG submission 184791) | Pelagic marine microbial communities from North Sea - COGITO_mtgs_100511 (SPAdes) (version 2) | ecosystem: Environmental > Aquatic > Marine > Epipelagic ...
TCTTGTTAATTTACCCGTTAATATACCACTTGGAGATTGTGTTTCGTTATCTGTAAAGGTTGTGTTAACTTCACCCCAAACAGATGAATTTGCAAAATCTTCTGAATACGTTATTAGGTTACTCCTACTCGGCTCAAGTTTTAAAGCTCCTTTACTATCATTTAAAAAGTCTATTCTTGGTTCGTTATTACTAACTACTTCAATTAAACCCTCTTTATTTACTCTTGTAGCACTTGTACTCCTATCAAATGTAAAAGGCAATGGTTTAAAGTTTCCATTTTCATCATTGTATGCTAATGTAGAACCTTTTTTAGTTGCCCATTGTCCTGAACCAAATTTAAGTGTTGCACTCATATTTTATCTTGTTAAATTATATTCTTTAAGTTTATCTAATTGTGTCAACGCAAAATCATATGCTATTGATGCTCTTTCTTCTGTATTAAAAGATCCTAAACCTATAATATTACTATCTACACTTATAGTTGCTCTCCAAGGATTAATTCCTTTTTTATTATAATGAACACCTACATATTTACTTGAGTATCCTCTTCTATCTTTAGAAGTGTTAACTCTACTTGTTACTATTTGTAAATTTTCTAATTTATTATTTAATTTATCATTATCTATATGGTCAACTACTAATTCATATCCACAAGGTTTATGATTTAAAAAAGCAATAGCAACTAATTGATGAACCCTAATTTTTTTACAAACTCCATCTTTATTTAAAGAAGCACAAGGATAACCTTGACTTAAACCTAATTTTTTTAATTTACTATCTAAAAAATAACCTCCGTTACCTTTATTTTCTATCCACCTTCTTAATGATTTAACTCTACCTAAATCACTAACTTGATAATGACCTTCGTAACCTTTTATATCTTTCCAATTTTCCATAATACTAATATACAGAATATTGCTGACTTTCTGCCATATCTGAAAAGCTATCCCAAGAAGTTAATGTTTCTAAACTTGTATCGTTTAATGCAGAAGGGAAGTATAGTAGTTGTTTTGTGTTTCCGTAGAAATCTGCACCACCTACTCCATTATCAAAAGAAATTTCACTTAAATTTATAGGAGGAGTTGCTACTGTTTTAGTTTCAATAGAAAAACCATTTACAAACAATTCTATACTGTTTGAATTGTATTTTACTAAAGCCTTTGAAAAATTAGTTATATCTAAACTTGAAGTAGTTATAGTTGCTTGAATTGTATTCGATATTGAATAAACTTGTCCAACTAAATTATTTGAAGAATTGTAATATAGAATTATTCTATTATTTGCACTACCATCAGATAAACTTATTACCCTATCAGTACCATCATCAGCCAAAGCACTAATCTCCGCAAACAAAACACCCTCACTATCATTAAAAGTATTTACATCCCCTGCATTGTTACAAGTTTCTGCTGAACGAGTTGTTGCTGAACCTGATGTTGGTATGTATGATGTTGGATAAGAACCTTGTTCTAATTGAGCTCCCCAAATGTAAATTCCACTTGTTCCGTCTCCTTGATAAGTTTCAAATATATTTCCACCAGCGATAAAAGAATCTGCCAAAACAAGTAAACTTGTTTTTAAACCTTGAGATGCACCCATTGTAAACGTAGCAGAAATTTTAAACCACCCGTTTGATATTTCTATAATATTACCACTTACTCCAGTACCTCCAGTAACGGATTTAGAAATTAAATCAAAAGTAATATACTTCCCAGTAGCCGCCGATTCCCTAATAGCTAACTTTGTACGACCTGCCGACTTTACAAAATAGCTATGTGTATAATCCCCAGCAACTGAAACGCCAGCATTATTTAATAGATTGATATTTCTACTTGAGATAGTCGCATCCTCAACCAACTTAAAAGCATTAGCAGTTCCATCAGGCGAAATAAATCCACTTGTTACACTTGAACCGCTTTTAGTCCAATAACCTTGACTAAAATCTTCTGAATACGTTATTAAATTTGTTGCACTATTCTCTAACAACAAACTCGGACAACCACTTACAACACCATCAATTAAAGGATAGTTAAGTCTTGGAACTCCACTTGCTACACTTTCAATCAACCCGCTTTCATTAACTCTCGTTGCCGTGCTTGCTCGTGTAAAGTCAAAGTCTCCACTTCCGTCTGTTGGTTTTAATGAATATATTTTACCAGCTTTTTTTTCTGGTGCAACTGGTAATATTAAACTCGCATCACTATATGTACTCATAATCTAATCTATTAATATTTCGTTAATATAATTTCTTAAACAAAATTCACTTGTACCACTTCCACCATCAGCTAACGACCTTGCTACATACGAATCATAAATGAAATCTATTAGTATAATTGGCTTTCCATAACCTACTAATTCAGCAGTAAAGGTAACATTTTCATCAATAGCATTTTCATCACTTAAACTAATAATGTAACCACGTCCATATTCATCTTCATCAATTCGCCAATCTATTAATGTTCTATCTCTTTTTATATTTTTTAAATCGTAGTATGTATGTTGTGTACTACTTAAAAAATTTTCTAAAACCAATCCATCAAAAGATATATTATAACTTTGATTTGTCGGCACTTCTGTATTCCACCCTACATTATCTCTTGTCGTTGTGTTTAACGTTTCACTTTCTTCACTAAATGAATGACTTGTTAAACATCCAACAGGTAGATAACCTGCACCACTATCTATATATAAAATTCTATAACCACCGTTTGTAAACATAAATACAAATTTAATTAAAATTAATTTAACCCTTTATTGTAGGTTTAACCGAGTTTCCATAGTCATACGTTAATTCGTAATCTAAATCTGAAAGTGTTGCATTAAAGATTTGTCTTAGTTTTACGTTTGTAATATTTGTCTTAGAATTATAATCTAAAGACAATGGTATAAATAAACCACTTACATTATTTATCGTAACAATAGACAATGGTTCTACAAATCCATATACATCACCTGTAAACTCTCTTGATGTATCTTGGCTCAACATCATAGTTTCCTCTCCCATTAACTCCAGGATAACTTTTGCTTCAGTAACACCCTTTCTAAACCACGTTTCAGTTGGTGTTGTTTCATCAGCTTTATAGATAGTACCATAGTAAAGATCTGATGGTTGATCGCCTACATTTACCGTTTTAGTATCTTTTACATTTGTTGATGGGTTGTTTTTCCTTTGGAATGTATGAAATTCGCCTTGTTTTAATCCATCTGATGTAGATTCTCCTTGTGGTGATACACTTATGTAGTTTAGGTAAAAAGTACCTGTTTCATCATTCGTTTGTTCTGGTGTCCATATTTCAATAGTTATATTTCCTGCTATCGGTGCAGCAGGTAAATCTACTAATATTTCAGTATTAGAATTTAATTCACCACCAAATGAAAAAGCAGTTGTATCTGTTAGTGTCCATTCAGCTGGTACTGCAAAAGGATTAAAGTAATAAGTACTACCACCTGTTAATACCACCTTATAATTGAATTTCCCCCAAAATAAAGTAGTTGTGTTTTTTGTTAATGATGTTGTTTTAAACTTTATATTGTAGTTAATTAAATCATCTGCTAATACTGCAATCGTGTTACTTGTTAGATTCTTTACCGATGCAGTTGCATCAAAATCTAAATCTACACCATAACCACTTGTATTTAATGTTAGGTTTGTTGATGAATTTATTGTCCATTCTGAAATAGTACCACCAGAATGTGCTAAATATACATTTTCTAATAAACTTAAATCTAAACCATATTTGTAATTGATCCGATATGCACCGATACTTTTATTGTATGATATTACTTGGTTTGAATTACAATGATGTGGATAATAGCTATCTATTTGACTGCCTAAATCAAAACTAAAATCTTCAGTAGTTGTTGTTCCATAACTTGTACCTAAAAAATTATATTGGAAAAATGTCGGTGTATCATCTGCAAAAAGTTGATTTATTTTAAATATCCACCATTCGCCATTCCAAGAAACTATTTGAGCGTTGTAAGGTTCTAATACATCACGTAATACTTCTTCACAATCCATAATAGTTTCTCCATCATCTTTTACAAATCTATCGGTATTATAAAATACATTGTCTAATACATCTAAAGTTGTAGCTAAACCAGTGTAGTAAATATCAATGTTTGTATTTATATTTTGTCCTAATCCTGTTCTAAGTAAGCAATTAGATATTATTTCTAATTGTGATTGTTTACCTGTGTATTGTAAACCACTTGTGTCAACATAAGCTAAATCTTTTAAGAATGATAAACCATCTGTAACATCAATATCTATAATCCATTTATCACTTACAAAATCTTCATAAATACCATCAGAAATTAACCATCCTTTTAATTTAAGAACGCTATCACGATAATAATAAACTAAAAATTGTTTTTCATTCCCAGAATATAAATCGCTATATGTTTGTGTTGTTGATGCTTCAAGGCTTAATGTTAAACCACCACCTCTAATTGATTCATCAACACTATCAACTTCAGACATACTATAAGTAACATATCCATTTATTTGCGTTGGTACTACTGGAAAACCACCATCTTCTTTTTGTATCACGCATTCATTTAATACACCCTCGTCATCGTAATATTCAAATTCGTAAATTGAACTAAAAGCCATTTATTTATTATTTGATTAAGTAATTGTTAAAGTTCCACCTAAGTTTTTATTTCTTGCTAATGTATTTGATAACACGCCAACTAATTTTTGACCTGCAATTTCAAACACAACCGTTCCACCATTACTACTTCCAGAATACCCACCACTTGAAGATGGTGCAGAATATCCACTCCCTATATTTGGTGCAGAATAAGAGCCACCACCACCACTAGATGAAGATGATCCGCCACTACCACCACTTGATGCAGTACTACTCGCAAAACTACTAATAGCACTTCCAATAGCAATTAAAGCAATACCAGCAACAATAGCTGCGATACCACCACCAAAGGGATTTTGCATTGCAGTTTTAAGTGCCTCACTTGCTAAACCAAAAGCTAATATAAGTTTACCATAATGTACCATTATACCACCTAATGAACTAAGCAACGCATTTCCAGCAGCTTCTAAAACATTACCACCACTTGCTAAAGCACCACCAATAGCTTCTGCAAAACCACTAATAGTATCAAACTTACCTTGTTGCATTATTTGAGATACAGCTTGGTTAAACTCTGCCAATCTTATTTTAAACATTTCAGCTTGTTCATCAAAATCTGGTGGAAGTACTTGTAAAGGTGTTTCAATACTTGATAAATTAAACGCTTCCCTACCTACTATATTAGCTTCTGTTAATCCATTATATAAAGATTCTAATTCTTTTCTTGGTTGTTCTACCTCTATTTTTGGCGTTAGCTTTATAGGAATTGCACCACCTAAGTCATTTACAGCTTTTTCTAAATCTAAATTATCAAGTTCAATACCTTGTATTTTACCCTCTAATTTAGCACCTTCTTTTATTAGTTTGTTATATTCGCCTTGTAATTGGATTGCTCTTTGTACTGAGAAATTACTTCCACCTCTTTCTTTACCTGCTCTTAATTGTGCTAAAGCATTTGCATTTTCTAATTGTATTGCCTTTTTAGTTATTTCGGCTTTCTTTTCGGCTGCTTGACGTTCTAATATTAAAAGTTCTTCACTATTTTTCACAATCATATTTAAAGCAGCAGTAGCCTTTGCTCTTTTTAATATGTTTGCAGTTAGTGTTTCAAACGTTTTAGATACTTCTCCGTTTAGTATTTTTTCTTTAGATACATTACCTAAATAACTTGGATAAACTCTTTGCAACTCATCAACTGCTCTTATTCTATCTTCCATTGATAGAGTTGTATCTTCAGCTTGTTCTTTTAATAATCTTAGACTTATAACTTCTTTTTGTGAAGATTGAGAGCCTTTAATCATAGCCTTATCAACAGACTCTAATCCATCTACATAATTCTCTAAAGATTCAGTTAGTTTTTCTTGTTCTTCTTTTAGTTGCTTTGCTTTATCTTTAGTTTTAAATAAAGTATCTCCAAATATTAACATTGCAGACGTTATCAATGATATTCCTAAAGTAATACCACCAAAGCCTTTTAAATCTCTTAGCATTGCTTTTAAAGCACCACCAGTACTACCTGTACTTTTCTTTAGATAACCAAATTGTTCGGTTAAGTTGGTAATGTTATTCGAAACCCCCATTAATCCAAAAGGTGCATCTTGTACCGTTCTACTAAATGCAGTCATAGCAGAAGCACCATTAGCAGTACCTTTTTTTAGCGTACCCATTCCCCCAGTACCTAAATCTCTACTACTTGCATTTAATTTAGCTAAATCGTTTCGTAAAACTTTTGATTCGTTAGATAGTGTTTTTTCAGCATTGGTAAGTTTTAACATTCCCTTACCGAAATCACTTTGAGATATAGTACCTTTTTTGTAGTCTAATTCTAACTTTGATATTTCAGCACCTAACTTAGAACTTTCAATAGCGTTATTTTTTAATTGTGCCTCAATCTGTTTAGATCGTGTTGCAAAAGTACTTAACGCTTTTTCAGCATCTTTTAATCCTTTTTCTAACCCTTTAGTGTCAGCACCAATACCTACTTTAAGTTGTTCCACTTATCTTGTTTTTATATTGCTCTTGTGCTACTTTTATAGCCTTTTTTTGAGCATCTGTTAATGTTGGTGCAACTTTTTCTTCAAGTTGCATAAATTGGTCTATTTTTACAGGTTTCTTTTTAGGGTGTTGCCAATTAGAAACATAAACTTGGTATGCTATTGCTCTAACTTTATACCATTCTTTTTTCTCCAATCGTTGATATGCGTGTAACCTTATACAAAATTCCGACCAAGTCATATCGTAAACGTATGTCAAGGTCGGACATTTTAACTCTCCGATCGCAACCGATATAACATCAGATTGCCAATCTAAATCTATTTTTTTTTTGTATCAGAACCTTTTTTTTGTTTTGGTACATCTTTAGTTAATGAATTTGTAAACACCTCTAAAAACTTATTTACATTTCCATTTACAAAACTATTATCATCATCTAAACCATCTACAAAAGTATTGTAATCTTTTATATCTGTTTTACCATCCCTAATCATTGCATACTCATAAGAGTAGTACATTAATTTAGGTGCATATAGAAAAACATTTACAGATAGCTTACTACCTAATTCATCAATACTTAAATTTAGTTCTTCAAGTGCTTTACCTAAGAATCCCAAACCAAAACGAAAATTTACATCTTCGTTATTTATTGTTAGCGTTATTTTATTCATTTGTTGTTGTTATATTATGGATTCGGTGCTACTTGTACAATTTCTCCACTTCCAGATAACGAACCACTAAATGTAATTAGTTCATCACCAGCAGGTGCATCTTTTGATAAGTCTGTTAAGATAGCAGTACCATAATCGATATCTGTACTTGCATCAGCATAAGTAGTTGTAATACTCCATTCTACAACTGAATTTGCTACTGATCTTATTTTATCTCTTAGTTCAGCCCAAGATTCTTTTGATGCTTCTGGTTTAATGTATTCGCCCTCAAATGATATTTCATAAGAGTAACTACCAGCAGTTCTTGTTACAAATCCTGGATCACATTTTGTTTGGGATTCTATTACGTTTCTTGTTTCAGCTAAACTGCTTGAAGTTAAACACGCAAAAGGTACATAAGCTAATCCATCCCATAGGCTTAGTATTTCTGCATCCCCTTTAATTAATTCTGACATTTTGTTATTTTATTTTATTATTAATAAGTACAAATATAATAAATTAAATTTATACACTTTTTTGTTACTATAAGTTTAATTTATATAGAACTCTATACGCAAAAACTTTCTAAATACATTTTCTGTATTTGTTAAACTTACTAAATCATTTGGAAATGATTGATGTTGCCAAACAATACTTAAACCACTTGCCACGTCTAATGTTAAGTTATCGGTTGCTGTTTTTACTGCATCTAAAATGTTATCTGCAAACACTCGACTACCTGTGTTTCCTGTTCCGTTATATTTAGTAAAAATATCTATTAAAACCGAACTTTGCCAAGCATCCTCACATTTATTAGATTTTATCACTTGATTTGTTTGTGTTGTGATTATAGTGTAATAGTTAGGTATTGATCTACCTGTTACTCTATAATCATAACATTTTATTGTTTTACCATCTACAACAATATTGTTAATAGCGTTGTAAATAGCTTTTCTTATATACTTATCTGGTAGGCTTTTAGTCATTTTATCAATTATATTTCTTTGTTAAATCATCCAACACATCTTGTAAATCATCAATGTATTGCGTTCTACCTTTTACAAATGCTGGGTATAAAAATGGTCGTGGTGTTATATTAACTTGCTTTACACCTTTACCTTTAAATTGTATTGCTATCTCTTTCATTTCTTCTGGCACTTCTACCAACCCACCTGTACCAAATTCCATATATGCACTATAATAAGCACCTGCAACTATTTCATAAAACAACGGATCAACTTCTTGTGTAAATATTTGGTTTCTAAGAAACCCATCTTTTACAGGTGCTAATCTCTTTGCATCGGCTTCTATTTCGTGTGCAACTGCAATGGTAGTATCTTCTACCATTTGCTTTGCCTCATCACCAAACTTTTCTAATGATTTTAATATGTTCTTTAATCCTTTAGCCATTAAAATAATGTTTGTACATACGCTAATAAACACGCATCACTTGTTGCCAATCCACCATCCTCAACTGCTCTATTTACATAATTCGTATAAGCTGGTAAATATTCATCAAATGGTGTTAATTCGCTTACTTCTTCTATTTGTTGTCTTGTAGCTAATAAAGTAACATAAGAGTTGTTAAAATCCTCGTTTATAGGCTGTTTTTGTATCACATACCTATAACCACTATACTTTATGAATTGGTTAACGGAATTGTACGTTATATCGCTTCGTTTACGCAATGTAATCACTATTGTATTACTTCTATCTGCTACTCCTAAATCATTACCTAATGAAACGTTTGATTTAGTGTCTAAGGTCGATATATTTGCCCACATTGTAGTAATTAGATAATCACGTTCTAAATTACCACCATATCCATCTTCATAGCTTTCAGTCTGCCATAACTCTACTCTTTTCCTAAATCTTCTTGCCCTCATATTATAGTAAGAATCTTTTATTTTGATGTAATACTTCTTTTGATAATTGACTTAAACCTTTCTTTGTTGCACCTCTTTCTTTTTCTCCATAATAGTTTAATTCTATCATTTCTAAAGCTACATCTATTATATCTTCTGGAACATCTGCTGGATCTGTATAACCAACATTTAGGTTTAAATAAACATCAGTACTTTCTGTTGTTGAATAGTATGTGTATAATGGTTTAATAGTTCCTGTTGCAGTTGATGGTGTATTTAAAGTATTTATTGGATGGTCGTAAACTCTTACTTCACAATCTTGGAATAAGTAATCTTTATCCCTTGCGTAAACTAATACGTTAGTAAACTCCTCTACATATCGTAAAGCACCCTTTATCATTCTTGTTATATCGGCATCATCTTCGGTCATCGAAGTATCAACACCTAAGTAGTTTTTAGCAGTCGCTAAAGTAATTACGTCTAAATAAGCCATTATGTTTTTATTTTATACAAATATAATTAAATATAATTTAAAGAAAAAGAGCATACACATTAAGCGTATGCCCTTTAACATCAACCAACAAATAAATATTGTTTAATTATTATACAGCAGTGAAATCTCCGTAGATGATTGCATCTGGTCTGTGTATTGCTAAACCAACTTGTGCTTCAATACGAGCAGTAATGTTGTTCTTTCTGAAGTTGTCCTCATCTTCTGTTGAGAATTGTAAAGAAAGTCCTTCAGTAACTACCTTTTTGATAGTTGCCCAATTACCTACATAGTATTTGTTTGCAGCCATAAAGTTAGCTTGGAATAATGGAATACCATTAATAGCCAATCTACCATTTACTAAAGTAACAACTCCTGGCAATCCGTAACCAGCACCAGTAGATACTTGTGTTTGCAAGATACTATTGTAATCAGCAGGAGAAACAACAATACCATCAGTTGACCAGTTAGAACCTGCTAAAGTAGCAACCTCATTCATCAACATTTCGATTTTGTTTTTACCTGTAATTACTTGAGCAGATGCAGTTGCAGCAGCAGCTAATGCAGTATTAAATACTGAATTTTCTCCATCAAAGTAAGAACGTCTTAACTCTCCTGGTAAGAAACTTTCCAAGAATGGTAAGTTGTTCGCCATTTTACGAGAATAAACACAGAAACCAGCAATGAAATCAGTATTTACATCAATCATTGAAAGATCGTAATCTAATTGACCTTTATCAGCACCCTCTGTTTGTGTTGCAGCAGCACCCTCTGAAGTTGTTCTTCTTGGGAATGTATAAGTACCATTACCGATATTAATAACTCCTACTAAATCAGAGAAGTTTAATATTTGGTCTGGAATAGTTGCAACAACATCGCTGAACGTTCTTGGTTGGTCACCAGTCAACGATGCAGAAAGTGTCATATTTCCAACAGCTTTACTTTCTAAGTAAACCTTATTGCTTTTTACTACATTCTTAATAGTTTCATAACCATCAACAATCATAGCTTTTACATTGTCAACACTTCTTGATTCTTTTTTGCTTTTCTCTTGCAATTTTACATCTAAAGTATTTGCGTGGTCTTGAACCTCTTTTAACTTAGCTTCAAACTCATCTTTCACTTCTTTTACTTGATTATCAATAACCTCTTTATGCTTTACTTCAAATGATTCTAAAGCATCGT
>Ga0209504_1003041_pt1 | contig 10774 bp, 4 predicted proteins | sample COGITO_mtgs_1005_FD_184791 | JGI IMG/M metagenome (GOLD analysis project Ga0209504, IMG submission 184791) | Pelagic marine microbial communities from North Sea - COGITO_mtgs_100511 (SPAdes) (version 2) | ecosystem: Environmental > Aquatic > Marine > Epipelagic ...
CAGAAGCTAGGGACAATAAAGTATCTCTACCTCCTGAACTAATCATGTTATTTAATTTTTGACGCACCATATTTCTTCTGGTGCCATTTAATTCCTTCCCTGAGTTGTATAATTGCTCATTGAGTTGGAGTATGCCATCCGCTGATTTTGTGTCTTTTAAGAAAGGCTTGTCTATATCCTGGTATTTTTTGTATTCTCCTTTAGTGTCATTCCAGAAATTTAACACGCCACCCTCTCCAATCCCAACAAATCCTTCGTCAGTATAAATTTTAGAAGCCTCCACATAAGTGCTAGTTTTGTTACCATTGGAAAGCAAACTGTTATCAAAATCTTCTAGATAATTGCCTTTGTCTTCTTTATATTGATTTAACGAACCTGCTAAATTTGTAAAATTCATTTGTACTCCATTCATTTCATCTCGAACAGCCATGTACTCAGGATGAGTTGGGTCTAGTTTAGATATTCTCCTGGCAGCGTCTGCGTATAGCATTTTCTGATCGGTAAGATAATTTGAAACAGCTTGCTGCTGGGAACTGGATAAGCTAGTAGTATCTACATTAGAATTTAAACTTTCTATATACCCAGCCGTTTTAGCGTTGGCTCTAGCTTTCTCAGCTTTACGGATCATTTGTCTTTTAGCTCCTTCCGCTAAAGATGCGTTTAGGTTTTTTTGGAAATGCTGATTCCACGTGGATCTATTGCTCTGCCCTATTAAAGCAGCTCCTTTTACTAATTGTTGATTCATAGTTTATATTTTATTAAGACCCTAGGAGTGCGCCTCCTGGGGTTCCTTGCATACTTGGCATCCCCGATAAAGCAGAAGCGACGCCCCCGACTGTAGAACCGATTCCACCAACAATAGCATTTGTTGCATCTTGTCTTGCTTGATTTGCCGCTGCAGATCTTTGTTGAGCCATACCCATTAAGGTTGACACTTTATCTTTTTCAGCATCTCTTGAAATTAGCTCTCCTTTTCTTTCATACAACTGAAGGTTACCCGCTTGGGTTCGTTCAGCCATTTGATTAGATTGCTCTTGTTTACCAATATCTGCCGATGCACGTCTTAAATTTTGAGATTGCTGCCCTGCTAATGATTGAGCTAAGGCTGCAATACCGGATCCTCCGGCTGCTCCTTGCATTTGCCCCATTATATTAGAAAGCCCTTGCTGTTCCTGCTCTGCTTGAAATTGCGCAGCTTGCTGATTGACAGTTAGGTCCTCCATGGTGTTCTCCATGTTTTTATACACATTAGAAGTATCTAAGTCTTCATACTGAGTTTTACGCTTAGCTAATTCTGCCGCTGCCGCCCTAGCTTCTTTTTTTCTCTTCCTGCTGCCGATTATACCACTAGCTATGCTGGTTAATCCGCCGACTACTTGTCCTACCATTTAATTAAGTTTTATATTTTATTATTACGTATTATTTACTGCTCTCAAATATCTCTGACCCCACGGAAAATAGTTCAGCATAACTTGTAGAGCTATTTCTAAACTGAGCTTCCGCATAGTACCCTTTAAGTTGTCCTAAATGCCCGATAGGATTTTCAGCGTAGAAAATAAAATCGCTTTGATCCGGAGAAGCAACGCCTGTTGCTGCATCTACAACCATAGAACCAGGATTGGTTGTTATTGAAAGTATTGGTCCCATTTCAACTTCTATAGGTGCAGGTTCGGCATCAACGTCTAAATACCAAGCAATGTCTCCTACTTGAATTCCTTCAGGTAAGGGGTTTGAAAATGTTAAAGTTATATTTGCCATATTTTTATTTTAAGTACAATTAGCATCTGGGCAGCATAGTCTAAGTATACCCCAAGCTGTTCCAGATGGACCTGTTATTCTAAAAAACGCTGAAGAGTTGTTATCATAATCAGCGGCTGTGTATTCCCACCAAACAACTTGTTGGTAAGCTATTCCACCTACAGTCATAGTAGGTATGGTAAATCCTGTATCATCCAAAAATTCTGTAGTTTTATCCGGAACTGTAGCGAATAAAGCTGTACCTATAAATTGGTCCGTATTGTTAGCTTGATCTACAGTTGGGATTTGATTATTAGCCTCGGTTCCAAAGACGTTATCAAACGGCCCAGAATTATTAGCGGCAGTCATGGAGCTTGTTGCTTTTTTAACTAAGAAATTGCTTGCGGGGGACCCATGTATAATTTCAAATTTATCTCTAACGCTTTCCGGTCTTACTAAGAACGCTATCAAACCACCTGCTGGATCTAAGGTTATCACGTGGTCAGTAACTCCTTCGCTTCCGCTAGTAGCTGTTGCGCCGCAATTTATTAAAGGTATTTCTTTAATTAAGTCGTCTAACAGGAATGTAAAAGTGGTATCTGCTGCTCCAAAGTAATTTATTGCCACATTAGCTACAAAATCAATAGACCCGTCTCCTTTTGAACTTAAGCTTATAGAATTAATTTCAACATTATTACCGTTGTTAGTATATGCAGCGGCTTTAAGCCCAGAAGTAGCGGTAATATTTGGTGAAACGGCTATTTCCGTAGGTGAATTTATAGCGGTTATTTTATATTCATAAACACCTCTATCTGTGCCATTAAAACTAAACTCACTCCCAACTACTAAATTAGAAGTATCATTAATAGTTAATGTAGGCGAATTTGTCGCTGCGGCGGTTACTTCAAAAGTGTTAAAGCTAGTATTCGTTAATACATTAGCGCCTTCTTCTTGGTATGGCACTAATAAACTTGAAGACGTTAAATTCCATTCTATTTTTACTATTTGAGGGCTAGTTTGGAAATCACTAAAAGCTGATGAAGTTTTAACTACTGGTGTAAACCCTGTTATATTGCCAGAAGTAGTTGCTGTAAATTCTATTCTTGGTGAAACAGTAGATTGATATATCATTATAGGGTTTGACTGGGCAAAGTTAGGATCTAAATCTCCGGATAAAGTAATTGTGTAGATCTCTTCATTAGCCATTCCAACAATATCAGGAAATTCAACAACTGGTACCGTTAAAATACCTGTGCTACCTATGGTTTGATTATTAATTAAAGCCCAACTACCACCAGACGTGTCAGTCATTATCGCTGTAACACTCGCCCCTTCGCCTCCAAATATTTGCCAATTTGTAAACTGACCACCAAAGCCGCTAACTGTGCTAGGTAAACTAGAATAGCTTGTAACATATTGTGGAGCAACAAATATTTGTTCAGCTGCAACTTCTGAAATACTTAATCTATCTCCCGCTATACTTTGATTAGGGTAAGTATACCTAACAGCATAGGAAATACCTGTTAAATTACCGTCCACATCATAAGTAGGCCCTTGAATTATATTATAGTTAGATGCATTACCTTCAACTACTTGAAGTCCAGTTGAGGTTAAATAGTACCCTGAGGCAGCTGTATAACTTCTTGTAAGTAGTAATTCAGTTTCCCCTACTAATCCAGAGTTAGCGTAGGGGGTGTTAGACTCGCTAACATCTCCAGTTATATTAGCCCCTACGTCAGCAGATATTGTTCCGCCTATGGTTATCTCACCAACTTTACCTTCTCCTACAACACATAGAGGTATTGTGTAGTTACCTGACGGCATTACAAATCCTGTATCAAAGGTTACAGTACAAAGCACGTTTGAACCATCTTGAGTAAAAACAACAGATTGTACTGCATTGTCAGAAAAGCTAGAGTCTAACGAAAAATCCGCAGCGACTGCTGTATAACCTTCATTTGGTACAATTGTTATTTGAGCTGTTGGGTATAATATAGAAACATTACTTCCTTCCGGTATAGTATACTGAATATCTGTAAATGTATAATTGTTAAAACTAGGCATATTTATTTATTATTAAATTATTTTTATTTATTTTAACTTACGTCTACTAATATAAAAGGTTTAGAAACATTTGCTACCGGCCCAATAGGCGTAAATGTAACAAAGAAATCATCACTGTACAGCAAGCTATTAGCTAAAGTTCCCGAAGCAAAAGAAAATTCTCCTGAACTGCTCACGCCTAAGTACTGTTGTGAAGCTGTAGGAATAGTTGACAGCGTATTTGAAACTCCAAAATCCGTTGAATAAGAGCCTTCAAAATTAATACCTGTTATCATAAAATATTTTCCACTTTCGCTTATTTGACCATTTTCATTCCAATCGGTTTGTTGATAATTTTTATCAATAAACGTTTCGCCATAGTCGTCAGAATATCTAGATGCACCTGAAGAATTAAAATATATTTCATATTTACCATCTCCTGATATTAAAGCGTCCTGAATACTAACGTCATACATAGCTCCTATAGAAGGAAAGCCTACGTTGTCGGTTATGTCACTAAAGCTAACTCCATAATCACTACTTTTTAATATGCGGTTATTATTATCGCCAAACGTAATGCCTGAAACACCAATGACGCTTATCGTTATAAATTTACCTCCCGAAGACAATGCTACCCTGCTTATAACGGGAATAGATGTTCCTAGCGTAATTATGTTATTTAAATTAAAAGTTGTAAAACTACCTCCAAAATTATTTGAAACTTCAATTAAAGGGTTATTATATCCCCCGCTTTCAACAATAATAACTTGACCAGATTTGGAAATATGCACCTCATTTACGGTACTAGAAAAAGGCAAAGCACCCCAGCTTTCGCCATTATTAGTTGATAAATGGACTACTTCAGGACCAAACAATCCCGCCGTTAGTATATAGGTGTAATTGTCGCTTACTTTAGCTACAGCTGAGGTAGAGGAATTAGGCACAGGTGCAAATGTATAAGGAGAACTCACTTCTGTTAAGGTGTCATCGAACAGCCCAAAATATGGAGACGCACTTTTTTTAGCTATAAACCTAAAGTCTTGGCCTTCTACGGGCTCGTAAGGGTCCTCGGAACAAGATCCTGTAATAGTGTTATATTGTGTTATGGATTCTACCACTCCATTGCTACCTACAATTACTATTTCGTAAGAATCCGGGGCAGATACGCCATTATCTCGTATAAAAACGTCATCGTTTAAACTATTCTCTGCCGGTGGCCTTACTAATAAGTGAGCTCCAGGGCTATTAAGAGGTAGCGAAGGATCCTCCCGATTGTAAAGCTGTGTGCCTACTCCAAAGCCAATATTGCTATAAAAATAAAATCCTACTCCGCCTTTACCGCCTCCTGTTGAAGTTTCATCAACAGTTAGCTGATATAAATCCTCAAGCGCACACTTACTATCTAAAGCATTAGAATAATTAGTTAAGGTTTCTGCATGCGACCCCGTTTCTTCTGTTACAACTTGGAAAGTAATCCACATAGCCCAATAAGTATCTGGGGGCGTTTGGCATACTGTAAGAGAACTATATGGTGTAACAGAATCAATAATACCATCCGATCCCCATATAACTATAAAATACGTATTAGGCACTGAAGCTGCATTATTAGGATCTAAAGCAGGACTGTTCGGAGCTATTCCAACTGGAGGTGGTTTTATCCATAAATAAGTACCTGCTTCAGTTATAGGCTGCAAAGTATCTTTATCGTACATTTGAGTCCCTACGGATATTCCATCTGAAAACACATACTTAAATTGATTATAATTTATAGTTACATCGTTGTAATATCCACTTACATAATCGTAAAAATCATCTATAATGCATTTAGTGCTTTGAGCCGTGGTTTCATTTATTATTGAAGAAGTTTTACCTTTAGCATTCCACTGGTACCAACCTTCAAAATCAGTGTCTGGAGTTGGAGAACCAGAGCTGCTACAAGTTTCGTCAATAGTAACAGTTAATAAATAATCCTGAGGCGTTTCTTCTCCACAGTCTAAACAAGGCCCAATACCATTTCCATCCGGTTCACACCCAATCAAAGTTCCTTTTATGTAATTAAAGTACTTACCTTCTTTCTTTTGAAATTCTTTAACTTCACCAGCTTCTAGGTCTGTCCTAACAAAGCTAGTGTACCAACCGTGCTTTTTAATTTGAGAAGCTGTTGGTATTATCTGATTAGCATTGACTTCAGCTATAGAATACCATTTGTTTCCGCTTTGGTATTCATAAATTCTAGAAGCAGTGCCCGTATAATTTAAAGTGCTAAAGCCTTTTACAACTTGAGGCATTTCATTTATTAGGACATTGAACGAGCTATCATACTGAACTCCGTAAAAATTGTTATATACTGTATTTGCACCGTGCACCCATATAAGACCTGATTTAAAAGTATAATATAGATTATTTAATGTTATGCCTGACTCTTGAATAAAGCTTTTTCTACTGGTCCAACCGTCAACACTTTCTTTAAATGATATTGTTGTACTAGGCACTAAGCTATCAGGAGCATCTTTGCAGTCTGGGTCTAATTGATAATCAGCGTCAAGACTAAGTCTTTTCTGCCAGTAGTTAGATAGGTTATTTAGAGTAAGGTTGTATATGTCCTTATCATCGTCGTAACTCCCCACGGCTGTTGTAGTGGTTCTTAAATTATCTGCAAAGAACCCACTCATCCCTTTATCAGCGATATTTGTAATACCGTCTACTGAAAGCCTTATTACTGCACCTCTATTCTTGTCTGTAAAATATGCTCTAAATCCATAAGAAGAAAAAGACTCTGGGTTTTTAGATATGCCAAATTCACCTGCATAAGGCACAGCTTGTCCTAATACCGATTGATTGGATGTTACATTAGAATTACCATCGGCGTTGTATAAAGCGTCCTTATTAGCTAACACACGTAAGCATTTGTCCTCACATAAAGATATTAAATCAGTATCACGAGCATGTAATTTCTGTATTGTTCCATATATAGGATTAAGATCTTTTGTAATTGGCTCTGCTTGTATAAACTGATTCAATCTATTTATACCCGATGTAGAATTATATATCTGCGAAAATATAAAACCACTTCCCCTTCTTTCAGCAGCGTAAGGAGCGTCTAGCACTGTAGAGACTTTAGGCCCTTTATCTATATAGGGAGCGTTGTAATCATCTCTTATACGGTTTGATTCAACGCCTTGGCCATAAATATAACAGTTAAACCAATCTAGTGTTTTTGGCGTGTTATATTGAGAAATAGGGAATGCGTTTGAAGCCTCGTGGTAAAGGTCTAAATCAACATCCTCCCTAGGCTCTGTTTCAAAAATAGCAGGGTTGCTAGAACTTAAAACTTTATTACCGCCTTCATAAACAGGTTCTACAATTTGTATGCTAGGCAATGTTATGGTTAGGACATCCCATTCACTGAAGTTAGGCATCCAAGGATCACCAATTGGCCGGTCTAATTCAATCATCACCGTATATTTCCAGTTCTTATCAAGATTCCCGTCTTTACTGTAATTACCACAGCCTTCAATATTAGTTTGTTGTTGCCCTCTAGCTGTTGTTCTTGATTGGGTGGCTAAAACCGTATATACCTCAGATAGCTTTTCAGAATACTCAGCATTTGGATCGTTATTAGCAAATCTTATTTTAACGCCTGGGTTAAGCGAGCCATTTGGCCTTTGTAATTCAAATCTCGCTCCAGCTCTTCCTGTTATTTTGTCTATAAAATCATTTGCCCCGGTCCCTACGTGTATGTAACCAAATTTAACCGCTCCCCTTCTGGGTGGGTTATATGGCCAATCTTTCTCGGGGGTCATTCTGAAACCATAATGCGCAGGAGTTCCTGGACCCCATCCAAGCAACCGGTAGTCATTAGAATGCGGTGCACAATCTCCAGCTACATTTGCGTTATCTCCATAGTAATAACCCCTTGTAGCTCCCGGAATAACAAATTGCCCGTCAAAATAAGATGCTTCCCACCCATCAGCTATTGGTGCATTAAAATCTATTTCGTCAACAACGGCATAATTAACTTTTTGGGCATCAAATGAATCTATAACATTAGTATCAAAAGCAAAATCTCTATTTATTTTAGCAAAAAACCTTCCTTCAAATTCTGGTAATCTTTTGGTTACTTCTTCATATATAGTTATAGTTAAGCCATCTCCATCAGGTATATTAGGCACTTCATTCCCTAAAGGCTGAGATAATACTACGTCATAGCTTTCGTTGTTGTCGCTTGGGGTTGACCCTGAAATATCATACTTATTAGAGGTTATACCTTGGTAGGTTATAGTTAATTTATTTGCGCTACTATTTAAGCCACCTCTAAAAGTTTCACCTGGATCTCCAGTTGTCCTAAACTCTATAGTTATTCTCCCCGGTTCTATTTCATTTTCAGCTGTAACATCTCTTGAGGCTACAAAATTATCAAACCTAGATATAAAGTCTGGGGCTTCGCTATTAATAGATAGTATTTTATATCTATTTAATTCTTTTACAGCAACATTATTATCGTGTTGCTTTTTTAGTATCAAGTAGGATTCTTCAGTTATCTTATTTCTTTCTGAAGAAGGAAACGACAACCAAATATTGCCATCTTCTGCTAAGTAATATCTATCTAAAGCTAGGTTATAATATTCATTTGAAGTTTCTTTTACAAAAAACTTATAGTGTGTTGCCCAGCTAGGAGGTATATTAGTAGGCTGTATTACTAGTTTATTTACAGTAGAAGAGTTGGTAATATCAACTTGAAGCCCGGAGTTCTCGCTCGTAAAAACAGGCGTTTCCCTCCCATAAGCATCTTTATAGACTACGCCAGCTTGGTATGTTCTTATTGATTTTAGAGATGCATATGGCAATGTTGTGGAAACCGTAGCGCCATCCTCATCGATTAATAAATCAGGATATTCTGTAGAAGACAACGACGCGCTTAGTTTAACCGGTGTTGAAATCTGGCTTGTAGTTCCATTAACAATGCCTACCGTGCTGTAGTTTTGCAGGTAGTTGCCATAAACAATTCTATTGCCAATTATTTCTTGAGACTTAGCTTTGCGTGGTACATTATCCCAGGGTCTAAGTAATTGATTCCCTTCAACAACCGCGCCAATTAATTCTGTTTTTATTTCGTATTCTGTAGGCAGGGTTATGTTTTGATAATCGCTTTTCTTTAATGTATCTACTATGTAAACAGCTGTGCTGTTAGACTCTTTATAAAGTATATCAATTTCAGAAATTTCTTCAGCGCTCCAAACTAAACCCTGAATTATAAGTTTTCTTATATTGTTGGTCATGCCGACATTATAACCGTCAGACGAAAGGTATTCAAAATCGTTGCCAAGAAAAGCTACTGGTGAGAACGGTGAATAACAAGAGTATTCATTATCTATATATTTCCATCTGTATGCAAATCTTGGAAAAACGTATTCAAATAAAGGCTTTTTTTCTACTAAAAGCACATCCCAAGATATAGCTTCAACCTCACCTTCACTGTCTAAAGATTTATTTATGTTTCTAGAAATAGCCTGTATTTCACCGGTTATAGAAACACCATTTATAGCGTGTATCTTTAAGCTTATTTCGTAATCGTCATTTGGACCAAATTGATTTTGTATTTCCCCAGACAAAATTAATATTTCGCCAGCTTGCAAAGCGCTACCAGGTGTTTGGTTTACTTGAAAAGTAACTCTTCCGTCCCAATAAGGCGCTGTGTTTGACCCATTAGGGTAAGAAGCAGAATATGCGGGATTTAAGCTTGAGTTTTGAAAAACATTTGGATCACCTTTAATAGGATCTATAAGATCTAAATATTGAGCATACGTAGGTAACGATTCAAATGCTATTGGGTTAATTATAATGTTTGGCTTGTAAGTGAAGTTTTCAAGATCTAAGTAACCCCAGCTTGTAGTAAGCGGATCTAAGCCTGTGCCTGGCTGAGGTGTTTGCCCTGGGTTATCAGAAGCACTAGCTCCGGTAAATAATGTTGGAGCTGTTAACGGCGATAACTTTACAACAGTAACATCTGCTTCTACAAAATCAGGTTGGCCTGATAAGTTTGTATTGTAATTATTTTGATTTGCATCCCACTTAGGAATTTTAGTTTGAGTAACAAAATTAGTAGAACCTGTTTTAAACTTCTCAATGTTAATTTTCTTTGGCTCTGTTTGGTCGTCTGTCCAAAACAAAAACTTATCAAGTATATTTATACCTGTAATTAAATAATCAGTTGAAAAATTTAAGATACCTGCGGTGTCAACTAATACTGGGCTAACCTCATTTTTTGTTTGGTCATATTCAGCAATCGCGCTGATACCATCACTTGCTATAAACCAATATATTCTTTCGTTTATATCATCTCTATAAGATCCAATACAAACAGGGTTTGTCATAGAGTCTATATATCCACCAGTCCAAACAGCGCCTGTACCTACTTTATCTCTAAGCTGTATTGTTCCAGCAATATTTTGCATAGCTCCAACATCACTTGCGTCGGAGTTTGCTAAGTCTAAATTTAAAGCGTCTCTATATTCTCTATTCGGAACTAAACGTTCGTCAAGGTCTTTGTTCATTCTCCCTGCTTGGAAAACATGCACAAACTCTGCCATATATTAGTGTTTTATGATTTTGGATTTATTACGCATAACTTGTGTAATTTCCTCTATTTTAATATTAGATAATCTTATTTTTGCATTTCTTTTAGCTGCAGATTGCTCCCTCTTAAATCTTGATACTAAATATTCAGGAGTATTAGCTCTAGTGGATAATATAGCGTATGCCATGTATTTATATAAAGCCTCCTCTGCAAATTTATGTACTACCATTTCCTCGTCTGTACCTAAGCCATCAGAAATGTATTTTAAAGTAACTATCCTCCCTACAAATGAAGAGTCAAAGAATATAATTCCTTGAAGCTGATCGATGTAAAAAACCCCATTTGTTTGTGCTTGTTGAGGTGAAATACCGTAACGTCTGCCAAAGTGATTAATTGAAAATCCTCTATTGGTAATAT
>Ga0209504_1003042_pt1 | contig 10771 bp, 7 predicted proteins | sample COGITO_mtgs_1005_FD_184791 | JGI IMG/M metagenome (GOLD analysis project Ga0209504, IMG submission 184791) | Pelagic marine microbial communities from North Sea - COGITO_mtgs_100511 (SPAdes) (version 2) | ecosystem: Environmental > Aquatic > Marine > Epipelagic ...
CGTTTCCTGGGCGCATGACGTTGATGGTTATGGTCCAACCTTTAACGAAGGCAACAAGGCCATCAGTCTTGGTCTGGATGCTGAATACCAAAACACCTATACCGCGAGCCTTGCCTACACCGATTTTTTTGGTGGTGAATACAACGCCAACGTGGATCGCGACTTTGTTGCGCTCAGCTTCGGCGTGAACTTCTAAGCGGACGAGATTTTTGAGGACCAATATGACTATGAAAACAACAAAAAGTCTGCTGCAAACCGGTGCGCTGACACTCTCGCTGCTGGCCAGCGGTGTGATGGCGGCCGTATCGTCGGATGAAGCTGCCAAGCTGGGTACCACGCTGACGCCAGTCGGTGCTGAAATGGCAGGTAATGCGGATGGTTCGATTCCGGCCTGGACTGGCGGTCTGCCAGCAAGCGCCGGTGCTGCTGATGCGGCGGGTTTCCTTTCGGATCCGTTCCCGAGTGAGCAACCGCTGTTTACCATCACTGCGCAGAACGTAGATCAGTACAAAGCCAACCTGACCCCAGGTCAGCTGGCGATGTTCAAGCGTTATCCGGACAGCTACAAAATGCCGGTATTCGCCACTCATCGTACGGCCACTATGCCGGACTTTGTTCTGAATGCTGCGAAGAGCAACGCCGTCAATACTAAGATGGTTGAAGGCGGTAACGGTCTGGAGAACTTTGATCAGGCCATTCCTTTCCCAATTCCGAAAGATGGTCTGGAAGCGATCTGGAACCACATCACCCGTTACCGTGGTGGTAGCGTGAAGCGTCTGGTAACCCAGGCGACTCCACAGCCGAACGGTTCTTACAGCCTGGTTTATTTCCAGGATGAGTTCACCTTCCGGGGTGCGCTGAAGGATGCTGACACCAGCAAGCCAAGTAACGTGCTGTTCTACTTCAAGCAGCGGGTAACCGCTCCGTCGCGTCTGGCTGGTAACGTGCTGCTGGTACACGAAACCCTTAACCAGGTGAAGGAGCCGCGTTTGGCGTGGCTGTACAACGCCGGTCAGCGTCGTGTACGTCGTGCGCCGCAGGTATCGTATGACGGTCCAGGTACTGCAGCCGATGGCCTGCGTACTTCTGACAACTTCGACATGTACAACGGTGCTCCTGACCGCTACGAGTGGAAACTCAATGGCAAGAAGGACGTATACATCGCTTACAACAGCTACCGTTTGGACTCTCCAAAGCTGAAGTATGACCAGATCATCAAGGCTGGCCACATCAACCAGGATCTGACCCGTTATGAGCTGCACCGTGTATGGAATGTGACTGCAACCCTGAAGTCGGGCGAGCGTCACATCTATGCCAAGCGTGACTTCTACCTCGACGAAGATACCTGGCAAGCAGCTGTGATTGACCACTACGACGGTCGCGGTACTTTGTGGCGTGTGGCTGAAGCCCATGCTCAGTACTACTACGACAAGAAAGTGCCGTGGTACAGCGTAGAGACCCTGTATGACCTGCTGTCCGGTCGTTACCTGGCTCTGGGTATGAAGAACGAAGAGAAAAGTGCTTACGAGTTCGACTACCCCGCTAAGGAAAGCGATTACACCCCAGCGGCCCTGCGCCAGTCGGGCGTACGCTAAACCTGATTGATGCTGCATAAAGAACCGGCCCGCGAGGGCCGGTTTTTTTATGGCTGGGTATCCAATATGGTCATTTGCTTTACCGTCGCGGCGTAACGATAAAGCGTTACGCCACGAGTTTTATGCCGACGCTAAGCAAAAAAAACGGCGGCTGGAGGATAAGCAATCATTGCTGTTTTCTACCTGAGAACCGTAAGGGCTTCAAATGCGTGCATCAAGACGCTAGGCTGCTGAGCATTGGTAGTGCCTCTGCCTGACTACTACAAGAAACCGCTTGATGAATGATTTGTCCCCAATTGCTGGCTTGGTTGCAGCGCCCAACACACTGGGCGGGCATTTCTATCGGCCGCCTTTACCCGCCAGTTATGTGCCGCGCCCCGCACTGTGTGAGCGTTTGCTGGGCGGCTTGGCGGGGCGACTGCTATTGGTCAGCGCGCCTGCCGGGTTTGGTAAAAGCTCATTGGCCATCGAGTTTTGTGAGCACTTGCCTGAGCAGTGGCAAAGTTTGTGGCTGGGTTTGAGTGCACGCGACAGCGATCCTGGGCGTTTTCTTGAACGCTTGCTGAACGGTTTGCAGCAGTTTTTCCCAGGGGTTGGTCAAGAAGCACTGGGGTTGCTGCGGCTGCGCCAACGGCATCAGCCTTTTGCATTCGAGGAGTGGCTCGATGGCCTACTCGATGAACTGGCCCTATGCCTTAACCCGCAGCATCCGCTGTTGCTGGTGTTGGATGATTACCACTTAGCTCAAGGCGCAGTGCTTGACCGTTGTCTGCAGTTTTTTCTGAGCCACCTGCCGCCTGGTTTGGTGATGCTGGTGACCAGTCGTCAACGGCCAGACTGGCATTTGGCGCGGCTGCGGTTGTCGCGTCAGTTGCTCGAGCTACACGAGCAAGACCTACGTTTGAGCGACCGCGAGAGTACCGAGTTGCTTGCCTTGCAGGGCTCAGTGTTAACCGCTGAGGCGTTGGCGGCTTTGCTGCAGCGCAGCGAAGGCTGGGTGGCAGGTTTGCGTTTGTGGTCGCTCGCTGCCAGTGAAGCGCAGGATTCAAGCGCGTTACCGGCGCAGGCCCAGCGCGGTAACGGGTTGATTCATGACTACCTGTTAGAAGAAGTGATCGAGCGGCAGCCCGTCGAGGTGCAGTCTTTTCTCTATGAGACGGCGAGTCAGGAGCGTTTCTGCGCTGAGCTGTGTGATGCCGTGCGCGATGCCCATGATAGCGGCGCGATTTTGCGCCACCTGCAGGCCCATCAGGTGTTTTTGGTGCCGCTGGATGAGCAGGGTAAATGGTTTCGCTACCATCACCTGTTTTCTGATCTGCTGCGCAGTCGCCCGCAGCCTTTAGCCATTTTGCACTTGCGCGCTTGCCGCTGGTTCAGCGGCGCGGGGCTGCTAGATGAGGCGATTGAGCAGGCGCTGCGTGCTGGACAGCCCGACGTGGCGGCGAATCTGGTGCAGAACCTTTCAGAGGAGCAGCTGCTCGCTGAGCAGAACGTCGCGACGTTGCTGCGCTGGAAGATGGATTTGCCGGACAGCTTGTTGACCAGTACCCCGCGCTTGATTCTGCTGTATGGCTGGGCATTGGCGTTGGCTTGTCAGCTGGATGCGGCCGAAGAATTGCTGCACCAGCTCGAGCGTTTTTTGCCTGCGCGTGAGCGCGCCGAGCAGGAAGGTTTACTGTCCCAATGGTTGGCCCTGAGCGGCGTGATTGCCCGCGGTCGTGGCGACAGCGCCAAGGCGCAGGCCTATTGCAGTGAAGCGTTGAGCTGCCTGCCGCTTGATCGTTATGGTCAGCGCCTGATGTGTTTATCCAGTCTGGCCAATCTGGCGATTGTGCATGGTGATCTATGGCGCGCCCGAGGGCTGAATCGTGAGGCGTTAGAGTTAGCGCAGCGCGTCGGCAATCCGTTGTTTGAAGCCTTGGCCCACTACGACCGAGCGCGGGTTCTGCAAGCCCGCGGTGAGGTGTTACGTGCGCTGGATGAAGTGCGCCAGGGGCTGCAGCGTTTGGCGAGTTTGCCCGCGCAGCGCCAATATGCGGTGCGTGGGCGGCTGACTTTATATGAAGGATATCTACTGAGCCTGCGCCTGCAACCGCAGCTGGCGCGGCAGCGGCTGCACGCCGGGATTGCGGAGGCACGTGGTTGTCGCGACATCAGTGTGCTGATCGGTTATTGCGTGCTAGCCAGCCTTGAGGGGCGCACGGGCCACTTGCCCGAAGCCTTTGCTCAGCTGGCCGAGGCCGAGCGATTGATGCATATCTGGGATATTCCGCCGATCTACTACCTGGCGATGATCACGTTAGCCAAATGTGAGTTGTGGTTGCGTCAGGATCAGCGTGAGCTGGCGAGTGTCTGGCTGAGCCGCTTGTTGGATGCCTATGGCGGCGAACAGGCCGCTGCCGCTCCGGAGTTTCACCCGCAACTGCCGTTGCATATTCAGCTACACCTGGCTACCTCCGAGCGATTACAGGGGGAGGATGAGCATGCCGAGCGGCGCCTGCGTGGGCTGATCCAGCTGGCGCAAAACGCCGGTGGGCAGCTGTTGGGTGCTATTGCGCAGATGCAACTCACTGGCTTGCTGCGTGACAGCGGGCGTGAGCGTGAAGCCCAGCAGCAGTTACGCAGTGCTTTGCAGGCGGCTGCAGGTGGTGGGTTGCTGCCGTTCCATAGCATGTTGAATCAGCAGCCGGACTGGTTGCGTGAACAATTAATGACGCAGGAATCGAGCCCTTTGACTGAGGCATTGCTGGGGTTGCTGCCACAGGCTGTGCAGGTGGTCAGTCAGGATGACTATGCCAGTGTGGTCGATGCCTTGAGCTCGCGTGAGTTGGCGGTGCTGGAACTGATTGCTCAGGGTTGTTCCAATCAGGAAATCAGTGAGTGTTTATTTATCTCGCTGCACACGGTGAAGACCCACGCCCGGCATATCAACAGCAAGCTGGGCGTCGAACGCCGTACGCAGGCTGTGGCGCGGGCCAAGCACCTTGGCTTACTGCGCTGATTCAGTAGGCACGGAAAGGTCGAGGCTGCGCGTGGGAGCCTGGCGCGGCTGCGCCTCTGCGGCCGCCAGCTTGCTCTGCACATCGCGCTGGATGCTCAGTAACACAGGCTGCAACTCGCGCATCGAGGCCTGCACTTCGCTGTAGGTATGTTGCTGAGCCAGTTGTTCGATGCGTTGCAGCAGTGCTGCACGCACATCCGTACTGAGATGGATAAACAGCCCGGGCAGTTGCTTGCTCAGTTCGGCGCTGTAGAGCACCAGCTCCTCACGGCCGAACTGCTTGGTCAAACCAAGATAATCGAGGGCGCTGGACGTCAGCATAGCGGCTGCCGCCTTGGTTTCATGCAGGCCCTGCAAGCGTACCGGGTTGCTCTGCTCGCTTGCCGACAGCGTCATCCAGAACTCGGTGGTGAGGGTGAACAGTACAGCCTGTTGGCGCAATGAATAGCTCATCAACCCGAGTGCCTCGGCAGCATAGGGCTGTTGCACAGCGCGAAAATCAAAGTACAGACGCATCAGCTCCTTGAGGCGAAACAAGGCTTCACGAGCTTCGTTTTGCCGTAACTCCAAGGGCGCGTAGATGTTCAGCTGCGGGCGGAAATTTTCCTCGCTGACCATGCGCTGGTAAATCGGCCCGGTGAATTCGCCGCTGCGGCGGGGCAGGGCATTGAGCTGCGTACTGTCGACCTTGTTGAGCGCGTCCAGCAGTTGCTGATAATCGGCGCTGTTCCACGGTTTGTGGATGTCAGGGATTTTCTGGCCGAGGTAGAACAGCTCGGCGGCCTGCACGGGCGACAACAGAACCAGTAAAAGGATGGCCAGCGGTAACGTGCAGCGTAGTGGTAGCGTGTGTGGCACAAGAATAGTCCCGCGAATATGACGTGGCCCAGCGTAACCAGCTCGGCGGCCGGCGTCACCCGCGCCTTGGTTGGGACGATGGCGATACAGCAGACTTTCCCATAACAACACCTAGAGGTGCCCATATGCCTGCTTCCAGTCTTCCGTTGACGCCGCCACTGGTGGCCGGCTTTGCCCGCTTGGGTTTCGGGGCTTTGCCTCTGGAACATCTCAAAGCGCGTTATGGCAACGCGGGCAGCGGTTCACGCTATATCGAACTGGATGGTTTTAACCTGCATTACCGCGATGAGGGCCGGCGCGACAAACCTGTGTTGGTATTGATCCACGGTGTGGTGGCGTCCCTGCACACCTGGGATGACTGGCTACCGGCCTTTATTGCCGATTACCGCGTCATCCGTTTCGACGTACCAGGCTTTGGTTTGACTGGCCCCGCGCGTGACGGGGTGTATTCCGCCGAGCGGATGATCAAGGTGTTTGGCTTATTGCTTGATCATCTGGGCGTGAGTAAAGCCTCTATTATCGGCAACTCCCTGGGCGGTTATATCGCCTGGAATTTTGCCTTGGCGCAGCCGCAGCGGGTGGAGAAACTGGTGCTGATCGACCCTGCGGGCTATCACATGCAGAAGGTGCCCTGGATGATTGCATCTGCTGCTTTACCAGGCGCCACAATGGCCATGCCGTTGTGGATGCCGCGTGCGTTGATCGCTCAAGGTATTAAGGAGGTCTACGGTGAGCCGGCGCGGATCAAGCCGGGTGTGGTGGATCGCTACAACGACCTGAGTCGGCGGCCGGGTAACCGGCGGGCAATGATGGAGATCTTCCGGGTGCTGCTCAAGGTCAATCAACAAGAGCTGCACGGAACGCCGGAACGGGTCGCGCAGATTCAGGCTCCGACCCTTTTGTTGTGGGGGGAACGTGATCGCTGGATTTCGCCTAAGCATGTGCCGCTATGGCAGCGTGATCTGCCGGGGATTCAGGTAAAAACCTACCCTGGCGTAGGGCATATCCCGATGGAGGAAATCCCGCAACAAAGCGCCGCGGATACACTGCGCTTTTTGCAGGCTTGAAGGGCGTGCGGTGGTTTATCAATCACCGCTCTGTTGCGCGAGAACGGTAGGCAAAAACCAAGGGAGCTGTAAGGCTCCCTTGGTTTTTTGCGGCAATGCGGGTGTCGGGTTTAGGCGGCCTGAGTGTGCGCCGGTAGATCGAACTCATCGCGTACCTGATAAAGCAGCTCCAGGTTGTTGTGCTGCCAGGGATGGAAGCCCGCTTTGAAGAAGTCTCGGTAGGTGCTGAGCAGCGGACGGAATACGCCTTGCTTGCCCCACATCCACTGAAGGCCGTCGCGCCAAACTCGCCAGTTCCACAGCAGGCCATCTTGTTTGAGCATATGGGTGAGACCGCGAGTGGTGTCGAGAATAAAGAAGAAGGTACCCATCAACATGGCTCGGCGTAGCAATGCGCGGCTGCCGCATACCTGGTTGTAGACGTCAAAGGCCACGGCCTTATGCTCCGTTTCCTCCAGCGCATGCCAACGCCACAAGCGTGCCATCGTGGGATGCGCGCCGGCCATATGCCGTGGGTCTTTGAGCAGGCCGTCGGCCATGATCGCGGTGATATGTTCCAGCGCCGCGGTGGCGGCCAGTTGCCGTTGGGGTGAGAATTTTTTCTGGGTGTAACGGATCCGCGCTTGGGCACGTTTCTCGATACGGGTGATGTCGTAACCCAGGTCGCGCAGGCGGTTGCTGTATTCCAGATGCTCGCGACTGTGGTGACCTTCTTGGCCGATAAAGCCACGGATCTGCTCTTTCAGCACGGGGTCATCGATCTGGTCACGGAAGTGCCGCACCGAATCGATAAAGAAGCGTTCGCCATCGGGGAACAGCACCGACATGGCGTCGAACAGGTGGCTTTTGAAGGCATCGCCGCTGTGCCAATGGCGCGGCAAAGGGTTGGGGAAATCGAAATCCATATGCCGTGGACGAATCTGCAAACCGTGCGGGGTAGTGCTGATCATGCTGACTCCTTGAGTCCGTGACTGAAGCGTGGCTTCACTATGGATTCGCCAAGCGCTTCGGCACAGGTTCACAACAGCCAATATAACGGTCAATTGTGGCCATAGTGGCGCGGTATGCCGATTATTCCGCTCTTCGAGGAACGGCGAGCGTTGTCCTTCACTGCGTTAAAGCGTTTCGCTTAGACGTTGATGTGCAACGTGACGGGCTTATGCTCGCCCAACCTTAGGCGGTGGTTCTCAGTCGCCCACGTCCCTGAATATGAGTAACGCCTGTTAAGACACCTGTGCGGGCTGCTTGTGCAAGACATTTGGCACTATGGTGCACTGATGCCCTTGTCGGTGTTTGCCGAACACGGTTATCGTCACTGTCAGCAGCCATGCCTGGCCCAATAATAAGAACCCTATGAAGCCATCGTTGAACTTCTCTGCTGAACTGGTTCCTGTTGCCTATGCAGCGGCCTTGCTGGACTTGGTCGAGGAACTTGGCGTGTCGCGAGCGCAGTTGTTTGCCGAGGCGCGGGTGCGGCCCGAGGTGTTGGGCAATCCCCAGGGGCGCTTGTCCTTTATCGATTTCACCCAACTGTCCAGCAGCGCCTTACGCCTGTGTGATGAACCGGCGCTGGGCCTGCTGCTTGGGCAGCGTTTGAACGTGTCAACGCACGGCATCCTCGGCTATGCGGTGCTTTCCAGCGCCAACCTGGGCAAGGCCATGCAGTTCGCTCTGAAGTATTACCGGGTGCTGGGACTGACCTACGAGCTGCAGATGGTCGAGCAGGATGAACGAGTCGAACTGCGTGCCAGTGAAACGATGCCACTGGGGCCGCTTAGTCGTTTCGCGGCTGAAGGCCTGCTCACGAGCCTCTACACCATTGCGCGTTTTCTGGTTGGGGAGCGTTTGCAGGAGGTGGACGTGGGGTTCGCTCATGCCGCGCCGCATTATGCCGAGCGCTACGAACGGATCTTTTCTGCGCCGGTGGCGTTTGACCAGCCTTACCATCGCTTGAGCATGCCGATTGCTTATTTGGAGCGGCCGATGGCGTTGGCCAACCCGGCCACGGTGCACATGTGCGAACAGCAATGCGAGGCGTTGCTGGCCAGCCTGGATGTGCAGGACGGATTGCTGACGCGTGTGCGCCGCTTGTTACTGGCTCGCCCCGGTGATTTTCCCGATCTGGCCAGCGCCGCCGATGCCTTGCACACCAGCGGCCGTAGTTTGCGCCGGCACCTATCCAGCATGGGCACCAGTTACCAGCATGTGCTTGATGAAGTGCGCAAGAGTCTGGCCCTGCAATACCTCACAACCACCCATTTACCGCTGTATGAAATTGCCTACTTGCTGGGCTTTAGTGACCCTTCCAATTTTCGCCGTGCGTTTAAGAAATGGACTGGCAAGTTGCCCAGCGATTACCGCAATGAGGAACGCCCTTGAGCGCGGTCGCGACCAGGTCGTTACCCGCGATTCGAGTGATTACAGGTGGGCTATATTTTGCTTCGGTCGGCGTGCTTGCCGCCAACCCACGCAAGACGACTCCTTTAATACCGTATGCAATAGGCCAACTTTATCAGCGTGCCGAGTCGTTCTGTTTGGCCGGATTTCTAGACCTTAAGCGCTCATACAGGCGCATCGACTTTAGTGACATGTACCCAGGCGCAAAATACTGACATAAACGCCCGTTAGGCTTTGTCGGATTGGCAATGTACCGATTGATCAACCCAACCCCATGTTGGTAGCGCGCACTGCAAGGCTGTTCAGCGATGCCTGGGTTCAAGACGTTACGACAATATGCACTGGCGTTTCTAATAACGATAACGACGTATCAATCCTAGAGTGGAGAGTCACATGAAGCTATCCCGTAAATTGTTTATCAGTGCCGCCATGAGTGGCTTGCTCCTTGGCGGCTGTACTTCAACTATCACCAGTAAAGAACAGTTCTCAGGGTTTCTTCCCAACTACAACAATTTGCAAGAAACCACCTCGCCGAGCGGGCATAAAGTATTGCGTTGGGTTGCTCCAGGCTTCAGCCCCGATGCTTACGATACGGTCGTGATCAAGGGGCTTGAACTTTACCCCGAGCCTAAGCCTAACGAACGCGTTAGCCAGCAAACCTTGCAAGAGCTGCAGGCGTTTGCCAGCAGCCGCGCTAAAAGCGTGCTCGCGCAGAAGTATCAAGTGGTTTCCAGTCTTGAGGCCGTACCCGCCGGCTCGCGGACGCTGATCATGCGTGCTGCGATCACCGGCGTTTCTGCCTCCAATGAAGGCATGCGTTGGTATGAAGTAGTGCCAGTAGCGGCTGTGTTGGGCGCCACTCAGGCAGCTACCGGCCATCGCAGTCAGGACACTGAGTTGTTTATTGAAGCTGACTTTATTGATGCGGCCACAGGCTTACCGGTTGTGAAGGTCGTGCGTAAAGTCCTCGGCGAGACCCTTAAAAATTCCAGCCAGCCGGTGACCGCAAATAACTTCAAGGCGGCGATTACTGGCTTGACCAACGATCTGCAGGCTTTTATCAAGTAAGTAGTTCTAATTGACTCATCGTCGATGCGTGCTCTACGGCATTGGCGATGAGTGCCTTCGGCGTGTATTAAAAATCTGCTTCCATACGGTTAATCAGCTAAGAACGCTTTGATAATTTCGTCGCTGCGTCTACCCATGCCGCAGTGCCTTGGCGGCAAAGGCGTTTTGCGTGTTGTCCTGCGTTTCCCCTGTGGCAACAACGTGTCGGTTAAATGCACGTGTCTAACGCCCTCCATCCATGTGCGTACATACCTTGCCACGTACGGCTGTTCAGCCCAGCGCAACCAAAGGAGCGTGCGGTCGATGAGACCAGCAGCCTCTTTTACCGTATTGGAGCTGCCGGGCTATTGATTGCACGTAGCCATTGGCGTCACCCTTGGCAGCCTGTTTTGGCATGTCGTCGCTGTTAGCCTTCTGGCTCAGCGTTTTAGGTTGTACATGCCGCCCGCGAGCTAACTGCCGGAGTCTGTATGCACGCTGTTCAAACCGCCTTGATCCGTGAAACCTTCCCTGTCGGGCCTTTGCAGTGCAACTGCAATTATTACTGAGTGAGGGAGTCTCTGTTTTTTAAGGATTTTTATAATATTTCTCTTTTTAATCAGTAGGTTACGCTTTTGCAGTGTGTTGCATTTTTTAGCGTAGTAATGCAGTGTTTTGCGTCGCGAGTGTGCCAAATTTGTGCCGTGTGAATTCTGAGACTTTGTGCGCGTGACCTGCGTGAACGCTCCCTTGACCGCTTCACAATGCTGACATCTGTGATAGTGTGCTTCGTAGTTGCGCCGAGG
>Ga0209504_1003052_pt1 | contig 10731 bp, 10 predicted proteins | sample COGITO_mtgs_1005_FD_184791 | JGI IMG/M metagenome (GOLD analysis project Ga0209504, IMG submission 184791) | Pelagic marine microbial communities from North Sea - COGITO_mtgs_100511 (SPAdes) (version 2) | ecosystem: Environmental > Aquatic > Marine > Epipelagic ...
CACGGGCAAGGAAGAGCTAAATATCCCGCAAGACCAGGTTGCAGTGGCTAAGGCTGTGCAAGGTATCAATCAGCTGACGGCAGATGGTTTGCTCAAGCCGCTGATCGACAAGGTGTTCAGCTTCGACGATGTGGTCGAAGCGCATCGCTATATGGAACCCTGCCCAAGCCGTGGCCGCGTACTGTTAGAGCTAGGCGATCACTGAACATAAGGCACATTGTGCGTAGTGCTGTGAGTCTAATACCCGATCCTCAGGTCCTAGGCTCACGCCATGCGACTTCGCATAATGTATATTATGTTAAATGAAGTATACGAAGCCTATAACTCGCTCTAAGCATTCAGCTGCTGTGCACCCGCCTGCTCACTGCCGTTTAGCCAATCCGATTGACGTTGCTCAACAATAACGACTGACTTCAATCAGGTTGTCATCGGGATCGCGAAAGTACACAGATTCAATGGGCCCCATCGCACCGGTGCGTGCAACAGGTCCTTCTTCGATGACGACCTGCTGCTCGTTTAAGTGCTGAATTATTGCGGCCATAGGCCAAGCACTCACCAGGCACAGGTCAATGGCGCCTGGTGTGGGTCGCGCCGCCTTTGGCTCGAACTCATTTCCTTGTTGATGCAAATTGAACTTCTGTTGACCGAATACCAGCGCACTGCGCCCTTGGCCAAAGATTTCACGCTGCATGCCTAGCACGCGCTCATAAAACGCCACAGTGCGCTCGATGTTAGCCACCGTCAGCACCAGATGATCCAAACGCTCAATCATCGCCATCAGTCACGATCCAATAAGTGGAAGCTGGGCAAGGCAATATGCCAATGAATGGCGGCAAGGCGAATCAGCAATACGCTGAGCATGGCTATGCTGGTATCCAGCCAGTGCGGCGTATCCAGGGCACGCATGGCGATAAATACCAGTGCGCCGACAATACAGGCCGTGGCGTAGATTTCTTTCTGGAATATCAGCGGGATTTCATTGCAAATCACATCGCGCATTACCCCACCCGCCACGCCTGTCATCACGCCCATGATCACTGCTGTACTGTGCGGAACGTTGTGCTGCATCGCAACTTCGGTGCCGATCACGGTGAAAACTGCCAAACCGAAAGCATCTGCCAGCAACAAACCTTTCTCATGGATTGGCTGGGTCAAACGCACCCAGACCACCGTGCCCACTGCTGCCAGCGAAGCAACGACAATATAGAGATCGTTGCGAATCCAGCTGACCGGATGATTGTCTAGGATCACGTCGCGTAAGGTGCCACCGCCTAAAGCGGTAACAATGGCAATTACCAGTACGCCAAACAGATCCATGGATTTGCGCCCCGCCATCAGCGCCCCGGTAATGGCGAATACTGCGACGCCGAGCAAGTCGGCCAGGTAGAACAGTTGAGCCATGCTGACCTCAGGAAGACACGGGAGTACGCATGGTGACGAACTCTTCAGCAGCCGTCGGGTGTACGCCGATGGTTTCATCGAAATGCTGCTTGGTCGCGCCGGCTTTAAGCGCCACGGCCAAGCCCTGAACGATTTCGCCAGCCTCGGGGCCAACCATATGGCAACCCAATACGCGGTCTGTCGCCGTGTCGACCACAAGCTTCATCAGGGTGCGCTCTTGGCTTTCCGTCATGGTCAATTTCATCGGTTTAAAACGGCTCTCGAAGACGCTAACGCTGTAACCGTCTTTTTTCGCTTGCTCTTCACTGAGCCCAACCGTACCGATATTAGGCAAGCTGAAAACCGCTGTAGGGATCATCTGGTAATCGACCTTGCGGTATTGCTCTGGTTTGAACAGCCGTTTGGCTACTGCCATACCTTCAGCAAGCGCTACCGGCGTTAGCTGTACACGGCCGATCACATCGCCAATGGCGAGAATCGAGGGTGTACTGGTTTGGTATTGCTCATCGACTTGGATATAACCGCGCTCATCGAGTTCTACCTGTGTGTTCTCCAAGCCGAGGTTGTCCAACATCGGCCGGCGTCCGGTGGCGTAGAAAATACAATCAGCGTCCAGTACTCGGCCATCTTTGAGTGTGGCCTGCAAACTGCCATCAGCTTGCTTATCAATACGGGCAATATCGCTGTTGAACTGCAGATCAAGACCACGCTTACTGAGCTCCTCCTGCAGGTGCACGCGTACCGCGTTGTCGAAGCCGCGCAGGAACAGTTCGCCTCGATATAACAATGAGGTTTTTGCGCCGAGGCCGTTAAAAATTGAAGCAAACTCAACAGCGATATAACCACCGCCGATCACCAGCACCCGCTTGGGTAACTGTTCAAGAAAGAAGACTTCGTTAGAACCGATAGCATGCTCATGCCCGGGCACTTCGGGGATATGTGGCCAGCCGCCGGTCGCAATCAGGATGTTTTTAGCGCTGTAGCGTTTACCGTCGAGTTCGACGCTGTGGTCATCGACAATCCGTGCGTGACCCTCAAGCAGGGTTACACCACTGTTGACCAGCAGGTTACGGTAGATGCCATTGAGACGGTCGATTTCGCGGTTTTTGTTGGCAATCAAGGTGCTCCAGTTAAAGTTGGCTTGCTCTAACGACCAACCAAACCCCTGAGCCTGCTCAAAGTCATCGGCAAAGTGGGCACCATAAACCAAGAGCTTTTTGGGCACGCAGCCAACGTTAACGCAGGTGCCACCCAAGTAGCGGCTTTCGGCGACCGCTACACGCGCGCCATAGCTAGCCGCAAAGCGCGCAGCTCTTACACCACCGGAACCGGCACCGATTACAAACAGGTCGAAGTCGTAGGTCATTTCAGCCTCCTGAGCAGGCCGTCAGCATACCCCAAGGCGCGCCCGTGCCTAAACTTGAAGCACGCGTAATAGGAGAACAGCGATGCGCCCTACCCTTACCCATGTTGCGATGCATGTACCTGATCTGGAGGCGTGCGTGACCTTTTATCAGCAGTTCTGTGCGATGCAGGTCATCCACCAGCGCGCGGGCAAAGGCTCAAGAATTGTCTGGATGGCCGAAGCCGGAAAGGAGCACAGCTTTATTTTTGTGATCATGCCCGGTGGGCAGGATCGGCAGTTGGCGGCGGATGATTACAGCCACTTCGGCTTTGCCCTAGAGAGTCGCGAACAAGTCGATAGCATTGCCGCGCGGGCAAGGACTGCAGGGTGTCTGGTTTGGGAGCCACGTGATGAGCCTTACCCGGTTGGCTATTACTGCGGCTTACGCGACCCGGCGGGTCATTATGTAGAGTTCAGCTACGGGCAGCCGTTGGGGCCGGGCTCCGAGCACATGGCTTTAGCCTGAATGCACACAGCCACCCGCAGGTGGCTGTGTGCTACATCGGTAAGCGGGATTAGTAAGCTTTGCCCGTTTTGTAGATGTTTTCGTAGCAGAAGTTGGTGGCCTCGATATAGCCCTCTGCGCCGCCGCAGTCGAAGCGTTTGCCCTTGAATTTGTAGGCCATCACGCAGCCGTTCTGCGCCTGCTTCATCAGCGCGTCGGTGATCTGGATTTCCCCACCCTTGCCAGGCTCGGTCTGCTCGATCAGGTCGAAGATATCCGGGGTCAGGATGTAGCGGCCGATGATCGCCAGGTTCGATGGCGCATCTTCTGGCTTGGGTTTCTCTACCATGCTGTTAACCCGGTAGATGTCATCACGAATCATCTCGCCGGAGATTACGCCATATTTATGGGTTTCTTCTGGCGGTACTTCCTGAATAGCCACGATCGAGCAGCGGAACTGGTTGTACAGTTTGACCATCTGCGTCAGCACGGCATCACCGTCTAGGTTCAGGCATAGATCATCGGCCAAAACCACGGCAAACGGCTCATCACCAATCAGCGGGCGACCACAGAGAATGGCGTGACCCAGGCCTTTCATTTCGACCTGACGGGTGTAGGAGAACGTGCACTCATCGATCAGGCGACGGATACCAACCAGGTATTTTTCCTTGTCAGTGTCGCGGATCTGATGTTCCAGCTCGTAGCTGATGTCGAAGTGATCTTCCAGCGAACGTTTACCGCGGCCGGTAATCATTGCAATCTCAGTCAAACCGGCTTCCAGCGCCTCTTCGACGCCGTACTGGATCAATGGTTTGTTCACAATCGGCAGCATTTCCTTGGGCATCGCCTTGGTGGCTGGCAGAAAACGGGTGCCGTAACCGGCTGCGGGGAACAAACATTTTTTGATCATGGGGAACCTTGAGCTGTGATGTGTAAAGTGCGCACGCAGTCTATCAGGCTGCACTGGCCTTACAATGCCCCTGCGCAGGCCGGCCAATGCCTCTGTAGAGAAAACCCAGTTCAACTAACTGCGCGGCATCGTAAATATTGCGCCCATCAAACACGATGGGCATGCGCATCAAACCACGAATGCGCAGGAAGTCGGGCTGGCGGAATTGCTTCCATTCGGTGACCAACACCAACGCATCCGCCCCCTCTACAACGCTATAGGGCGATGTGCTCAGCCTCAGCTGACCATTGTCGATCGCCTGGCTATAGCGCTCTGCCAACGCCATTGTAGCGACTGGGTCGCACGCCTGAACGGTGGCCCCTACTGCCAGCAACGCATCAAGCAGCACTAGGCTTGGGGCCTCACGCAGATCATCAGTGCCTGGTTTGAAAGCCAAGCCCCAAAGCGCCACCACGCGCCCTTGCCAGTAACCCGAAAAGTGCTCACGCAGCGCCTGGAACAATAAAGTTTTCTGCAGCGCGTTGCGGGCCTCTACCGCACGTAAAATGCCAGGTTCGATACCTTCCTGTTCGGCGCAACGAATCAAAGCCCGCACATCTTTAGGGAAACACGAGCCGCCATATCCACAACCAGCATAGATAAAGTGAGTACCAATGCGCTTGTCGCTTCCAATACCGCGACGTACATCCTCAATATCCACGTCCAGGCGAGCGCACAAAGTGGCCATTTCGTTGATAAAAGAAATCTTGGTCGCCAAAAAAGCATTGGCCGCGTATTTGCTGAACTCTGCAGCCCGCAATCCCATGCAGAGTAACCGCTCGTGATTGCGTAGAAACGGCGCATACAACCGAAGTAATACTTCATGACCAAGGGGATCATCGCAGCCGACAATCACCCGATCTGGGCGCATAAAGTCATCGATTGCTGAGCCTTCCTTGAGAAATTCGGGGTTACTGGCCAATGTCACACCGAAATGCTTACCACGCTTCGCCAGCTGCCCCTTGATGCGCTGTGCAACACGCTCTGCAGTGCCTACAGGCACCGTTGATTTGTTCACGACCACACAACTCTGCTCAAGTAACAGACCGAGCTCATCAGCCACAGCCAGTACATGTGACAAATCTGCCGAACCATCTTCGCCGCTTGGCGTACCGACGGCGATAAAGATAACGTCGGCCTGCTTAATTCCTTCGCCAAGGTGCTGACTAAAATTTAGTTGGCCGCTGGCCAGGTGGTTCTGCAACATGACCTCAAGCCCTGGCTCGTAAATCGGCGCCCGCCCACGAGCCAGGGTGGCCACGCGTTGCGCATCGCGCTCAATGCAGATAACGCGATTGCCCATTTCGGCAAAGCAGGCTGCCGATACCAACCCCACATAACCCGCACCCACCACACAAATCCGCATTGTCTGCACCTCAAACTAAGTTACAGCGATTGCAGCTAAAGCAGATGGCAGGCGTATGACGTTAATAAGGCATGCGGGTGACAGCGCGTTGCCATGTGAGACAATTATCAGGCACAAAAAAACCGGCTCATGGCCGGTTTTAGTGGGTTTCAGGTTCATACAGGAACATCTGAAATCATTGTAATGGTGCCCGAAGCCGGAATCGAACCGGCACGAGGTTACCCTCGAGGGATTTTAAGTCCCTTGCGTCTACCGATTTCGCCATTCGGGCGGTAGCGCTGCGTTGCGAGGCTTGGACTATATACAGCCCTTGCAGGCCTCGCAAGGTTTCAAATCTATATGAAAAAGCCTCGTAGATCAGTGATCTACGAGGCTTTCCTAATTGGAGGCTGAGGTCGGAATCGAACCGGCGTTCACGGATTTGCAATCCGGTGCATAACCACTCTGCTACTCAGCCTTGAAACTAAACGGGCCGTATTAAACGGCCCGTTGAAACTGGAGCGGGAAACGAGACTCGAACTCGCGACCCCGACCTTGGCAAGGTCGTGCTCTACCAACTGAGCTATTCCCGCTTGTCGTGTTGACGGGCGACATTCTATATCTTCAGAGCAGCCCGTCAACCCCTTGATTCAAAAAAGCTTATTTCTCTTCGGTAGTAATCCGCAGATGTGGCCATGCGGCCAAGAGGTACTGCGCCATCGACCACAGTGTGAGCACTGCAGCAATGATCAACAGGGCATAGCCAAACACTACCCAGGCAGTGAACGTGGGTGGATTAGCCAGCAGAATCACCAGCGCCACCATCTGCGCAGCAGTTTTCCATTTGGCTAGGTTGGATACAGCAACATGCGCGCGCGCGCCCAGCTCTGCCATCCATTCACGCAACGCCGAAACCACAATTTCGCGACCGATAATGATTGCGGCAGGCAGCGTCAGCCAGAGATTGGAGTGCTCATCCACAAGCAAGACCAGCGCAACGGCGACCATCAGTTTGTCGGCAACTGGGTCGAGAAACGCGCCAAACGGCGTGCTTTGCTCCCAGCGACGCGCCAGATAGCCATCCAACCAATCAGTGGCCGCAGCAATCGAGAACACCGCGCTGGCAGCCCAATAACTCCAGCTGAAAGGCAGATAGAACAGCAGGATAAACACCGGTATCAGCAATACACGGAGTACGGTAAGCAGGTTGGGGATATTCATCGACACAACTTGGCGGTAAAGAGAGTGGGCATTCTACTCGCTGTGCAGTGCGGCATAAATCAACTCGGCAAGCTTTTTACTGATACCCGGCGCTTTACCGATTTCTTCGACGCTGGCGCGAGACAACTCTTGCAGCCCGCCAAAGTGATTGAGCAGCTCGCGTCGGCGCTTAGGGCCTACTCCAGCAACCTCTTCAAGTGTTGAGGTGCGGCGGGTTTTGCCGCGACGAGCGCGGTGCCCAGTGATGGCAAAGCGGTGCGACTCATCGCGGATCTGTTGAATCAGATGCAAAGCCGGTGAGTTTCCCGGCAAGGTGAACTCATGGGCCGCATCATTCAGGTACAGGGTCTCTAAACCAGGCTTGCGGGTCGCGCCCTTGGCTACGCCAAGCAAAATCAGATCTGGCACAGCCAACTCTTCCAGAACCTCGCGGGCCATGGCCAGCTGACCTTTACCACCGTCGACCAGCAGAATGTCTGGCAGCTTGCCCTCACCGTCTTTTATTTTACTGAACCGCCGGGTCAAGGCCTGATACATGGCGGCGTAGTCATCACCTGGCGTCACGCCTTCAATGTTGTAACGACGGTAATCCGACTTCAGTGGGCCTTCAGGACCAAACACCACGCAGGAGGCAACGGTCGCCTCCCCACTGGAGTGACTGATATCAAAACACTCCAAACGCTGCGGCACTTCATCCATGTTTAATGCCAGGGCCAGGGCGTCAAAACGCGCGGCGACATGCTGTCGGTTGGCCAGCCGCGCCGCCAATGCCTGCTCGGCATTGGTTACGGCCAGCTGCTGCCAGCGTGCACGAGTGCCCCGCACGCGGTAACTGATGCTCAACTCGCGGCCGCGTAGCTCATCAATTGCCGCAATTAGAGTGGGGAAGTCTTCATGCTGAGCATTGACGATAAGCTCGCTCGGCAAATCGCGCTCCTGGCTGCTCAAGTAGTACTGCGCCAGGAAAGCCAGCAATACGCCGCTACCCTCTTCTTCAATGGCGACTTGTGGAAAGAAATTCTTGCTGCCCAGCACTCGCCCACCGCGCACGCTAATCAAGTGCACGCACGCACCACCGGGGTTGACCATGGCCGCGACAATGTCCACGTCGCCCGTACCGCCTTCCATGCTTTGTTGGTCCTGCACGCGGCGCAGCAGCGATATTTGGTCACGCAGCCCGGCCGCTCGCTCAAAGTCGAGCGTCATGGCCGCGGCTTGCATGCCGCTCGACAACTCATCGGTCAGGGCATTGCTGCGCCCCTCCAGAAACATGACTGAGTGGCGTACGTCATCGGCGTATTCGGCGGGCTCGACCAAGCCAACACAGGGTGCTTTGCAACGTTTGATTTGGTACTGCAGGCAAGGTCGTGTGCGGTTCTTGTAGAAGCTATCCTCGCACTGGCGCACAAAAAAGGTCTTTTGTAGCAGGTTAAGACTTTCGCGAATGGCACCTGCGCTCGGATAAGGACCGAAGTAGCGTCCTTTTTGCTTTTTTGCCCCACGGTGAATACTCAGTCGCGGGAAGTCACCATCGGAAAGAAACACATAGGGGTAGGACTTATCGTCGCGCAACAGAATGTTGTAGGGCGGCCGCCATTCTTTGATCAGCGTCTGCTCAAGCAGAAGCGCTTCGGTTTCATTCGCGGTGATGGTGGTTTCAATCTGGGCGATTCTACCCACCAGCGCGGCGGTCTTAGGCGCCAAACCGTTTTGGCGAAAGTAACTGGCCAAGCGCTTTTTCAGGTTCTTGGCTTTGCCCACATAGAGCAGCTTGGCATCCGCATCGAACATACGGTACACGCCAGGGCGACCGCTGCAGGTAGAGAGAAACGCGCTGGGGTCAAAGGTCGCGTTGTTGTCGTCAGCTGCTGGCATCAATCATGCCGTGACGTACGGCCAACAAAGCCAGCTCGACATCGCTGGTAATCGACAGCTTCTCGAAGATGCGATAGCGGTAGGTGTTTACGGTTTTCGGCGACAAGCACAGCTTGTCAGAGATTGCCTGAACCTTCTGGCAACCCGTGATCATCAGGGCAATCTGGATTTCGCGCTCAGACAGCAGGTCGAAGGGCGAATTGCTGCTTTGCGGCTGGAACGACTTGAGTGCCAACTGCTGAGCAATCTGCGGGCTGATATAACGCTGACCGCTGAATACCATGCGAATGGCTTGCACCATTTCTTCCAAGGCTGCGCCTTTAGTCAGGTAGCCGGCGGCACCAGCTTGCAAAAGGCGCGTGGGAAATGGGTCTTCCTCGCAGGCGGTCACGGCGACGACTTTAAGATCAGGGTGACTGCGAATCAGCTTGCGTGTGGCTTCCAGCCCTCCAATGCCCGGCATTTTGATGTCCATGAGAACAACATCAGGCTTTAGCTCGCGGGCTTTCTTGAGGGATTCTTCGCCAGACTCCGCTTGCCCAACCACGTGCAAACCGTCGATGTCGGCCAGCATACGGGTGATGCCAGTACGCACCAAGTCGTGGTCATCAACAACTAGTACCCTGATCAAGCGCCACCCCGGTTGTGTCAGCCGCGTAAACAGCTGGCTTGGTTGGAAAACTGTAAGTTTGCTACACCCCAGCTTGGCGCATAAGCGTCAAAATGCAAGCGTCAACAAAGCCGTGTGCACTGCGAAATCCTAAGGCATTAGGCCAAAGTAACGCCCTGCCTTGGGCCGGCATAATTCTACTGGAAGCTACAAATGCTGAGCCAGTAAAAACCCGCTAACGCCCAGCAAAAGTTGCCAGTCGCCAAGGCAACCTAAACCGCACACCTACAAGGAGTTTCAGGCAAAAAAAAGAGCCTATGGATGGCATAGGCTCTTTTTACTGATTTGGTGGAGGGCCAGGGATTCGAACCCTGGGAACGCTATTAACATTCGCCGGTTTTCAAGACCGGTGCATTCAACCACTCTGCCAACCCTCCAATTTTCACTGAATGCCAGTCCCCAACAGAAGTAGTCATGTAAAGAACATCTTTCCACAACGACCACATGACTGAACATCCAACCGCTTCTGCCATGCTTCTGGCATTTGCGGGCGGCAATCTTACCCGAACGCAACACGCTGTCAAACTCTGCGTATTGGCTCTTTATCTGCCTCTGCTATGATCGGGGCTGACTTTGGTCACGGAACCATCAGCCTTTTCAGGAGTGTCGCCATGAACGAACACAATTATGCCCTTGACCACACGCAGGTTGAGCAGCAAGAAGTTAGCCGCGTCCTGCGCAACACCTATGGCCTGCTGGCCATAACCCTGGCCTTCAGTGGCCTGGTGGCGTACATCGCGCAGCGCGCCAATGTGCCTTATCCAAACATCTTCGTGGTGCTGATCGGCTTTTACGGCCTGTTCTTCCTCACCGCCAAACTGCGCAACTCGGCCTGGGGCCTGGTTTCGACCCTCGCCCTGACCGGCTTTATGGGCTACACCCTCGGCCCGATCCTCAATCGCTACATGGGCATGGCCAACGGTGCTGAAGTTGTCAGCTCGGCCTTCGCTATGACCGCCCTGGTGTTTTGCGGCCTGTCGGCCTACGTGCTGACCACCCGCAAGGACATGAGCTTCCTCAGTGGCTTTATCACTGCAGGTTTCTTTGTGCTGATCGGCGCGATGGTTGCCGGCTATTTCTTCCAGATTAGTGGCCTACAGCTGGCGATCAGTGCAGGTTTCGTACTGTTCTCTTCGGCCTGCATCCTGTTCCAGACCAGCGCAATCATCCACGGCGGTGAGCGCAACTACATCATGGCGACCATCAGTCTGTATGTGTCGATCTACAACCTGTTCGTCAGCCTGCTGCAGATTTTCGGCATCATGGGCAGCGACGACTGATTCAGTTGCTGTGAAAAGCCCGCTTCGGCGGGCTAATGAGATGGTCACCCCCACACCCTGCGAGGGCTACGCTTTCGCAGGGTGTTTTATTTTCGGAGGCCATCACCATGAGCGAGTCAGCACTGATCGGTATCGATCTC
>Ga0209504_1003054_pt1 | contig 10726 bp, 7 predicted proteins | sample COGITO_mtgs_1005_FD_184791 | JGI IMG/M metagenome (GOLD analysis project Ga0209504, IMG submission 184791) | Pelagic marine microbial communities from North Sea - COGITO_mtgs_100511 (SPAdes) (version 2) | ecosystem: Environmental > Aquatic > Marine > Epipelagic ...
GAAGTTTCCGTGTCCCTGAATGTCGTTTTGTCGACCTGCAAAGTTCCAGAGAAAATACCTCCAATACATCCAGTTCACCTGATAGCGGAAGAAATACCGCATATTCTCTATGAAGGTTGGTTTTCGTATAGTCTGAACGCCTTGCGACGTTCGGTATCGAATGGGTTTTCCTTTGAAATTCGACCAATTTTTGTAGGCGCGAACGTGGCGAGCCTCACCGCTCCACATGCGAGGGAATAAGGATTTAAACTCCGAAGCATAGTTTGGAACAGAACTCTCTTTTTTATCACTCACAATGTATTCACCTACTTCTTCATCCTTGAAGTATGTGGGCTTACCATCTTTATGAGATTGATTGTTGTCAAGTGGCGAATTGAAATAAGGACCGTAAAGAAGTGGCTGAGATCCATATTGCTCACGGTTTAGGTAGGAGAGCAAGTTGAACATCGTCTCTGGGTCATTCTCGTCCATTGGAGGGTTTGCGTTGGAACGCACAAGAATCAAAGTGTAGGAGGAATAGCCGATGAGAATCATAGCTAAACTCATTAAGAAGGTGTTCACTAAGCGAGGACTGAAGTCTTTCACCAAATAGAACCCGGCTACAACTCCAATGATCACAACGAAACTCAAGGTTGAGAATGATCCGACCAAAAATGTCAGACCAATGATCACCAACATTAAGCGAGTCTTATCAATTTTTTCTTGATGCGTCAAGTAAATGGCATAAACGAGAAGACTAATCGTTATGAGCACATGAACGAGGGCTCCAGTATTGAATGGAAGTCCAGCGCCATTCACAAACAGCAATTCGAATTTAGACGACATCTCGACGATACCAGGGATGATCCCGGTTTGCACAAAACCAAGGATAACAACTGAAGTCATGGCTGCTGCCACCACGCCTTTCCAGCTTACAGTATGTTTCTTGAAATAGTATACAAATGTGATTGCGGGAATCGCGAGTAGATTCAGTAAGTGAACACCAACAGAAAGTCCCATCATGTATGCGATGAATACCAACCACCGGTTTGCACCCTCCTCATCCGCCACTTGTTCCCAGCGCAAAATGGCCCAGAATACGATGGCAGTAAATAAAGAAGACATGGCGTAAACTTCCGCCTCAACAGCACTGAACCAAAAGGTGTCAGAAAAGGTATAAGCCAGAGCACCAACCAATGCGCTTCCCAGAACAACTGAGATTTCACCCATTGAGAGTTCTTCACTTTTCTTTTTCAATAGCTTCTTTCCAAGTGCGGAAATGGTCCAAAACAAAAATAGAATGGTGAAAGCAGAACTGAGGGCCGAGATGAGATTCACCGAATAGGCTATATTTTCAGGTGTAGAGAAAAGGGAAAACAAGCGCCCGATCATCAGAAACAATGGAGCTCCCGGGGGGTGTCCGACTTGAAGTTTATACGCGGTGGCGATAAATTCACCACAGTCCCAGAAACTTACCGTCGGTTCCATGGTGGAAATGAAGACAAATGCTGCGACTAAAAAGCTTAGCCATCCTAGGGCCAGATTGAGTGTTCGAAAGTTCATGGGTACTGTTCGAGTTTGAGAGTTCGCGAATTTAATTAAACTGCCATTGAAATCGACGCTAATCAAAATGCGTCGAATTAATGATATTGTTATTTTTGCCGCCTGAATTGACCGATGGTGTAACTGGCAACACGTCTGTTTTTGGTACAGAAGAGTCCAGGTTCGAGCCCTGGTCGGTCAACCAACTGAATCCTCGAAACGAAAGTTTCGGGGATTTTTTTTGCGCACAATTTCTGTTTTTCACGACTTATTAGAGAGCTTTTTTAGGGAATCTTCTAAACCCTTAAAGTGCCCAGGGGTCACTGATACCAATGATACTGTCGTGTTTCGTATTCAAGGTATCTTCGAAAACTAAGGTGGAATCTGCCAGTGCTTCAATGAAACCAAATCTTTTCGAATCTCTGTTCTCATTGACAGAAACACTGAACAGAATTGCGGCCAAGGAAGCGGCCAAACCCAATCGGACGATTGGGTTTTTAGACCACACAAAAGACATCACTTTTCCTCTTTTTGGAGCATCTTTTTCCAACTTTTGGAGCAGATTTTCTTTTATCGAAGCCCTAATTTGAACATCCGAAGCTTCTTTTTTGAGGCTTAAGCGGATTTTATTTTCCAGGGAATCGTCTAAATTGTTCTTCATTTAGTTGTGATTTAAGTCTTTGAATTCGTCTAAGCCGACGGCCAATTTTTTGGTGAGGTGGTGCAGCCTCGATTTAATTGTCCCCTCTTTTACATTCATTATTTCTGAAATTTCAGGAACTGCCATTTCTTCTCGAAATCGTAAAAAGAACAGAGTTTGGGTTTCAGGCTTGAAACGCACAATCAATGCATTCAGGGCTTCAATAAATCGATCTTGATCATGTTCCCTATAATGTCCATTGGATCCAATAAACTGGTCAAGAGGTGCGTCGGAAACATTAGATCTCACCGATCGTCGTTTGTATTCATTGATGAGCATATTGTTGGCAACGGAAAAAACCCAAGTTTTGAATTTCCTTTTTGGGTCGAAGACCTCGGGTTTCTCTATAATTTTCAGAAAGAGGTCGTGCACTAAATCGCTCGAGAGCTCAGCATCTTTATTCAAGCCCCTCCAAAAGAAATGGTGTAGACGATTTGCGTAGCGATCATAGATCTTGCTGAAGGCTTGAGAAGAGCCTGCTTGCAGTTCAATCATTATATCCTCGTCATTGGCTTTCAAAATCGAATGTCCTTTCCTTTAAAAATTGAAAGCATTCCAACTGCGTAGCCCAAGAGAACGATCAAGGGGGCGATTGTAATGTTCAGTGGGTTGAATATCTCAGAACGAAAACCATCCACTTCAGATGAAGGCCCTACAGACATAAGACTGTATCCTAATAAGAGTAGAAATAAAGAGATGACTAGATATTTGTAGATGCTCATTGCAACTGCTTTTTCTTCAGTACAAGCCAAAAGAAGGAGCGTTCACTTTTATGAGGACATTTTTCGACTTAAGTTTTGTTAAGAGCCTTCACTTTGAACACTTGAACGTTTGAAAAGCAAAGCCAAAGCATGGATTTGAGTTGCAGCGAAACTTAGTTTTGAGCCAGAATGAAAATAACTAGCCTTCTAAGCTTATTGCTTTTACCTACGGTTTGTCTTGCCCAAATCGAACAGATGTATGTGGAATACCACAACAAGGAGAAAAAAATAAAGAGCAAGGAAGGGATCTATTTGGATGGAAAAGAAAATGGGACCTGGACATACTGGCACCCGGATGGCACCCTCAAAGAAGTTGCGAATTACCGCTATGGAAAATTCAACGGGAAAGTTGAGACCTACCATCCAAACGGAAAGCAGTTCAACCTGGGGTTCTTTAAGGAGAATAGGCAAGACAGTATTTTCAAAACTTGGTATAAAAACGGCCAGCTCGGCGTTCAAGGTTATTTCGACGAGGGAATACGGGATAGCCTCTGGACATACTTTTACGACAACGGCGATCCATGGAAGGTGATTTGGTTTGAGGAAGACTCCAGCTATTATAGAGAGGCGTGGAATCAGGCAGGAAAAAAAACCTTGAAGAATGGAAATGGAAGCATCGAGACATACAACCGCGGCTCATTCCTGGTGAAAAAAGAAAATTTCAAGGATGGAATAATGGATGGAGTTACGGAAGAGTTCACTTCTGATGGGAGCATTGTGTTGAAGGGAGAATACCAGAAGGGCAAGAAAAGCGGAACCTGGGTCAAATACTTTTCAAATGGTCAGAAAAAGTGGGAAAAAACCTTTTTGGATGGTAAGTTAGAGGGAGGCTTCCATTTCTACTATGAGGATGGAAAAAAGGAACGAGAAGGCCAATATATAGCGGACAATAAATCGGGTCTTTGGGTTCATTATCTACCAGATGCCCAAATATTCATGAAAGGTTGGTTCAAAGAGGGGCTACAAGATTCACTTTGGGAATATCATTATGAGGATGGGTCACTTAAAAACGTAGGCTATTATAAAGCGGGAAAAAAAGAAAGAGAATGGGAGTTTTTCTACGAGTCTGGGATTAAGTGGAAGGAAGGTTGGTATAAAGAGGGTAAGAAAACGGGGCAATGGGTGTATTGGCACGACCTTCCAGAGCCAACTAAAATGCAGGAAGGGAAATACGAAGAAGGCAGGGAAGAGGGCCCTTGGACGTCTTGGTACCAAAACGGAAACGTGAATGACCAGGGAAGTTTTTTAGCCGGACAAATGAACGGCGAATGGAAGGGTTATACCAGTGGCGGTCAAATCATCTACTCTGGCAGCTTGAAGTCAGGCATTAAGGAAGGGGACTGGCAGTTTTGGTATTCCGATGGTAAAATTAGAGAACAAGGCGCTTACCTCGAGGGCCAACACGACGGCTTATGGCAGTATTATTTACCCAATGGAGCACTTGATTTTCAAGGGCCCTATAAGGACGGGATGAAAGACGGGAAGTGGACGTATCAATCTGAAGTTGGAACCATTGCACGAGAGGAAGATTATAAAAAGGGGAAGTTGCATGGGACAACAACCCTTTACTACCCAAGCACTAAGGTTCTAAGTGTGGCCAATTATAGATATGGCCGACCAGACGGCAACTGGTATTACTACAGTTCGAAAGGTACCCTTGAAAAGAAAATGGTCTTTAAGAATGGCTTAAAGGTCAAGCAGGAATAGAATAGCTAAAGTTGCTATATTTGCAGTGCGAAAGAGGGGTCATCCCTCTTTTTTGTTGCCTTTGATTGACGAAAAGACCATACGAGAATTGATTGAGAGCGAGCTCGAAGGGAGCTCTTATTTCGTTGTGGATGTGTCAGTTAAGCCAGGTAACCGAATTGAAGTAAGCCTTGATGGCGACGAAGGTTTGCCCATCAAAAAGTGTGTTGAAGTTTCGCGCTTCGTTGAGAAAGAATTTGATCGAGAAGAGCACGACTACTCGCTTCAGGTGATGTCTGCAGGTTTAGGTTACCCTTTGAAGCTTCACAGACAGTTCGTTAAAAATGCAGGCCGAGATGTGAAATACGTCTTGACTGACGGACGAGCGGGAGAGGCTAAAATGAAAGAAGTTGACGAAAAAGGAATTCTTCTCTGGAACCAGAAAAAGGTAAAAGTAGAAGGGAAAAAGAAAAAGATCCTTGTTGAAGAGGAGCAAAGAATAGAATACTCAGAATTAAAAGAAGTAAGAGTCAAGTTATCGTTTTAAACCAACAGTATGAATACCATTGAATTGATCGAGTCCTTCTCTGAATTTAAGGACATCAAGAACATCGACCGGGTCACTATGATGAACATCATTGAGGATGTTTTCAGATCCATTCTGATCAAACAATACGGCAGTGATGACAACTTTGATATCATCATCAACCCCGATAAAGGGGACCTTGAGATTTGGAGGAACCGCGAAATTGTTCCAGATGGCGAGGTTGAAGATGAAAATCAAGAAATTTCCTTAACCGACGCAATAAAAATTGAGCCTGACTTTGAAGTAGGTGAAGAGGCTTCTGAGGAAGTTCGAATCGAGGATTTAAGTCGTCGCTCTGTTTTGGCACTTCGTCAGAATTTGGCCGCCCGAATTCAAGACCTCGAAAAAGACAGCATCTACAAGAAGTACAAAGATCGTGTTGGAGACATTGTTACCGGAGAAGTTTATCAAGTTTGGAAACGTGAAATCCTCATTTTAGATGATGAGGGAAATGAATTAATTCTGCCAAAATCTGAGCAAATTCCTTCCGATTACTTCAAAAAAGGAGACACGGTTCGTGCGGTAGTTTCTCGAGTTGACCTGAAGAACAACACACCATTCATCATCCTTTCTAGAACCTCTCCTGTTTTCCTTGAGCGTTTGTTCGAACTTGAAGTTCCAGAAATTTTCGATGGTTTGATTATCATTAAGAACATTGTTCGCGAGCCAGGTGAACGAGCTAAAGTTGCAGTTGAATCCTACGATGATCGAGTAGACCCTGTAGGCGCTTGTGTTGGAATGAAAGGCTCTAGAATTCATGGAATCGTGCGTGAGTTGAAAAACGAGAACATCGACGTAATTAACTTTACGAGCAACAATGTTCTTTACATCACACGTGCTTTAAGCCCAGCGAAAATCACCAACATTAAGTTGAATGATGAAGATGGGAAGGCCGAGGTTTACCTCAAACCCGATCAGGTTTCTTTAGCCATCGGGAAAGGTGGTCACAACATTAAGTTGGCAAGTAAGCTTACCGAATATGAAATCGATGTTTACAGAGATACCGATGAGGACACAGAAGATGTGGATCTAGAAGAATTTGCAGATGAAATCGATCACTGGATTTTGGACGAGCTGAAATCCATTGGTTGTGATACAGCGAAAAGCGTACTTGAATTGAGCAAAGCAGATCTTGTAAAACGAACTGACCTCGAAGAAGAAACAGTTGACGAGGTCTTGAAAGTTCTCAAGTCAGAATTTGAATAATAAGCGCGTATCTTTGCCGCTTCGGAGAAGCGAGAAAAACTAAAGATTGCGTATAGAATAGATTATGTCGATAAACCGATTGAGTAAAGTAGCCAAGGAACTTGGTGTAGGTGTTTCAACCATTGTTGATTTTCTTCAAGAGAAGGGATACGAGTTAGAAGCGCGCCCTACAACAAAGATTGGCAACGATGAATACAATCTTCTGCTGGAGAAATTTCAATCCGATAAGAAGGCAAAAGAACGATCGAACGAGCTGAAGCAGAACAAAGTTGTGCGCGAAGCCATTTCATTGGATGATCGAAATGTCAGCGACAATCGTCGTAGACAATCGGACGATGAAGATTCTATTCTCATCAAAAACGTTCCTGTTTCTCGCGATTCAACCATCGACATCGGACTTCACAAAGAGGAGATTGAGGAGCCAGAAAAGGTTCAAGAAGAAGTTCCTGCTGAAGTAGAGGAGCCAAAAAAGCTTGAAGAAGAAGTTCCAGCAGAGGTCGTGGCCGAAACGAAAGCTGAAGAAGAACCACCAGCAGAAGTTGAAGAAAAGAAAGACGAGGAAAGCCCTAGAAAACAACCCGTCGTTCTTCACAAAATTGACCTTACTGAAATCGAGAAAAAATCTCGCCCTAAGAAGACAGTAAAGAAGGAAGAGCCAAAGGCAGACAAAAAGCCGGCAGCGAAACCATTAGACAAGCCAGTAGACAAGCCAGTGAAAAAGCCTTCAGAAATGAAGGCTTCTTCGACCCCAAAGCACATTGAAACAAAAGTTCAAAAGCTCACAGGGCCTACGGTTGTTGGTAAGATTGAAGTTAAAGAAGAGCCTAAAAAGCGGAAGCCAGTAGCTTCTTCAAACGACGATATAGAAGCACGCCGAAAAAGGAGAAAGAGGATAAACCCACCTGGAGCAGCTTCGGGCACACCAGCTCCGCGAGGAACTGGCGCCGGAGCAGGAGCAGCAAGGGGTAAAAGACCAGATCCTAAAAAGCCAGGTGGTCGACAGACAGAACTTACTGAAGAGCAAATCCAACAGCAGGTTCGTGAAACCCTCGCCCGATTGAGTGGCGGTGGTGGTAAGAGTAAATCTGCTAAGCACAGAAGGGCAAAACGAGATGCTGTTAGTCAGCAAATTCAGGAAGAAGAGATTCAAAAGGAGCTTGAAAAGAAAGTTCTTAAGGTTACAGAATTTGTAACCGCTAGTGAACTCGCCAATTTGATGAACGCACAGGTGAATGAGGTTCTCTCTGCCTGTATGTCATTGGGGCTCTTTGTTTCCATCAACCAACGCCTTGATGCTGAAACGCTGACTGTTGTCGCAGAAGAGTTCGGCTATACAGTTGAGTTTACAACTGAAGAAATTGATGAAAAAGCGCTTGAAGAGATCGATGATGAAACACGCGTTCAATCTCGTCCTCCGATTGTTACTGTAATGGGTCACGTTGACCACGGGAAAACATCGCTTCTTGATCACATTCGCAAAGCAAATGTCATCTCTGGAGAAGCCGGAGGAATCACACAGCACATTGGTGCATACTCGGTACATCTTGAGGACGGTAGAGAAATCACCTTCCTAGATACGCCTGGTCACGAGGCCTTTACGGCCATGCGATCTCGTGGAGCTCAAATCACGGATGTTGTCATCGTTGTGATTGCCGCAGACGATAATGTGATGCCGCAAACAAAAGAAGCCATCAACCACGCTCAAGCAGCTGGGGTGCCAATCGTGTTTGCCATCAACAAGATTGATAAAGACGGAGCCAACCCCGATCGAATTAAAGAAGAACTCGCAGGAATGAATCTGCTTGTTGAGGAATGGGGTGGAAAGTATCAAAGTCAGGACATTAGTGCCAAGAACGGACTGAACATTGAAGAACTTCTTGAGAAGGTACTTCTTGAGGCCGAACTTCTTGAGCTTAAAGCCGATCCTGAGAAACGCGCTGCTGGAACCGTAATTGAAGCTTCTCTTGATAAAGGAAAAGGATACGTGGCAACAGTTATCGTTGAGGGAGGAACTCTATCAGTAGGAGATATGACTCTTGCTGGAAGCCATTATGGTAAAGTAAAGGCACTCCAAAACGAACGTGGCATGAACGTAGAAAGCGTTAGCCCGGGAAAACCGGTTACAATCTTAGGACTCAACGGTGCTCCAAGTGCAGGAGATAAGTTCTTTGTGTTTGAAGACGAACGTGAGGCTAAGAGCATTGCAACCAAACGGGGTCAGCTTCAAAGAGAACAAGGAGTTCGTGCTACTAAACACATCACATTGGATGAGATTGGTCGTCGAATCGCGATTGGAGACTTCCAAGAATTGAACATCATCCTTAAGGGTGATGTCGATGGATCGATTGAGGCACTTTCAGATTCCTTGCTCAACTTAAGTACTGAGAAAATTGAAGTCAATGTCATTCACAAGAGTGTTGGACAGATTTCAGAATCAGATGTTTTATTGGCGACCGCTTCGGATGCCATTATCATCGGATTCCAAGTACGTCCTTCAGCAAGTGCCCGTAAATTGGCCGAGAAGGAGGCAATTGACATTCGATTATATTCTGTAATCTACAACGCCATCGAGGAAGTTAAAGCCGCGATGGAAGGAATGCTCAAGCCGAAGGTTGAAGAGCAAATTGTTTGTAATGTGGAAATTCGAGAAACCTTTAAAATCTCGAAAGTTGGAACCATCGCTGGTTGTATGGTCACTGATGGAACCATTACACGGAACACACGCATTCGCCTCATTCGTGATGGTATTGTGGTGTACACTGGAGGTCTTGGTTCACTCAAACGTTTTAAAGACGACGTTCGAGAAGTGAAGAAAGGTTTTGAATGTGGATTGAACATCGCCAACTTCAACGACATTAAAGTTGGAGACGTCATCGAAGGGTACGAGGAAATCGAAGTGAAGCAAACGCTTTAGTCCATTTTAGGACTGAGTGGCGCAGTTTCGGTTGGCTTTTCCAATAGAATTTCAGGCAATTTTATTCTGTCTTCTACAATGAAGGCTTCTGGGAAGTCTTCTTTCAATTCCAGTAAAAACTTTGTTGCCCCAAGTTTAGTTCTAAAGTCCCCGACCCGCACTTTAAAGTTCGGCGTTTGGAATACACGATAACAACCCATTTCGGGGTAGAGTTTTAGAAACTCAGATTGCACTTCACTCGCTTGACTTTGGCTTTTCGATCCAGAACCGTAAAACAACTGAATTCGAAAGCCATTTATTTCAGGAAATTCTTTTTGATTTTCGATTTTAATCTGAAGCATTCGCTCAATTCTGGGGTCTCCAAGAATGGTGGTTCTGCCAGAATCGAACTCGAGAGTGTCAATTGCGGCAACCAGAGGAGCTGGCTGAGCATTTTCTACGAACATGCTGTCTTGGGAATAAAGGCCAGAGAATGACAGACTTAGAAAAAATAGGAGACCAATTGTTTTCAACATGAATTCTGTGTGGGGTAAAAACCGAGCCAAATGTATGAGACTCATGGAATCGGTTGAAACAATGAAAAAGCTCTTCATTCACAATTTAGATTATGTCTAAATTATTTTAACATTTTTAAAAATCTTCTCGACCCTTCGGTTCACATCGGTTTTCTACTAAATTTGCACGGGATTCACAGGCCCCGCTTGGGATTGAGACAAATTAAACCTCTGAAAATGACCCTATTAGGAATGCACTTTGCGCCTCGTTTTCATGCCACTTTTTTTGCTTTATTAACTTTTCTTTTGATCGGTTCATCCGCTGGCATGGCACAGGATGGTGAAAAACTGTTCCGAGCAAACTGCGCCAGTTGCCACAAACTGGACAAGAAATTGATCGGCCCTGCCTTGAGTGGTGTGACCGAACGTTGGGAGAGCAGAGAGAATTTGGTTGCATGGATTAAAAACTCGCAAGAGTACTTGGAAACAAGTGGCGACGCATATGCCACTGCGTTGTTCGAAGAATACAACGGAAGCATCATGCCAGCTCAGGCTGTAAATGATGAAGACATCGCTGCGATTCTTGGTTACATCGAGAATCCTCCGATTGCTGCCGCAGCTCCTGTTGTAGTTGGAGATCCAACCACCACTTCAAACGACCCAGATTACAGCAATTATTGGTTGGCTGGTTTCATCGTCTTAGCCCTAATCCTTATAAGAGTTCTATTCAGTTTGAGCAAGTCTCTCAAGCGAATGAATGCTGAAGTTGAAGGAACGGAGGTCAAAATTACAAGCTACTTTGGAAGCATTTCCAAATGGATGGGCAACAACAAGAGAGCAAGTCTTGGGATTTCCATC
>Ga0209504_1003060_pt1 | contig 10712 bp, 22 predicted proteins | sample COGITO_mtgs_1005_FD_184791 | JGI IMG/M metagenome (GOLD analysis project Ga0209504, IMG submission 184791) | Pelagic marine microbial communities from North Sea - COGITO_mtgs_100511 (SPAdes) (version 2) | ecosystem: Environmental > Aquatic > Marine > Epipelagic ...
AGTATAGACGACCGCGCCGTGGTCTTCTGCCAAGGAGACTCCTTGTAGGGGGGTGTCTAGAACCCTTATGGAATGGACGTTTGCACGAACCTCTAACGGCATGTGTTCATTTGAGTATTCTAACATGGCAAAATTATCTCCAAACTGGTTCTAACTTTATTTACATTGTGTTTACAGTTTATCATATAAATCCATCAACGGTTTCAGCACGTCCTTGACCTGTTCTTTCTCTGATGCTGGCCACTCTTCTGCTGGTCGTCTGTCTAGTATCTTAGTGAACTTTCCAATGAATGATGATGCAGTTCTTACCAGCCCAGGCAATGGCTTCGGTGTGACGTCGCGCATGTATTCCATTTGCTTTTGCTCCCATATCCCTGACTCGGTCAGTAGCCGCTTATCTAATCCATCACGCTTTTGATATGCGTCATAGAATGACAACGCGTGCTGCACCTCTGATGCCGTCATGTGTTCAGCCATGAATCCAAACAGGTCTTGCTTGTGTATTTGTTTGGCCTTTTCAATCAGCGCCCCAACCTTTGCAGTCTTCTCGAATGCTGTGTTGATGGCGTCTCTAGCTTTTGCAACTGCCTCCTTTGCTTCGGGGTGAGCAATAGCAATGGCGCTGTGTAACTGCTGGTCAATGCCTGTTCTTTGTATTTCCATATGTGTAAGTGTTGTTGTTTAGATTAATCTCGTTTTGAAATTCCTTGGTGTATTTGCTCAATGCTTGAGGTGACATGCCCATTGCTCTCATCCTTTGTGTCATGCTTTGCCCTTCGCATAGGGCATCCAATCCCAGCGCATAAGCCACCGCCCATGATGCCATTCGCGGGCTGTCTGATTCTAGTATGTACGACAATGCAATATTGATTACTCTGAGGCCGCGTTTAGATGCCTCTCTGTAACTGTTCTCCTCGGTCGCTGGCTCGTCGTCTGGATAGACGAAATCTATTGATGGTTCGTTCATGCTTTGTATGGGTTGTGGTTGTGATTGCTCAATGGTGCTTCACCGCGTGCTTCTAGTGTTTTTTGTAGTAGCGCCAATGCCCTCCATGCTACCTTTGCCGCGTGTAAGATGCCGTCCTCATCCATCTGGTCGTATTGCATCAGGTGGCGCAATAGAGCATCTGGCTCGTCTGTTGATTTCTCTCTGGCCCAGTGTAATGGCTCGCCCTTGTTGTGTTGCTCATTACCTCGCAGACTACACACTGACACTTGCCACAATGCGTCTGGGAAGTAACTGACTGCCCCGCTGAATACCGGTGCTTGTTTGCGCTCATGGTGCTTGTCTTGTGCAATCTCTTGCTCAAGCTCAACGTCGCCCATGCCGACTGCTATTGGTTTGTATTTCGTGCGTGTGTTCATGGTGTTTAAGCTGCTGGTTGTAGTTTCCTAATTACCTCTGTGATCAGTGGCTGAATGTCCTTGTCTGAACTCGCCTCGTTGACCTTCTTGATGGCATACAAAACAGTGCCATGGTCTCGGTTGTCGAAGCACTCGCCGACCTGGTTAAGTGACAGGTGAGTTTTCTTGTATACGAGTGCCATGCAGAGTTGCCGCGCAAAGCTCGCTGGCTGCCTCCTGCTGCGTCCTAAGATGATTTCCGAGTCGATACCCCAGACGGATGACACAGCGCGTATAATCGCCTCTATTTGCGAAATGTCTTTTTTCGCTGGTGTGATTGCTCGGGCGTTCATTTGGCGAACTGGTTAGAATATTTCCGCTCGGTCTCGTATTGCATCCGGTATGCCTTGTCCGTGTCCCATTCCCTCATTGATCCGCAGTAAACCCGCTTGCCGTTGATGTAGGTGTTGACCAAGTATACGGCCTGTAGTGTGTTGTAATAGCATCCGCGCACGCCTGTCTGCGGGTGCAGCTTTGGCGCGGGTTGCTTTGCTCTCAGCTTCGCCGTTGCTCGGCTTAGTGCTGCCATCTCGTTTGGTGTCCAGTTGTGGAATATTCCCATAGTTTTATTGTGTTATAGATTTGAAAAAGTAGGTCATGAAGTCAGCCCAGCGTTTAGGGTCGTCTGCAATCGCCTGGTCGCTGTCTTCGATGTTGTGAGTCTGTTTGAATGCCGCCAATTCGGTTGCATATTCGGAGATGTCCACGGCTTGAGGCTCTTCTGGCTCTGGTGGGCGTGGTTGTGACACTCTAGGCTTGTGCTTGCTTGACCACCTCTGGCAACTCGCCCAGACGTCTGCAAATGTCTCTACGAACTTGCTGCGGCTGTTGGGTCGCCAGAACGCCTTTGCGTTGTCCACATATGCTTTAAAAAACCGTGTAAGCGTGTGCCAGTCGTCAGCGTCCAGTTCAGCCATTTGAGCTGCTGCACCACCGTGTAGGAATTGCTCTTCAGAATAAGCCCATCGTGCCGGCTTCTGCCACTCTGGTCTGAGGTTGTTGATTCTGGTTTTTAATTCATCAAGTGGAGATGGTTCAGAGCTGGGGGGCGTATTTTGCTCTTGTGCTTGGCCTTGCCCCTGCCCCTGTCCTTGTCCCTGTCCTTGTCCTTGTCCTTGCACAATCGAAGAATTTTCAGAAAAAAGTGGCACGCTAGTGGCAGATGACTGGCAGATAGGTGGCACGTCACTGGCAGATATCCACCCAACCCGTTCATCACAAAGCAGGTCAAGTGACCTTAGAAGCAGGTCATGATCACAGCGTATCAGCATCGCAATCTGTCGCGTCGTCATTGGCGTGCCGTTGCTATTTATGAACATTCCGCGCACATCCCGCCTCATAGTGGCCGCCTGCTGACATAATGCCACAAACGTGCCGTATGCCTGCCATGCTTCTGCCGGTTCAAATTCTGACATTAATGCTAGGTATCCAGCACTGTCACACCCGCTCGGCATGTAGTAAAAACCGAGGCGTTGACGCTTGCGAGAATCGGCATTCTCAAACGTCTCTTTCCATTTCTTTATAGTGATTGTTTTCATTCTTTTTCTTTAGTAATAACCAAGCTCATGCCTGGCTCTGATTCTGCCCAAAATTTAGTGATTCCTAGATAGATGACTTGGGAATCATCTCTCCAAACTTGTATGCCCGTCAGCGCGTCCATGACCCCTTTGGCGAGGTTGTCTGCGTCTGGCTTGCTTGTGTGGTGCTTCGGTGCTGATTCCTTCAGTAGATGCGCATATTTACCCGTGCGGAAGTGCGACTTCGGCCGCGGCATGTAGAAGCACATTGTCACCCTGATAGGCTCAGAGATTGCCTTGCCTGCGTGTTCGCGCATCTCCATGGCAACGGCACCCTTCCAGCCCTCTGCGGTGCCAGGATCGTAAACCCTCGCCTTGCCCCCGCGCGAGAATGCGCGAGGACGTGGCTGGGCCTTTGGAGTGCCAATTATGTTTGCGTGGATTGCCATTAAAACGGAATGTCGTCAGATACTGGCTCCGATGCTGCTACGGTCGCTTGTTGTGCACCGGCTGTTTCTGGGCCCTCCAATCTCCACGCAACCAGGTTGACGTAGTATTTTTCATTATACTCGCGCCCCCTCACGTTGAAGTGAACCATCACCTTGTCGCCAAGCTGGTATTTATCCACCAGTGAGGTCTTATCCTTCACTAGCTCGAACTTGATATCTTGCGGGTATTCACCGTCATCAGTGGTCTTGATAACGAACTCACGTTTGGTGAACCCGCTGTCAAATTCGATGATGTCGTCAATGGCGATGATCGCGCCTTCTTTGCTCATATTACTCATGTGTATTATTGTTGTTGTTTGTTGTTTCTGTTTAGAAATATTCGTTAAAGATCTCCCAATTATTCAGCGGCCCCTTCGTCGGTGACCACCTGTGCGTTGCCTTACCCGCGAGCGCATCCAGCCGGTAAAACGCCCACGTATTCAGCTCCATGATGAAGCAGGCAATGATGTCAAAATCCCCATCCACGTAACGTGTCAGTCTGGGCTTGCCTGTGTTGGCTTTGTGGTTGTTCCATGATTGCCCGCTGCCCACTAAGAACTTCCATGACTCACTGAACGCGCCACATTTTTTGCGTTGTTGTGTTGCCTTCTTTACCTGCACACCAACCAGGGGGAATCCTGGCTTGCGGACGGCAACATCAACTTTTGTTCGGTGAGTCATGGGTGTAAATATCTCGACGCTGTCTAGGTGTCGGTGGGCGTGGTGAATGAATGCCGCTTCGGCGTGGTCTCCTGTGTTGTTCGGCATTGGTTTGTTGTTGTGAAATGTATCCAGCTTTTATGCGGTTACTGGATTGGCGATGAAAATGACCACCCACACTACTGGGCGCCGCAATACCAAATGGTTCAGATGTTTGTGTGGCCGTCGATTTCGTCTTCGTCTTGGTGGTGTCCGAACATCGCTCGCCCAAGCAGGATCGGCTTCTCATATTTCATCGGCCACCAGTTCTTTTCTGCGGCTCTAACCAGCTTTCCGAGCAGGTGATTAAACATGTCTTGCCCGTCTGCGATATCGGCTGCGGGTATCTCAGTCACGGCAACCTCGTACGGTGCTTTACTGTCTTGCCAGATGATCTGGAAACGGTCGCGTTGATCGTTCGGGTGCTGCATATTCCACAGGCCCAGATAATGAGCCGCTTGCACGTTGTATCCGAATTTGGCGATTGTCTTGGCGAACCCGCCGGCGCTGAAGTCTGCCGTTGTTTTGAGGTCGACCAGAAACGGCTCGCCCTCTGGTGCCAGGTCAACCAGCCCCTTGAGCTGGATTTCCTTATCACTGTGCGGGTGCTTAATCTTATTGAGGAGCATCACCTGTGTCTGGCTCTTCTCAATGATGGCGGCTGAGTGCTTGTGCTTCTTTGTTAGCACGTCCACCGCCTTGTGTGCCTCGTCGATCAGCTCGGCATCCACAATGGTTTTGTTGTTGGACAACATTTCTGCCTTCCATTCGCGCGATTCCTTGGTGCGGAATGAGTCAAAGGGTGAGATTGCAAATTCAGTTTGCAGGTCTTCGGGTGCGGTGATGATAGTGTCCACCAGGCTGCCCCATGCCATGTTGGCGGTTGGTGCGAATTGGCGAGGGTGAAAGCGCCACTTATAGAGTGATGATTGATACAGCTCAAAGATGGCGCTCTTGCTCAACCATGACTCGGCGCTGAAGATGTCGCTGCGGTCGAGGGTGAGCTCGGAGTGGTATTGGCTAGGTAATATTTTCAGGTTGTTCATAGTGTTATTTCCCGTAAAGGTTCATCGGTCTCACACGCACACAGGGCACATTCTTCTTGCCGAATGATTCCGTTGTCGTGGCGAACAGGGTAATCTTCTTGCCCACCCAGTCGTCCATTTCGTTGCCATGTGCCAGGCCGATGGTGCGGCCGTTGGTCTTATTCAGAATCAGCCCCTTGTCGGTCTCGTTGAAGTAGACAATCGGCTTGTCGATCACTGTTCCGTCGGCTGTCTTCTCAGCGTTCGGTGGCGTCACTGATTTGATGGTCAATGTCGCGTCCTTTCCTGTGACGCATAGAGCGTCTATGTAGTTGCCTTGGAAGGCTTCGCTTACTTTCATAGTGTTGTTTTTAGGTTTAAATATTGTTTGAGTTGTTGCTTGTCGTGTTTGTCGCCCTTGGCCAAATTGTCTTTAGCCCATAAGGGTTGCAGGTTTGTGTAGTGGTTTAGTTTTATCAATTCATCCGCTGTTGTTGCTGCCGACAACGGGAGCACATGGTCAATGTGCCACTGCCCATAATTAGAAAAACTCATACCCTCTTGAAACAGCCCCTCCATGTGCTTCATGAAGTCCACACAAGAGCACCCCAAAATCTGATAGGTTTTTGATTTTTTTGTGAAGCCCTTGTTATTAAAAGCATTAGTAATAGCCGACCGGATTGATGTTTCCATTTTATACAAATGGTCTTCCCCCCTGCGTTTCCTCTTATAATTCCTGTGAAAACTTTTGCCCCCCTTGCTTTGTCTCCATGCGTCTGCCTTACACGTCAGTGCGTCGTATTGATCTTGTTCAATCCATTTTTCAAAACCCCTTGCCTCTAAAGCGTAAGCCCAAAAAACCTTATTGTCGCATGTTCTGGTTGTGCCCCTGGTGAGTTGTTTTTTGAGGCCTTCATATTCTTTTTTTCTTTTATCTGCCCACCTTCTCTTTCGCTGTTTAGATGCCGCTGCCTTGCGTTGGTATGTCTCAGCCGACACCCACATTTGTCCGTTTACTGATGTATCGTGGTATCTCCAGAAGACCTTGCCATCTTCACGCCCATCACCCCGTTTGAGTTTGGTTTTCATATTTATTCTGTTTCCTCTTCCGCGTGCCAGTGCCAGATGGTTTGCTCTATTTCGTTTTTGATGGCCGACTTCTGGTAGTGGCCCTTATTCTGGTAGCCGATTTTTGTCTCGGCCTTGCTGATGTCGAAGTCGCGGCCGTGGAACTTGCCACCGTCGCAGATGTTCTCTTTTAACTGATCCATTGGTTGCGCTTTTTGTCTGCCTGGCGCTTCATGTCGTTGAGGCGTTTGGCTTCTAGTTTCTTATTCACCGCACCGATGGCGATAATCACCGCAAGGGCTCCGGCTGTTGCAAGGGTGGCGATGCTCATGAGTTCAGAATGGCGAGGGTTGATACTGCGAGAACGAACCCGACATGCACCGCGAGGATCACTGCCATGCAGCGCAAGATGGGGTCTCTGCGTGCGCGTAGTGCGGCCACTCTAATCTTCCGTTTCAGTTCCCTCATCGTTCTGTTGCGTTTGTGGTTTTTGATTTGATAAAACATCATAAATTGCTTTTAAGTTTTCGTTGCACAGGGTGGTCTCTTGCCACTCCTGGCTTTCTTTGCGTCGGTAGCTGTCTTCTGCGTAGCTCATCGGGCGAGTTGGTATTGCGCGAACTTCTTACCTTCGCGTTCGATCATCTTGGTGCGTATATCAAAACCTGCATTTCGTAGGTCATTGATCCGGCTCGCTAGTCGCCAGCATCCATATTTATGGAAGGCGTCTGACTGCGTGATTTTCCAGCCGCGCTTGAGGTGGCTGAGTATCTTCTGTGCTTGTGTTTTCGTTTTCATATTATTGCTTATTGGTATTGCTTCAGTTCAGAGGCTGGGATCAGCTTCTTGTAAATATTTGGCACACGCTTGATGGTGCCGGCAGAGAGATGGCGATAAACGTATTCGGGCGACAGGTTGGTCGCGGCGGCAAACTCGGCAACGGTGAGAGGTTTCGAGTGTGTCGTCATCTCTGAGAGGCGAAGGGCGACCGCTTCTGCCAGTGCTGACTCTTGCTCTTCAGTGAGCTCAAGAGAGACGATCATTGTGCGACCTCCTCTGCTGCTGAGTTGAGTGTTTCGCGGATCACTTCTGACACGGATTTAAATCCGTTAGCGTGGGTGATTAAGAAGTCCTTAGTTCTTTCAGGTAATCCAGTGAGGGGGATTGTCGGTAGTGTGTTTGGCGCTGCGTCGCTTGGCATGTAATGGATTATGCACCTTTTATGCACCAAGTCTACACCTTTTATATCTTTTTTTGCACCTATTGTCTTGCACTGTGCAACAAGTCGCTTACAATCAACACATGATCAGTCCACACACATTGCCTAAGATTGATGAAATAGAGCTGTGGCGCAAAGCCAACTCTATCAGCCGAGTTACCCTTGCAGAGACCTTGGGGGTGTCTCTATCTATGTACACGAAATGGTGCTCTACCAAATCGAGCAAAGACATACCGCCTCACATGCAGGCAGAAATGCAGCAGAGAATGTCCCCGCGAAAGGAGGCGCTCCCTGACCGCATCAGCATTAGTGCATCATGGGAAGAGGTGCAGGCATGGTCAAAGGCGTTTAAACAATCGCCAGACGCAGACTTACAGAGCTGGATGCTCAATGAGCTCAACAAAGCGGCTCACAAATAAGATGCTAAAAAGGAATTTAACTCCCACCGACCCGCATCGGTTCATGCTCCGGCTCAAAAAGAGTCAGATGGGAATTCGAAACAGAACGCTGGCTAAAGCGTTCGAGGGTGACGGCAAATGCCCACACAGGATCAATGGTGAAGTTACAATCTTCGCATATTACTTTGTGAGTGGCCCAGTCAACTTGGAGGGAGGAATGATCGCACACAAATAGAGAATACAAATCTAGCAGACTAACACAACCCTAACATGTCATGCACCACCTAATGCACTACCTAAGGTTGCAAATTGCACCTAACTGGCACAAAGTCTACACAATTCTTGCCCCATGAAACCATTATTCCATAAGGGAAAACTAAGTGAGACAAGGGTTTAAGCGATTTAGGAAACCACCGTTCTATCCATTGAACTACGGGGGCAAGGTATTTGTTCTTAGTGACTTACGTGTTTTGCTTGTTTTCCATGCACCACCCTCATGCACTACCTAAGGGCAGAGTTTGACACGCTTGAGAGAATATGTTTGAGTAATAGCATGAAAAAAGGCGTCTGGGAAAAGGTGGAACAGAACATGGTGCGGCATGTGCCGACGGGCAGTTTGTATCTCAGAGCCAAGGTGGGTGGCAAGTCGATTCGTCGAGCTCTCGGTGTCGACTCTGTGCGGCCTGCTAAGATCGTGCGCGACCGGATGCTTGCCGAGTTGAGAGCGGCGGCTGGTAGCTTCAATGCCGAGACCATCAGCGTGGGCGATGCTCTTGCGTTCACAAAGCAATGGTATGAGAACAGACCACTCTCAGAACAGAAGAAATCCTCGCTGATCTATCGCCGGCAGATTCTCAAGGTGCTGGCCCAGACATTGCCACAGACGTCACCACGGCAATGGACGCATGACACCGTTGAGGGATGGTGGCAGAGCCCTATCATCCGGCGGTATTCAGCGACAAGGCGCAATGGGATGCTAGACACAGTGCGCAAGATGTTTGACTTGCTGATTGAAAAAGGGGTGAGAGCAAACGATCCGTCGGCGAGAATCAAGCGCGTGCGTGTCATTACCAAGCCACCCTCAGTGCCTGGGAGGGGTGATCTTGAGCGCGTGCTGGTGGACATAGCCGCGCAGAATAGTGACTACGCGGTCGAGTCGTCGCATATGGTGGCATTCCTTGCGTATAGTGGCTGCCGCATTGGTGAGGCCAGACATGTCCAATGGGCAGATATCACTGATGAGACCATCACCATCACCGGTGGCGAGGCAGGCACAAAGAACCGTGAGATAAGACATGTGCCAATCATCCAGCCTATGCGCGAGCTGCTCGAACAGATGCGCTACGACGGGGCGGCTGGGAATGTATTTACAATTCGCTCTCCACGGTTCGCCATCACCAATGCTTGCCGGCGTTGCGGCGTTGATCCGTTCACGCCGCACACGCTGCGGCACCTGTTCGTGACTGTGTGCCTAGAGTCAGGCGTTGACATCCCCACGGTGTCGAGATGGGCGGGCCACAAGGATGGCGGGGCCTTAATCATGAAGGTTTATGGTCATCTCAGAGACGAACACAGTCAACAGCAGGCCAAGCGTGTGCAGTTTTAATCCTTCTTGCGTGCGATTTCCTTTGTGAGATCATTGATGGCGTCGCTGAGTCTGTTGAAGCTCTTGTCGTGTCTCTCGCTTTCCTTCTCCCGCTGGTCCTCATGCTTGCTGACTATCGTGCCAATCAGATTGTCCTTCTTTTCCAGCGCAGAGAGAAACCAGCGGCACACGCCCACGATGCAGCCGATGGCAAATCCCGCCACCCCATAATCAACAAGAATGGACGGATCAAACATGGCTATTTATTGAGGCGGGTTGTGGTCAAGTAAAGGTGAATTGTGGTCAGCCCACTTGCGGAAAAAATAAACAGGCGCATTGCCGACTGCACTGCGACCGGCACGGTTGGCAGCATGTGAAAATATGCGAGCGCGGCAAACACCAGCGTGCCAGCACCGAGACATGCCTCACCGATCAGTTGCCACATGAGTGCCTTGCTGAGTTTCTTGCTGCCACCATGGAGGTGGCTTGCTTGTTGTTTGAACTTGGCTGCCACGAAGATGGACAGCACCACGGTGGATGTGCCAAGTATGACGATGAGTAAGGTTAAGTAGTCTATCATAATTCTAAATGGTTTTCTATGCGCGTGACGCGCTGTTCCAGGGTGAGCGTTGACTCACAGCCAAGGTGGTTGATGATGCCATCAGCGATTGCCTCGGCGTGCTGTTGCTGAATCTCGTCGCTGGAGATCCAGTGTGCCTCGTCTACGTTGCTTAGGAAACAACATTCAACCAAGCACGCTGCCATGGACGTGTTCTGGAGGACGCTGAAGTTGGCTTCTTTTAAGCCGCGAGCAGGTAAGTCTTGAAATCGAGACGCATACTGTTTGCCGATGCTGGCTGCCAATGGGTCTGCGCCTGTGTCGCCCACGCTGGTGAAGATCTCCCAGCCACTTGCGCTGGTGTTGCTGGCGCTGTTACAATGAATAGAGATGAATGCCGCAACGTCGCCGAGCTGGTTGGCGTAGTTGCTACGGTAGCTAAGTGAGACGAAGGTGTCATCGTCGCGCGTCATGAACACCTCGAAAAAGTTGGCAAGGATAGCACGCACCTTGTGTGCGATTGATAGCACCACGTCGCTCTCACGCAGTCCGTCCATACTGACGGCACCTGGATCGCTGCCGCCGTGACCGGGATCTAAGCAAACAGTTTTCACTTAGCAGGCTCTATGATCTGAATGGCAGTCGGCACTTTTGGCATGATAACCAAGCCGCCCTTGGCGCTGTATGAGCCTTCTAGCTTGTCGTTATTAATGCCAACGGTTAAGCCCGCACATGATGCGGTGATTAGTG
>Ga0209504_1003067_pt1 | contig 10699 bp, 10 predicted proteins | sample COGITO_mtgs_1005_FD_184791 | JGI IMG/M metagenome (GOLD analysis project Ga0209504, IMG submission 184791) | Pelagic marine microbial communities from North Sea - COGITO_mtgs_100511 (SPAdes) (version 2) | ecosystem: Environmental > Aquatic > Marine > Epipelagic ...
CATATAACGGTGGTTTACAAGCGGCTTACCAGGCTTTACAGGGCACAGGTCTTTTAAGTGCTGAGGAAGTGGCAAAAAGAACCATTTCTTTTTCAGCGGGAGCTGGAAATGCAGTAGTGATTGTAGATGAGTCTCTGACAGATTTAGGAGCTATTAATCCAGCTTTTGCAGCCCTACCAAAATACAGACAGGCTACTGCAGAAGATTTACTAGTACTACCTGCTTCTGCGTTTATTGGAACTTTAGCGGTACCAGGAAACCCACTTACTGTAAATGGTGTAGCGGTTCCTTTAGCAGACAAATGGGTGTTAACTCCTCAGGAGCAAGCAGAAATTAAAACGGCTATTGACGGTTACAACAATATCATAAAAGCAGCAGCTACAGCTGCTGGTTTAGCTCATTTTGATGCCAATGCTTATATGAAACAATTGGCTTCAGGAGGGATTACTGACGGGAAATTCACAGTGACTGCTAATTTGGTGACTGGTGGTATTTTTTCATTAGATGGGGTTCATCCTAACCCAAGGGGTTATGCGTTATTGAGTAACCTAATGATGAAGACTTTAGACGCTAAATTTGGCTCTAATTTTGAAGCTTCTGGTAACTTATTAGATATAGGAGATTATCCTACGAATTTTAGCCCTGCAATGCAGTAAAAAAGTGCTTCATAAAAATATAAATCCCCCTATTTTCTTTTACCAGAAAATAGGGGGATTTTGCTTTTTAAAAAAAGTCGTATTTGCCGTTTTTAATTCCCAGAGAAAGGCTTATATTTGCACCCTAAAATCAGAACAAATAGTGTGCTGATTTTAAACAAAGTATGTAAATCTTTATAAACAATAAAACAATGACTCAAGGTAACGCTAAAGTTTCACAAATTATTGGCCCTGTAGTAGATGTAGAATTTAACGCAGGAACTGCACTTCCTAAAATTTACGACTCCTTAGAAATTAAAAAGGCAGACGGAACTATTTTAGTGTTAGAAGTTCAATCTCATGTGGGAGAGAATACAGTTCGTACAATATCTATGGATTCTACAGATGGTTTAAGTAGGGGAACTGAGGTTTCAGCTACGGGTAGCGCCATTCAAATGCCTGTTGGAGAAGATGTTTATGGACGTCTTTTTAATGTGATTGGAGACGCAATTGATGGTTTGGGTAATTTACCTAAAGCCGGAAAAGATGGTTTGCCAATACACAGACAAGCGCCAAGATTTGAGGATCTTTCTACAGCTACAGAAGTATTGTTTACAGGTATTAAAGTAATTGACTTGATTGAGCCTTACGCAAAAGGAGGTAAAATTGGATTATTCGGTGGTGCCGGTGTAGGTAAAACAGTATTGATTCAGGAGTTAATTAACAACATTGCCAAAGGACACGGTGGTTTATCCGTGTTTGCGGGCGTTGGAGAACGTACAAGAGAAGGAAATGATTTGTTGAGAGAGATGTTAGAGTCTGGTATTATCAAATACGGAGATGACTTCTTGCACTCTATGGAAGAAGGTGGTTGGGATCTTACAAAAGTAGATAAGTCTGCTATGAAAGAATCTAAAGCAACCTTTGTATTTGGTCAAATGAATGAGCCTCCTGGAGCCCGTGCTCGTGTAGCACTTTCTGGTTTGACAATTGCGGAATACTTCCGTGATGGTGCCGGAGAGGGACAAGGAAAAGACGTTCTGTTTTTCGTAGATAATATTTTCCGTTTTACTCAAGCAGGATCTGAGGTGTCTGCATTATTAGGTCGTATGCCTTCTGCAGTAGGATACCAACCAACATTGGCTACAGAGATGGGTGCCATGCAAGAGCGTATTACCTCTACTAAGAGAGGTTCTATTACTTCTGTTCAGGCTGTTTATGTACCTGCAGATGATTTAACAGATCCAGCACCAGCAACTACCTTTGCTCACTTAGATGCTACTACGGTATTGTCTCGTAAGATTGCAGAGTTAGGAATTTATCCTGCAGTTGATCCATTGGATTCTACGTCAAGAATCTTAACAGCTGAAATTTTAGGTAAAGACCATTACGGTTGTGCACAAAGGCTAAAAGAATTGTTACAACGTTACAAAGAATTACAAGACATTATTGCCATTTTAGGGATGGAAGAATTGTCTGAAGAAGATAAATTAGCGGTTGGTAGAGCAAGAAGGGTACAGCGATTCTTGTCTCAGCCTTTCCACGTGGCAGAGCAGTTTACTGGAATCCCGGGTGTATTGGTAGATATTAAGGAAACCATTAAAGGGTTTAATATGATTATGGATGGTGCATTAGATCACTTACCAGAATCTGCCTTTAACTTAAAAGGGACTATAGAAGAGGCTATTGAGGCTGGAGAAAAAATGCTAGCAGAAGCTTAATCATTCCTTTAAACTTAAATGACTACTATGTATTTAGAAATTGTATCTCCAGAAGCCACCTTATATGCAGGAGAAATTACAGCGGTAAGCGCTCCTGGTTTAGATGGTTCTTTTCAGATTTTAAGTGCCCATGCCCCACTAGTAGCTTCTTTACAGGCTGGTGTGCTTAAATTACAAGGCGTTTCTGAATTAATTGAAGCCCATGCGGCTAAGTTTTCTGCATTGGAAAAAGGGGTATATACCCTTTCAGTAAACAGTGGGACTTTAGAGGTTAAAAACAACAAAATCATAGTCTTAGCAGACTAATTCAATGATATTACTATCAAAAGCTGCTATTCTAAATAGCAGCTTTTTTTGTTTTAATACGACAATTACCAAAGCCTATTTTTTTAAATATTTGCAGAGTATTATGTTTAATTTTTGTTTAGTATAACTCAAAAGATCATGAAAAGTATCCTTAAAACACTTTGTTTTTTAGCCTTTAGTTTCGTGTCTCAAACGGTCTTTTCTCAAGATTCAATAGTGACTCAAAACCTTAAAGAAGTAGTGGTGCGTAGCGGAAGAATTGACCTTCCTTTGTCTGAAAATTCTAGAACCTTGATTATTGTTGGTGCCCAAGAAATAAAAAATGCTGCAGCCACTAATTTAGTAGACTTACTTCAGTCAGTGGCAGGTGTAGACATTAGAAGAAGAGGCGCAGGAGGCCAGCAAGCAGATTTATATATTAGGGGAGGTAGTTTTGACCAGACCCTTTTATTAATAGACGGTATAAAAGTAGACGACCCACAAACAGGACACCACACCCTTAATATGGCATTACCAATAGAGCTTATAGCGCGTATTGAAATAGTCAAAGGTCCTTCTGCACGTATATTTGGTCAAAACGCTTTTACAGGTGCTATTAATATAGTCACTAAGAAGGATTTAGGCGCACAAGGCATTGCTAGATTGAGTGTGGGATCTTTTAATCAGTTTCAAGGGGCTGTAAGCACCCAATTAAAGCAGGAGAATAGTGATCAGATCTTACATTTTTCTAGAAACAGCTCTCAAGGATATCGGTATAATACAGATTTTAAAAACAACAATTTCTTTGCTAAAAGCACCTTTAATAAGGCCCAACAGCCCATAGTGCTTATGGGAACTTTTTTGGACCGGTCTTTTGGCGCCAATGGTTTTTATGCTACACCTAGCGCTGTAGATCAGTTTGAACGTACTCAGGCCAGTTTGGTTTCTGTGCAGACCTCCATTGCGTCTGAGCATTGGGTAGTGACCCCAAGTGTGTACTGGAAGCGCAACCAAGATTTATACATCTATATAAGAAACAATCCTGGGGTTTATAGAAATCTGCATCTCTCAAACAAAGTAGGTGGGGCTTTAATGGCTAGAAATTTCAATGTTCTTGGAACCTCAGGCTTTGGATTGGAAGTGGCTCAGGTGAGTATAAGAAGTAATAATTTAGGCAATAGAGACAGGTTTCAGGCCAATGGTTTTGTAGAACATCGCTTTTCTTTTTTAGAAGATAAATTAGATGTGACTCCTGGAGTGGCTTTGAATTATTTTTCAGATTTTAAGTTTCATGCATTTCCTGGAATTGACTTTGGATACCGAGTAAGCAATGATTTTAAGACCTATGCCAATTTTGGGTACACTTATAGAATTCCTACTTATACAGATTTATTTTATGCAGATAGGACCACTATTGGAAACGAAAATTTAACCCCTGAAGAGGCCCTTTCTTGGGAGTTGGGTGTTGCGTATAACCGAGATGATTTTACGGTCCAAAGTGCCTTTTTTAGAAGGGATACAGACAATTTAATTGACTATGTAAAGTTTGACGAGACAGCCCTTTGGGAGGCCCAAAATTTTGCTGCCTTGGCCACCTCTGGGGTGGAGATAAACTTGGCCCAAAAATTCACCCTTTTTGGTCTTGATCAAACAATGTCAATGGGCTACACCTTCATAGACGACGCCATTAAAGACACACAAGTGCCTTTTTCTAGATATGCGATTAATTCTTTAAAGCATCAGCTAACAGCGAACACCCAACTAAAATTGGCGAAGCAATGGCCCCTGTCATTGTCCTATAGGTATATGGAAAGGACCAATGGGACTAGTTATCAGGTGTTAGACGCTGCCTTGCGTTATGAGACACCAAAGATTACTTGGTCATTAGTGGGAAATAATATTTTAGACGCTAAGTTTTCTGAAACCAATCTAGTGCCTGCACCAGGGGCTAATGTGTTGTTTTCTATGACGTATCAATACTAGTTTTTAAATAAGCGTCACAAACTTATTGGCAAAGTAAATTGGTCTAAGGCTGTTTATTTAGAGAAAGGTAATATCTGGTACAACTGGGCTTTTCCTATGAGGGTGTCTTTGGTATAACGTTGGCTCATTTTTTTTATAAACTGGGTCTCCAGAACGCCCCTACCTTTAAAAATACTGTTTTTGTGATCTATAACAATCACTGCTGGCTTTAGGGAATCTAAAATATAGCTCAATTCTTCTTGAGCTGTTTTTCTCTTGTTGTAATATGGAAAGAGATGGTTTCTGAATAAATTACTAGGATGGGTCACAGCCATAGTGGGGGGTCTTTTGTCTAGTATCCAATACCCAATATGGTATTCTAAAAATAAGATATTGTCTAAAGGGCGTTGCTTTTTCTTTAAATAAGCAGGTACTTCAATACCCTCCCCATTGTAATAGGTTCCATGTACTTGTTTGTTTTTGTAAATAGCCCCGTATTCTTTATAGGACTCAAAAGGGAGAAGTACGCAAAAAATAACAAATAAACCAATCGCTTTTTTTGAAGACAAATACCGTTCAAAACCCAACCAAGCGCAGAGTATAAAAATAAGTGGATAACATTGTAATAAATAATGTCCATTGACTTTCCCTGCCATTATAAAGGAGCCTAACATGCCAATTGTACTCAAAAGTACCAGGGGATAGTTGGTCTTATCGGATTTTTTGTTTTGGGGTTTTTGGAGGCTTTTGACCAGTAGAAAAGTTAAAACTCCAACAATTGGAAGCAATAGAAAGGCTGTGTTCCAATGGAATACTGCATAGGCTCTAGGGGCTAGAAACACCGCTTTCCACCATTCTTGAAATGCGTTTTCTCTAAGGTATGGAACAGCTGTGACACCTATTCCGATTAGTACGCCTAGTCCGGAGCTAAAGGATGTTATTAGGGTATTTTTGATGCCTTTCGCTAATAAAAACTTTAGCGAAATGTAAGCTGCACACAGTAAAATAGGATAGGCTAAATTGAGTTTAGACATGGCGCTGAGGCCAAAGAAAAAGCCTCCAAGGCCCCAAAGCACCCATTTTTTGTGAGTTAATTCTTTGTAGGCATAACCCCATACCACTAATCCCCCCATATAAAAAAACATGGATATATGTTCAGACATGACCCCTTGAACACTGCCAAACAGGCTGGAAAAATACAGGGACAGTAATGCTAAAATGAATGCCTTCTTTTCAGAATTATTGTTGTTGCGAAGAAAAGCATATACCATAAAAGAGGTGGCGCTAACAATAAACACACCGCCCATTCTAATCCACCAAAGGGACTTCCCAAAGACTGTTATCATTAGGCCAAAATAGCCAAATGTGAGGGGAGGCTTAAGATCCCATAGGGTAAGATAGGGCAGGTAGCCGTCTGCCCACGCTTGTCCCATCAAAATAAAAGTACTTTCGTCCTTGTCTATATAGTCTCTGAAAAAAAAAGGAAATCTGATCGCAAAAGCCACTATAAAGAGCGCTAGAAAAACCAAAAAGGCTTTTGATTTTTTATTGTCTTTAGTGATTTTATAAAGGTGGGACATTTAAATATCTAAATAGTAGCCGTTAGTTTATACAGTAGCAGTTAGTTTATACCTTAGCCGTTGGTTTATAGAGAGTGATTTGGGCTTAGGTGTCTGTTTCGCTAAAAGGCAATTCTTTAATTTTATCGTAAATTAAGTGAGACTCCCATCCCCTGTAAAACAGGTACTGCATGAGTTTTCTTTTCTGTATTTCCAGGGAACTTTCTCTTAAAGAAAGTCCTTTTTTATAAGCCAATTCGTTAAATGTACTTAAATATTCTCCGGGGTGGATCTCTTTCAGTGCTTTCTTAATACAGTATTCAGAGATATTTCGCTGTTTCAATTCTGAAACTATTCTCGATTTCCCCCACTTCTTAATCCTAAATTTTCCTCTGGCAAATGCCTCTGAAAACCGGAGTTCGTTTAGAAAATTATTTGTGATTAATTCGCTAATAATTTGATCTATAGCAGCTGGTATCATACCCATCTCCCTTAGCTTGTCGTTTACTTCTTTATGACAACGTTCTTGATAGGCACAATAACGCGCTATCTTTTTTTTCGCTTCGTCTAGAGTATAGCTGGGATTCATGCAAGAATTTTGAATTTTAAAGGTACGCAAAACCTTAAAAAAAAGGCAAAAAAAAAGCGGTCCGTTAGGACCGCTTTTTTTAATATATAGTTTTTCCGTCATTGTTTTTAAAACGGTACTCTAGATACTGATAGGCATCTCGAGGTTGAATTTTTACCCATTTTTTGTATTCCAAAAACCATTTTTGTCTAATGGAAGGAATGCCTTGGGAAAGGTAAGCTGCAATGAAAGGATGTACATTTAAGGTTACTTTGTGGTCCTTAGAAGGGCCTACTAAAAGTTTCTGTAAATCTGCTGTAATTTTATCCAGCAAAACAATAGGCGCTTCTACTTCCTTACCTGTAATGGTCGGTAGTGGCTCAGTTGTCTTAATATTCATTTCGGGTCTTACCCTTTGTCTTGTAATTTGTATGAGTCCGAATTTACTAGGAGGCAAAATCTTGTGTTTTGCTCTGTCTTCCTTCATTTCTTCACTCAGGTGATCGAACAATTTTTTTCGATGATCTCCTTTGGCCATATCAATGAAATCTACCACAATAATACCACCCATATCTCTCAGGCGTAATTGCCTGGCTATTTCTGTGGCAGCGGATAGATTTACATCTAGCGCAGTGTCCTCTTGATTTTTAGCTTTATTGGAACGGTTTCCACTGTTCACATCTATTACGTGAAGTGCTTCCGTGTGTTCAATCACTAAATAGGCTCCTTTACTCATTGTAGCCGTTTTACCAAATGATGTTTTTATTTGGCGTTCAATACCAAATTTTTCAAAAATTGGCTCAGTGGCTTCATACAATTTTACAATGGATTCTTTTTCTGGTGCAATTTCCTGCACATAATCTTTTACCTGCGTATACAAAGTTTCGTCATCTACGTGTATTCCAGAGAAGCTGTCATTAAAGACGTCTCTTAATATGGATGAGGCTCTGTTGAGCTCAACCAATACCTTTGATGGATGTGGTGCTTTGTGCAGTTTTTTACACATTACTGTCCATTTGTTCAGTAAGTTCTGTAAATCTCTATCTAATTCTGCTACTTTTTTGCCTTCTGCAACGGTGCGAATGATTACCCCAAATCCTTTTGGTTTAATACTTTTCACAAGTCTTTTTAAGCGGTCTTTTTCTTCTTTGCTCTCTATCTTTTGTGAGACAGATACGCGATCAGAGAAAGGAACCATCACTAAGTATCGTCCAGCAATGGACAATTCAGAGCTAATACGTGGTCCTTTGGTTGAGATGGGTTCTTTTACAATTTGAACTAGAATAGATTGATTGGCTTTAATGGCGTCATTAATAGTTCCATCTTTATCTATATCTGGTTCAAAGGCTACATTTTTCAAAGAGAAATCGCGCATTTTTCCTGTGCTAGCTCTTTTGATAAATTTTAGCATTGTTGACAATTGTGGTCCTAAATCGTGGTAATGTAAAAAGGCATCTTTTTCATAGCCAACATTTACAAAAGCCGCGTTTAATCCCGAAATAGGTTTTCTTACTTTGGCAATAAAAATATCACCAACAGAAAACTTATTATTGTCTTCTTCTTTGCTTAACTCAGTGAGTTTTCCATCTTTTAACAAGGCAAAATCAACAGTAGTGGAATTAGATCTAATGATTAATTCTCTTTTTACCATGATTTGTATATTGACACTTCAACGAATTGAAGTGTGTTAAAATTTATTGTTTAGACGGTTAAATACCCGCCAACCCCTTTGTTTTTAGGGTTAATGTCAATGAACGTATGAAACAGAAAAAGTAGTTTAAAAACTACTTTTTCTTGTGTCTGTTAGCTCTCCGACGCTTCTTGCGTTTGTGGGTAGCTACCTTATGTCTTTTTCTTTTCTTACCACTAGGCATATGACTGTCCTTTAATTGATTAATATTTTATTTTACGTTTACATTGCTTTTTACACCTTCTACAAATACTTTAGCAGGCTTAAAAGCGGGAATATTATGTGCAGGAATTTTGATAGTAGTATTTTTTGAAATATTTCTACCGGTTTTTTCTGCCCTTGTTTTTATTATAAAGCTTCCAAAGCCTCTAAGGTAAACATTATCTCCAGATTCCAAAGAAGTTTTTACTTCTTCCATAAAAGCTTCTACTGTAGCTTGTATGTCTCCTTTTTCAATACCAAGTTTTTCTGAGATTTTTGTAACGATATCTGCTTTTGTCATGTTGTATGATATATAATCTGTACTATTTTTTTCGGGTTGCAAATATATAAATTAAATTCAATCTTTTATTCTAATGGACTTAATTTTAAGTTAATAAAGGCCTACTTTTGACATTCATCATGCCTTTATGTCCTTTTCTCAGGAAATTATACACTGGTACCAAGCAAATAAGCGATCACTCCCCTGGCGGGAAACTAAAGATCCATACCATATTTGGCTTTCAGAAATTATACTTCAACAAACTAGAGTGGCTCAAGGAACTCCTTATTATGTAAAATTTACCGACGCTTTTCCAACGGTTTTTGATCTTGCTGCTGCTCCTGAAGAGCAGGTTTTAAAACTTTGGCAAGGATTGGGTTACTATTCTAGGGCCAGAAACCTTCATGCAGCTGCTCAATATGTAGTAAATGAATTAAATGGTGTATTTCCTGCAAATTACAAAGCGCTACTTCAATTAAAGGGGGTAGGGGATTATACGGCCAGCGCAATTGCTTCTATTTGTTTTAATTCCCCTGAGGCTGTACTCGACGGGAATGTTTACAGGGTGTTGTCCCGCTATTTTGGCATAGATGTACCCGTTAACACCACAGAGGGTGCTCGCTTGTTTAAAGCGATTGCATTGGATCAATTGGATCTGGCTAATCCATCTGATTACAATCAGGCTATCATGGAATTTGGCGCTTTGCAATGCACGCCTAAGCTTACTGACTGCTCTTCATGCCCTTTACAGTCCGCATGTGTGGCTTATCGAACACATAAAGTCACTGTGTTACCTGTTAAATTACCCAAACAAAAGCCGGTTAAAGTATATCATTATTACTTTGTTTTTGTAGATCCTTTTGGAAATACCCTATATGAAAAAAGGACAGGGAAAGGAATTTGGGAGGGATTGTATCAGTTTCCTTTGGCTGCTTTTTCAGCGCCTAGAACAGTAGAAGGGCTTTTGACTTCTATGGAAACAGCTATAGATTTCTCTTTATATGAAAATGCCAAGCACTTTGTGTATCACGACACTTATGTTGTTCACAAGCTTACGCATAGGCATATTTACGCTACATTTATTGTCATTGAAACGGCCGTTACTTTAAAAAAAGGCATGCCTTTTGGGTCAATTGATCAATTTCCAACAGCAGTTTTGATTTCAGATTTTATAAATGCATTTAAAAATTCGTATTTTTGATATAATACCACAATAATTATGAGCGGAACACTAAATAAAGTTATGTTAATAGGTCACCTAGGTGACGATGTCAAAATCCATTATTTCGAGGGAGGTAACTGTATAGGTAGGTTTCCTATAGCCACCAACGAAAGCTATACCAACAAGCAGACAGGGGAGAAAGTGACCAATACAGATTGGCATAATATAGTGGTTAGAAATAAAGCCGCTGAGATTTGTGAGAAATACTTGAGTAAGGGAGATAAAGTCTATGTGGAAGGTCGCTTGAAAAACAGGCAGTGGCAAGCAGAAGACGGCACTACTAAATACACCACTGAGGTTCATGTGCAAGACTTTACTTTTCTTTCTACTAAGTCAGATGGAAGCATGGTTCAAGGCGCTCAAACCATGAATTCAGGCGCTGCAGATGTAACTGAGTCTAGCCAACAAATGCAAGCATCAAATACCCATTCTGATCCTTCAGATGACCTGCCATTTTAATTCATTTAAACTGTAAAGATTGGATCCTGACCCCCTTTTTTTAAGCCATTATTTATTAGCCATTGACCCTTCTTTTTTTTCAATTAAGATTGGTGTTTTACTTTTTTTAATTAGTTG
>Ga0209504_1003071_pt1 | contig 10691 bp, 11 predicted proteins | sample COGITO_mtgs_1005_FD_184791 | JGI IMG/M metagenome (GOLD analysis project Ga0209504, IMG submission 184791) | Pelagic marine microbial communities from North Sea - COGITO_mtgs_100511 (SPAdes) (version 2) | ecosystem: Environmental > Aquatic > Marine > Epipelagic ...
TACCCTTCTCAAACGTTACTACATAAGGCTTTGCGATTTGGAGGTCGTCGTCTTCACCGTCACCATCTACACCGTCAATAATCAGGTCAGCGTGTACTTCAAATATGGTATAGCGGTCGTCAGAGGTTAAAGAAACCCCAGATTGTTCGGCCTTCGCTTCCTCAATGTCCGTAAAGAAGGACACTGGCTCACCTAACTCCACTTCTCGATAGAACCCAGCGGCCTGAAGCTTTATAACTTCGTTCTTAGTCTTGCGCATGACGTGCGTAACACGCTCTGCGGACTCAATATTAGAGGCACCATAGGGTACGATTACGTCTTCAGCAGGGATATATAGGGCAGTTTGACGGCCCATATTGGGGTCAAAATAGATCTTTTTGAAGGCAGAACCAGCCAAACCAAGGCTATATAGTAGCCGCTCATGTTCGGGGCGGTATTCTACCATAACTTCGGTCAATTCGTAATTCATATCCGTCTTAACACGAAGGGCGGCGTCTTCTTTGTCTTGGTTAACTTCACCAAGAATCTTGGTCTTAACGGGGCCAGCGGCAGGGAACGTCTCACTCATAGCCTCGGCTTGGAACCGGATGGCGGCTTCCGCCAAAATGTTGCTATACACACCACAGGCGTTTTCCCAAGGCTCAGTGCGCTCCTCGTACTTCATGCCCAGCACGTCAAGACCTGCAACATAGCTGTCTGCCCAATCACGTCGAGCGGCAGTATCCCCGTCAATGGCATCTACTAAATCTCCAGCTATCTCGGTTAACTGGCCGTCTTCTAGGTACTCAGCAAGGTTGGCGTCGAAAGGGGCCGAGTCTATGTCGTCGTTTTCTTCCCCAAAGCTAATCTCAATGGTGCCATCCTCAAGCTCTACCATGACAGGGGTGTCCTCGTCAGTAGCAATAGCCATTTCGATCATGGCGTCAGGTTCACCCATTGCACCCATCCCTAACTCTTGGTCAATGCCTTCGGGCATCCCGTATAAACCTTTCTCAATAGCCATCGTCTTATCCTTTAGTAGTATCCGCCGCGATGCCTGTACATAGGATCGCTATCTATTTCGTCAGTTGGTAGGGATATAAACCCGCCTTGCCTAAAACGCATAAGTGCCATAACCGTCGCATCAACCAAGTCATCGTTAGACATGAACGGGAATCCCGCTACTTCTTCCACGACCTCTTCAGCCCAACGTGTTTCTGGAACCCACACTAACCCGGACATTACTATATCAGCTACAGAATTAAGTCTAGCGGTCTTGTCGCCCGAGCCTCGGTGTGGAGTATATTCTTGCACAATTAGCCCCATCCTGCGAAGTTCTTGGTATAACGCCGCGCCGTTACTCTTTTTCTCTACAATAAACGAATCTGGCTCCCATTCTTCGTACAGTTCTAGCGATAACTTTTTAAGTTCTGGAAATTCTACACGTTTCTTCACAGAATTCAGCAATATGATATTGTACGCCCCACCGTTTCCCGCTTCTTCGTTAAAAAACACCCCCCATATAGTGATAGCGGTAAAGTCAGCCCTGTTATGCTTCTCGGCTGCGGCGTCTAGGGACATAATGACGTACTCACATGCAGGAGGTGTTTCTTTCTCCCACGTTTTCCACCACTCGCGCTTAACTATAGCGGCTTCTTCCGCAGTTGGCTGTTGTTGGTACTGTGAATTCCATTGAAATAGAGGCATCGACGCTTTTGTGCGGTGTAATGCTTTTAAATCAAAGAACTCAGGCCATAGCGGCTTCTCTTTAATGATCGTGGTCTGGTTCTTACCCTTACCAACCTTGCTTTCAAACTCCAGTATCGCCGGAAACTCTACTACTTCGTATTTATCCGCTAATTCATTCAGGGTCATGTCGCGGATTACCCGTCCAGTCAGGTCGTCTAAATGCCATCTTGTCTGAATAATAGCGACCCGCCCACCGGGCATAAGACGCGTTCGTGCTCCGTAGGTGAACCATTCGTACGCTTTATCAAAAACTTCAAAGTTTCCGTTAATTACGTCTTGCTCGGAGTGTGGATCGTCAATTAACAGCAAATGGGCACCACGTCCCGCAATCGACGAGCCAATACCGCAGGCATAATACTCGCCCCCCATGTTCGTATTCCAACGTCCGGCTGACTTACTGTCCGATGCAAGCTTCACGTCTGGGAATATAGCTTGGTACTGGGGCGTAGATATAAGGTTACGTACCTTTCGCCCGAAATCCACCGCTAGGTCTGTGGTATGCGACACCATCATTACCTTCATGGTCGGATTACGCCCTAAGAACCAAGCGGGAAAGTAAATAGAAACAAGCTGAGACTTACCGTGGCGTGGGGGGATGTTTACGCAAATACGATCTTTGCCTTCTTTCTTCGCCTCCACATCTTCGCTTTTAGCTTTGTCGTCCGTTAATACGCCCTGCTCGATCTCCATAAGCAAGTTAGCCAGTATCCTGTGGTGTTTACCGACTAGGTAGTCCGGCTGCATGTAGCAACAAAAATCAATAAGGTCTAAACGAGAAGCCTCGACTTGGGCGTTTTCTTCTAAGCCATCAAGGAGCTTGTGTATCTCTGCCTGTTCTTCAACGCTGTACGTATCTAGGTTGTCCAGCATTAACTGAAGGTCTTCTGGAGAAAACAAAGGCGCTGCGTTCACTCGCCCTCCTCCCCTACTTCTTCGTAGCTACCGTCAGGGTTCTGCTTTAGTGTTTTGAGCTTTTCTAGTTTCTCGCGCAGCTTGTCTTTTATGTCGGTAGAGTTGTTGTGGGTTACGGTAACTTCTTTACGTTCAGCAAACAGCCCTACGTCTGAAATCTTACCGAGCAGTTCTAATGCTTTTAGCCGAACGCGGGGGTCAGCGTTCTCAGTCTCTAGTACGAGCTTGTTTGTTACTAGGTGGCGTATCTCCGCAGCATGTGTTGCTACGATTTGCCCGAATTCTTTTAGGATGTCATTAGTCTGTATAAGTACAGCAGGGGTTAGCGTAGCGGTACGGGAGTGGGTTACGGCAGTTGACGCTTTTTCTTCATTGTCTGCGTACGCCTTAACTAACTTAGTGACCGCAGTTTTTTCTACGTCGTCTGGGTCGTTAACTTCTAGGCCGTGCTCTTGCAGGACAGAAATGGTCTTGCATGCCGCTTCGGCACGCATACGCAAATCTATATACCGAATGTCAGGCGGGATATCCACACCGAGTTCTGGGGTGACAACTAACGTCATCTATGTACACCTTACGCAAGCTTAGTAGCTGTTGCGCGCAGTATAGGATACAAAAAATTATTTTACAACAGGGGCTTGGGACTCCTGTGGGGGGTGTTTCCTATATAGAGGGGGTGGGGTCTAGCCTCGGGCGTTTTATATAAATAGGGGGTGGGGGTCTAATGAGAACAAGTTTAAGTAAGTAACTTACGCCCGGGGGCGCTTAAGTTTCAAAAATACGATTTACTCGTGCAAACTAGTATATATAGGTAGTAGGAGTCCCATTGCTGTCGAAGTGGGGGTGGGGCAGGGGTGGGGTGTCGATAGCGGGCCATCCTAGGCGTTGCGCGGGCCTTTATCCGTTCGACTCGAACGCATTGTTGCTATACGCAATAAAACGCCATAAAACAGCACACAATTCTGATTCGGCGCTACAATTAAAAGTGTCGGTAAGACAACGACATAACTTAAACAATAGGAAGATGCTTTATGAACAACACTACACAGAATGACGCGATCGAGAACGAAGGTTCGGCTAATCTGCTAGACGCTATCAAGGCCGCGAGTGACACGGCGAATGAGCGTATGAGTCTTGCCGCCCTCACCAGTATGATGCGGGCCGATAAACTCGCAGGCGCTAAACGGGCCACTTGGCTAACTGCCGCATTCAAGGCCGGTGTAAAGAGCACGGTGCTCGGTGAGTTAGGTAGTGTCGAACGTAACATATTCGAGACAACGTACGCTAAGACCCATTGGACCGCGCCGGAACGTGCTCTCGCAGCCAAGACGACCGCCGAGGCTAAACTGCTACCGAACGATGCGAAGCGTAAAGAGCGGTCGCTATTGAACGGTCAACGGCGAACGTATCTAGCACGGGCAATAGCGGACCTTAAGGTCCTAGAGGCTGGTGGCACGCTAGGTAGTCATGGCGGCAGCAGCAGCGGTAATAAGTACACGCCAATTGAGAAGGCGATGGCAGGCATTGTAGCTATCACCGAGGTGCTCGAGAAGGATGAGTCGAGTATGGCGCTGGCGCTTAGGAAGGCGATCACGAAAGTACAGGATGCCTACACATCCAAGTATGAGCCTGCCAAGGCGGCATTCAAACAAGTGACCGGTGACGCGCGGCAGTATACGCCGACCATCTCACTATCTAAGAAAAAGAAGTAACCACCCGCTAGATCAAGGCAGCCCCTCGGGGCTGCTTTTTTTTCGCCTAAATTTCGTGATACCAGTGAAATGGTGGCGTGCTGCGGTATTCCCTAGCGGGCTGTGTGAGCCGAGTGATACCAGTGAAATGACGGCGTGCTGCGGAATTGCCTAGCCCGACACGCGAGCCGTTGCACAATCCTGTTTTCCGTTCGAGTCGAACGCATTTTGAGCGATACCAGTGAAATACTAGCGTGCTGCACGAGCCATTATCCGTTCGACTCGAACGCATTTCTAATGTTCCTAATGTTACTTTTGCTATTTTCGTAAGTGCTTGATTTTAAAGCTTTGTTCCTAAAGTTACTTTTTGCTTTTCGAGAATGTTACATTGTTGTTTTATGTTGTTTAGTTAAGTCTATGTCCGTGCGCTATTGTGGTATTGAGCTACTACTACTACTTATTTATTAATATTATATAGTGTTACAAAAATAAGAGGATTTCCCAGATTCCTGCGGGATTGCTTTGTGCTACTCCGTAGTCGCTGCACAAAAAGTTTGGGATTCCCAAAGTCCCCGCACCCTTTTTGCGATGGTACAAAAGGAACTTTTAGCACAATGCTTTTTTTCCTAAGCTAAATCAAGCACTTGCAACCCTTTGTATTGTACCATCCAAAAACACCCTTTTGTAACACTGCTTGCAAATCAATGACTTAGGCCAAAACCAAAAGTAACACTGCTTACAAATCAAGCACTTACACGATAGGCCACACAACAATAAACAACCAAATAGAACAATATGAAAAGCAATAAAAAAGCATATTATTCGCTTGACTCAGACCCCTATAGTTGCTATAATATGTTCTAGTAATTGATAAAGACAAACGAGCAAGTAACTGGGTTACACAAACGAGTTATTTGTATATTCAAGAATGCGTTCGATTCGAACGGAAAACAGGGGATGGACCATGAGACAAGATATGTGGGATTTGAGTGTTGTGTGTCGTGACGGCGATCGGGACTACATTGGCGTGTTCGACAGCAAGGCTGAAGCGGAGCAAGCGGGGCGTGAGGTAAAAGCACAATGCCGACACGTAGAGTACATTGATGTAGCACTCGCTACGTCATGGAGCAACAGCGGATTCATCGAGGGCTTAGACTAATGAAAATCAAGCAACTACTTAGTGAAGCAGAGTGTCAGAAGTGCGGCATTCTGTACGACAGCAAGCGTGAGCAAGCAGGGTATCCAACGTGCAAACTGTGCGGCGATGCCCAAGCAAAGCAAGTGCGGATGGGGTGGTGTGTTGCCCAAGAGTATAGCAAGGGTAACTACCAACTGATTACCAACCCCGAAACCCTGAAAGAAACCAACCCAAGGAGAACACTATGATGAAGAAAAGCAGAGAGCTATGTAAGAGAGAGTGGGTAGAGTGGGCGATCAAAAATGGTATTAACCTTACCAGAGAGGAGGTAGAAGCGGCGGTGCAAAAGTACAACGGCATCGTGTCTCAAAGCGTCCCTCTCAACGGCGGGTCGAGGCTCGAGCCAAACAACACAGGCCGCATGACCAAGTGGCGCACAGACGGGATCTATTTCCCACGCGACCTGAACATCCACGACCCCGACCACAAGTACAAGTGGGCAGAAGCAGAAGCCAAAGCACCCAAGTGGGTGTGGGCAATGCGGGTACTGGGCACTGTCGGTTTCTTTGTGGGTATTTATATGCTCACTTTACTCACGTTCTTATTTTAAGGGGTAATTGTTATGAGTAATTGGACAGGTTCCATGTTGGTAATGACCGCGCACCAATACGTTGTAGAAGCTGAGTCCTACGATGAGGCGCGAGAGAAGATTGTTGATTTGTTCGAGGAGGGCGTGGTGGCTGACCACACGCTCGATGTTGATTGCTATCCAGAGAACATACGCGAGGGGGACGAGAATATGGAGCGTTGGTGCCTTGCCGAAAGTAGGTTCGCTGCACTCCTGCATTGGGAGAGGATGTTTCGTAATCGCTTTGTAGACGATGCGCACGCCGACTTCATCGCAGATACCTTAACCCGAGCAAGAGAAAAACTAAGGGGGGACATGGTATGAGTAAAACAGAAGTTATCGACCTGCTAGAAGCAACGCGGCAGCGTATCGCCGAACAGGGACGCATAGTAGACAGCCGTCTACTGAGTAAGGAAAAGATGTTAGAGCAACTATTAATTAACTGGGAGGACGAGACATGAAAGACACTAACGACACAAGCACCCTCGACTGGGTGGACTTTGTAGGCGAGCCAGAATTGGTTACTGACGGTGAGCTGCTTATGCCTACATACGCTACACCAAACCCTGCGCTGAATGCGGCGCTAGTCCAGATCGTAAACGTAACACTGCAAGACCTTTTAGCAGAATATAACTAAGGAGAACGACCATGAACTACACACAAGAGCGAATGCCCGAAACACACATAGCAAGTCTAGCCACAAGCGCGAGCATGGTGGAGCTAACAATCGGCGTGCCGACCTTCCGCAAGAAAGACAAGAAGGTAGAAGCAGAGGCAGAAGTATCTAATGGCGCAGCGAAAGGCACGGTATCTGCGAGCAAGAAGACGATCATTAGTAAGAAGCACAAGGCTATCGAGAGTCTGCGCAATGCGATCCGTAACGACTACCACTACAAGAAGACAGCACCGTGGCTTGCGAGTGGTATACGACTGTTACCCAACGGGCTATTGATCGACTACCAGAACACGATGGCAGACTTCCAGAAAGAGTTCGAGCTATTGGTGGACGACTTCATGGATGACTATGCGTGGGAGATCGCAGAGGCACAGTTAAAGATGGGCAAACTGTTTGACCCTAAGCTGTACCCGCCGGTAGATGTAATGCGCAAGAAGTTTTATATGACCGTGCTTATCATACCCCTGCCTGACAGCGGCGACTTCAGGGTGGACATACCACAACAAGCACTCGAAGACACACGGCAGCAGTACGACTCGTTCTACAAGAGCCAGATAGTGGCTATCACGGAAGACATTATGCAAAAGCTGCACGCGCCGCTATCGAACATGTCAAACATGCTTGACTACGCAGCGGAAGATAAGCCAACAGGTTTTAGGGACACACTAGTACAGAACGTGCTCGAAGTAGTAGACGTGATGAAAACCTGCAACGTAGCACAAGACCCCAAGGTGGAGCAGATACGCCTAGAGTTACGTGATGCGCTAATGGGAGTGACACCCGATACCCTACGCAACAGCGAGACGCAGCGTGTAAACACCAAGGAGAAAGTGGATCGCATCATCGCATCACTACCATCGCTAGACATGTAACAGCAACAAACAGCACAATAGTTGACACAACACTAAGTAACTTACTATAATGTATATTCTTAACTAGGAGTAACACCATGAATGCAGCACTTAACGTAGGATCAAGCATTAACCAACTGGCCCGAGCTATTCACAAAGTAGGGCACAAACGCACAGTACTAGTTGAAGGGGACATGGGGTGGGGTAAGACTAGCCTACTCAAAATGTTGGCAGAGCTGTTGCCGACACACGTCCCCCTACACATGGACATGACAACGCTAGACATTGGCGACCTGTTCGTCCCGAACTTCAAATCAATCGAAGGTACAGGTGTGGTGTCGTTTGCACCGAACGAGCACTTGGGTCTTCACTTAGACAAACCCGTTATCCTAATGTTCGACGAGATTGGCAAGGCAAACCCCGCAGTAAAGAACGCAGCGATGCGCATAATACTAGAGCGCGAGATGAATGGACTGAAGTTACACCCCGACTCTATCGTGTTTGCCACAACGAACTTAGGAGCAGAGGGAGTAGGCGACCTGCTGCAAGCGCACCAACGCAATCGAATTACTGTAATGCGTATGCGTAAACCAACTGGCCCCGAGTGGGTGGAGTGGGCGATACAAGCAGGGTTAGACCTGAGTGTAATAGCTTGGGCGAACGACACCCCGCAGGTGTTCCACAACTTCTCTGACTACAAAGACCCAAAAGAAAACGCAATGATATATCACCCGCTTGCACCAGAACGCACAGCGTTTGCCACAGGTAGATCTATGGAGGCATCGTCTGACTGGATGAAAGAACGTGAATTCATGGACGACCAAACGCTTAGGGCAGCACTGACAGGTACGATAGGCGCAGAGGCATCAAGCAGCCTGTATACCTACTACAAGCTAGGCGAGGAGTTACCTAAACTTGAAGACATAAGACTGAACCCACTAACAGCGAAGATTCCAGCCAGCGCCGCAGCTCTCACTATGGTGGTGTTCAAAGCCCTGATATCAATGGACAACAAACTTATCCTGCCTTGGATGAAGTACATGCGTAGGCTCAACACCACAGCGCAGGGGTTGTTTGTTAACAACGCACGCAAAGATAAGTACAAGCAACGTGATTTGGTAGCCAACACCGAAGACTACAAGGTGTGGGCAAAAGAATTCGGTCACTTGTTCTCACAAGACAAATAGGGGGATACCGCTATGTTTATGATGAACCAATCGCTAAACGCAGAGCAGCGGATAGACAAAGCTGTTATTGCAATCATGGGGCATGACAAGTACATAGCCCTCAACGGTGTACTAATGATAGGCGACAGGAGTGTGGACGAGGAGGTTCCGACTGCCTGTACCAACGGTAGGGATGAGTTATACGGACGTGCTTTCGTAGATGACCTAACCGACCCTGAGTTACGTGGGCTTATCATGCACGAGAATGGGCACAAGATGACCCGAGACCTGACCACATGGCCCGAGCTATACAGACTAGACCCTGAGATAGCCAACGTAGCATGTGACCACGTTATCAACCTGCGCATACTTGAAGAAGATGCGGGGGAGGGGTTCATCCAGTTACCCGAAGGTGGGTGCTGTGACCATAGATTCAAAGGCATGAACCCCAACGAAGTGTTTCGAGTGCTGTACCAAGAGAAGCAAGACAACCCCGACCAAGACAACCAAGAAGGTGGCGGGCAGGGTGACGGTGGGCTAGACACACATGATTGGGAAGGTGCGCAAGCATTGTCCGAAGAGGAAGAAATCGCGCTATCAAACGAGATCGAAGATGCTATGCGGCAGGGGGCATTGGCAGCATCTAAGGTAGGTAGTGGTGGATCGAAGATGCTTAACGAACTACTAGCCCCACAAGTTGACTGGCGTGCCGCACTGCGGGAGTTCTTAACTACAACGTGTTCGGGTAAAGACTACTCAACGTGGGCTAGACCTAACCGTAGGTACATGTCATCGGGGTATTACATGCCTAGTGGTATAAGCGAGAAGGCAGGGGAACTTATCCTTGCGATAGATACGTCGGGCAGCATTGGGGCTAGCGAACTGTCAGTGTTCCTTAGTGAGATTAGGTCTATCGTGGATAACATTAACCCCGAATCCATACGCATACTGTACTGGGACACCAAGGTATGCGGGGACGAACTGTACGGTGGGACATCACCTACGCCTATGAACGCACTAACTAAATCAACCAAGCCCGCAGGTGGTGGGGGTACGATGGTTGAATGTGTTCCCTCTTATATACAAGAGAAGCAGCTTAACGCACAGGCAGTAATCGTGCTGACAGATGGATACCTCGGTGGTAGTTGGGGTACGTGGACACACCCTGTGTTGTGGTGTCTCTTAAACAACAGGCACGCAGTACCAAGTGTCGGAAGCAAGGTTAACGTAGATATATAAACATACTTAGGAGAATGATGATGAACTTCAACCAAAGTTTTTACTATTACGGGGAAAGTCGCCATAGCAGGTGGTTCCCTCAAGAAACAGATACGCTGCTCGAATCTAAAGACTTATGGCCCGAGCACGATCTTCTTTTTACGACTATGGAGAAGATAAAGAAAGGCAATCGGCTGATTAAGTTTTACATGAAAGACAGACACGGTGGTGTGTGGGTGAAACACCCAGACAGTAGGGTGTATACAGCTAGGCTAGAGGGCAACCACGAGCTTGTGACCCTTCAGTCTTGGAGGATCGAACGTAATCGGGGCCAGAATTATGGTCACGACGGAAGGGTTGAGTCTATAAACCCCGCAAGAATAGCGGGAATGGTAAAGAAGCTACGCCCTCTCACCCTGCATGAAAGTATTATGAACTCAGCAGCGCAAGCGTGCAGGGGGGTACATGAAGCAATGCCAAACATCCCATCGTTGATGGAGGTAGCGTCAATGGAGGTGAGGGGTTTCAACCGTCAAGACTGTGCAGCTACTATGGATGTGCTACGCACGCTACACGAACACCTTTGTGAACCAGCATCAAGCCCAACCTTGTCCGCAGGTATAACCGTAAACTTAGAAGCACTGGTATCAAGATTAACCGATCCGATAAAAAATTATATTAAG
>Ga0209504_1003077_pt1 | contig 10683 bp, 9 predicted proteins | sample COGITO_mtgs_1005_FD_184791 | JGI IMG/M metagenome (GOLD analysis project Ga0209504, IMG submission 184791) | Pelagic marine microbial communities from North Sea - COGITO_mtgs_100511 (SPAdes) (version 2) | ecosystem: Environmental > Aquatic > Marine > Epipelagic ...
GCACATCATTAAAAATCAAGAACCGCGTTGGGAAACGCACGAGGTCGGCTACCATCGCACCGAAAGTCACTTGTGTGCCCCCTTCGCCGAGTGCCTTAATCTGATCACTCGCGCTCGCGCCGCCGATTGAGTTGAGCGCCAATTGGATCGGCTCGCCACCAGTCAACTCATTGACCTGCTTAGCCCAACCACTGCCCTCGATCACCACATGATCCGCACCTAGCGCTTTGAGTGGCGCAATCAATTCCTCGCGTCGCACCTGACTGATCGTCTTAAAGCCCAGCACTTTCGCCATCTGAATAACTGCAAGCCCCACCGTCGAGTTGCCCGCATTTTGCAGCACCCAGCTACCCGGCGCCAAATCGACCATTTTCTGCAACAAGCAATACGCAGTCGGCGGATTAATAAATGAAAAAGCCGCTTGGTCGACTGGCACATCAGCCGGCACTAGTAGCACATCGGCTGCCGCCATACAAGCGGTCTCCTGCCAAGCGCCAGCCTCAGGGAAACGCACACGAGCACCAACGCCGACACGAGTCACCCCACGACCAATCGCTTCGACCACGCCGACACCCTCGCGGCCAGCGACTGCTGGCAACTCACGCAACCGGCCATAGCTACCACCAATCATACCATAGTCCGACGGATTAATTGTGGCAGCCAAGAGCCGCACCCGCACTTCTCCTATTTGCGGCTCCGCCTGCTGTACATTCTCCAGTCGCAGCACGTCTAGAGGCTGCCCAAACTCGTGATGACAAATCGCTTTTTGTTGTATCATAGCGTAGTATCATGCCCAACTCATTCACCTGCGCAAAGGATTTTAACCATTCCATTTTATAAAACCAGCATCCGTAGTTGCTTCGATCAGCAACTATCCATTTCACTTTCTTCCCTACTTTCCTACTTATGCAAAATCCATTTCTACAAACAGACTTTCACGTTCGCTGGTCCACCCTCACTCCCGACCACATCGAGGCGGACATCAGCAAAGCATTGGTCGATGCCCAAGCCGCAGTCGATATCGTTGCCGCCCGTAGCGCCGATGCTGCCGAGACGCTGACCTACGCGAACACCATTGCCGCGCTCGACGATGGCCTTGAAACGCTCAACCACGCCTGGGGCTTGGTTAGCCATCTCGACTCGGTCAACAACAGCCCCGAGTTGCGCGACGCCCATAACGCAATACTGCCCAAAGTGACTGAGTTCTTCTCCGGGATACCACTCAATGAGCCGCTTTGGAAAACACTCAAAGCCTTTGGCGAAAGCACCGCCACCGATCAACTCTCTGCCACCAAGCAACGCTACGTTCACGAAACACTCGCCGACTTCCGCGAACAAGGTGCTGACTTGCCGCCCGAGAAAAAAGCGCGTGCCGCTGAAGTGCAAAAACGTCTCGCCGAGATCACCCAGAAGTATTCCGAGCATAGCCTCGACGCGACCAACGCGTGGGAAAAGATCATCACCGACGAAGCCAAACTCGCCGGCCTACCAGCGTCCGCCATCGCCGCGGCGAAACAAAACGCTGCTGAAAAGGGCCACGATAGCGCATGGCGCTTCACCCTGCTGGCTCCCTCACTCATCCCGGTCCTCACCTACGCCGACAGCGATTCTCTGCGCCAAGAGCTTTGGCTAGCCTACGCTGCAATCGGGCGCGGCAAAGAATACAACAATCAAGAACTCGTCCGCGAGATCCTTGACCTACGCTACGAATTTGCCCAACTCGTCGGCCAAGCAAACTTCGCCGATCACGTCACCGCGCGCCGTATGGCTGCCTCTGGCAATGCCGCACTCAAATTCGGCGAAGCCATTTTCGACAAGGTGCAAGCTCAATTCGTCGATGAGGTCAATGCGCTGCGCCAATTCAAAGCCGATAGCACTAATCAACCACGCGACCTGCTCGAACCATGGGAGGTCGGCTACTGGGCCGAGAAGCAACGCCAAGCCAACTACGACTTCGACGAAGAAGCCCTGCGCCCCTACTTCCCGATCGATCGGGTGATCTCCGGGATGTTCGACATCGCTCAACAGATCTTCGGCCTCCGCATCGAAGAGCGCGAAGCGGCATTCATCTCGGGAGGGACGGCCTCCGCGTCGTTCGCCGAACCTAAGCCATCAGAACCTCAGACCTCAAGTCTCAACTCTCAAGCCTCCGCGTCGTCCGCCGAACCTAAGCCATCAGAACCTCAGACCTCAAGTCTCAGCTCTCAAGCCTCTTCCCGCCCCGAGGTCTGGCATGAAGAAGTCAAATTCTACGACCTGTTCGATGCCGAATCCGACGAACAACTTGGCTCCTTCTACGCCGACTGGCACCCACGCGAGCCGAAACGCGGCGGCGCATGGATGAACTACCTGCTGACCGGCAACCGCGACGCCTCAATCGGCCCACGCACACCACACCTCGGCCTCATCTGCGGCAACCTCACCCCATCTGTTGGCGACCAACCCGCGCTACTCAACCATCGCGAAGTCGAAACGATCTTCCACGAATTTGGCCACCTGCTGCATCACCTTTGCGGCGAAGTCGAAGTCAAAACCCTCAATGGCGTCAACGTGCCTTGGGACTTTGTCGAACTGCCCTCACAGATTCTGGAAAACTGGTGCTGGGATCGCGAAAGCCTCGACCTATTTGCGCGTCACCACGAAACTGGCGAGCCCATCCCGCAAGACCTATTCGACAAAATGCTGGCCGCGCGCAACTACATGAAAGCCAGCGGCAATGCCCGCCAACTCTCGTTCGGCAAGATGGACCTGGAGCTGCACATCAATTGGCCTGAGTCCAACATGACGGACATCGATGCGTTCATCAAAAAGCAACTCGCCGGCTACAACGCCGACTACAAGACCGAGCCTAAATCGAACGTCTTCAACTTTAGTCACCTCTTCAGCAGCCCGACTGGCTACGCCGCCGGTTACTACAGTTACAAGTGGGCCGAAGTGCTCGACGCCGACGCCTTCACCCGCTTCCAAAAAGAAGGCATCCTCAACCCCGCAACTGGCCGGGCCTTTCGCAACGAAATCCTCGCCAAGGGCAACTCCGAAGATCCCGCACAGCTATTCAAAAACTTCATGGGCCGCGCCCCCGATCCAGATGCACTGCTCAAACGCGATGGCTTGATCTAGCGATGAACGTTGGCTCACGCACGCTAGCTGCCTTAGGGCAGCACGCGCACACGAAACTTCTTAAATTCGACTGGCGAGCCTTCGGACTCAAGGCACAAGTAACCCGTGGCTGGATTACAGTCCGTGCCGCCCGAAACTTCCTCACCATTCACCCAGAGGCGCACCTCGCCGTTGATGGCTCGCACATAGTAGTGGTTCCATTCGCCGACGCCTTTGGTTAACTCTTTCGACGGGAAACTCCGCTTACCATTGGGAGCAACGGGAGGGAATGGAGTCATCGTCGCTGGCCCTGTCGGAAAGACATCCCCGTGCGAAGTAAACCAGTCAGACTTCTTCTTGTGCTTCTTCTCATAACGCTCCGAATAGCCCAAATCCAAAACCTGCACCTCAATGCCGTCCGGCAATTTCCCCTCACCCGCCTCTAATCGAGCGATCGACTCAGGAGAGGCCCAAAGGAATACACCTGAATTACCCGCACTACGCAGATGCCGCCACGTCACCACGAGCTCGAAGTTCGTCAACGGCTCAACCGAACGAATTACTCCGATAGGCTCCCCCGTGCAATGTGCCACGCCACCTTCCCAGCTCCACGTATCCTCGTCACAATTTACATTGGCAAAATCAGCGGCGCCCCATGCCTTCCAGCCAGGCCCCTCGCCGTCAATAAAGGCCTTTGGGAGCGGCGCAGCGCTCAAAGCACATGAAGCGAAAATCAAGGCAAGCCAGCAGCCGACGCCATTTAGTAAACGAGAATAAGTTGAGCCCATAGCTAAAAAATGTGCCTTAGCCTCGCAAATGCCGCAAATACAATTCCGCGCACGCACGAGCGTCGGACAGCGCATCATGATGGTTCAGCGGAATCGCATGTTCATCACAGAGCACATTGAGCTTCTTTTTATAAATTTTGTAGGTGCACTGCGGCTCGTAGCTCGGCTCAGCCATGCCGTAGAAATCCAACGTCTTGCGCAGGCAGGAGAAATCAAACGCACCATTGTGCGCCACCAGAGTGCGACCTTCAATATAGCCACGAATCTGTGGCCAGACGGCATCGAAGAACGGCGCATTCATGGTATCGTCCTCGGTGAGCCCATGCACATTAGTGTTCCAATAACTGTAGGTATTCTCCGGCGGTTGCACCAAGAGGCTCAGTTGCTCAACGACTTGACCCTGCTCAACGCGGACGAGTCCGATCTGGCAAATACTGGAGCGCGCAGGCTGCGCCGTTTCAAAATCAATCGCGGTAAAGGTAGGCATAGCCATCACAGAGTAATCAGAATTCTGCGATGGCAACCGCTATCTACTGCGAAAATGGCCACCCAAATCACATGTCTCATCTTGACTGCATTCAATTTTGATGCTTTGATGCTTTTATGCGAACGACCGTCACATTAGATGCAGATGTCGAACAATACATCCGCAATGCCTGCCAGAAACGACGCAAGAGCTTCAAGCGCGTCCTCAACGATGCGCTCCGCGAATCGCTCAAACCAGCAGACACAAAAAGAGAACTACTGCCCCCGCGAGCAATGGGACTGACAGTTGGCGTCGATCCACGCCGTTTAAGCGATTTCGCGGATGAGTTAGAGGCGGATGCATTCCTCGCCGCTGAGAATCCTGCAACCTACAAAGGCACAAGCAAATGATCCTACCAGACGCCAATCTACTGTTATATGCCGTCAACACTGACAGCATTGACCACAGTAAATCTCTAAAATGGTGGCAGGACTTAATCGAAAGCGACGCTGCCATCGGACTCTACACTGGCGTCGTCTTTGCTTTTGTGAGGCTATCCACCAATCGTCACGTCTTCGCACAACCACTCACCACGCAAGAAGCATTAGCCTATCTACACAACTGGCTGGACTTCCCCGCCGTCAGTTTGATTGATGCCGAACTAGAAGACCTCGCCACAACCGAAGCGCTACTCACCGCAGCTGGCACAGCCGCCAACCTCGTTAGCGATGCACAAATAGCCGCAGCCGCGTTGCGACTCAATGCAACCGTTCACAGCGCCGATGCCGACTTCGCACGTTTCCCAAAAGTCAAATGTTTCAATCCGCTCGACCGTTAAAAGGCACAAGCTCCCCAGACACTGCACGATTGGAATTCTAATACGCGGAATGCGCGTCTCCCGCCCTTCCTCAATCAACGCAGTGCTATAACCATTCAGCACCCCCGTCTTCAAGCGACTACGCCAACAATAGCGGCCAGTCATTACTCCATAGCGAGTCGGCGTCCAAACTGCTGGCAACCCGCACATCCGGGGCACCTCTTAAACCAATAAAAATACCGGTTTCCCACTTTTACCCGCCTCAGCCAATGCTGCCGGAAAGTCACGTGCCATGCGAGCTTGCCCACTTCGACCGGTGCACTAGCCAAAAAGATCCGAATAGTAAGAATATCAGGGAAAGCAAAATAATCGATTCATCCGTATTGAGTGAGGCTCTAAGACAGACGACTTATTCCATTCATTCCCCTTTGAACGTCCAACGTTGACGGAGGTCTGCCGGAGATGGCGTAGCAACCACAACGCGCATTCACTTTGAAATTCGTCCAGTGTTGAGCGTTGGATATTTGACGTTTGTAGCCATCACGATTGCTATACGAAGTTTTGAATCCGACACGCTACTAGTATAATCCGCGACTTTAACCTTTTAAGTCGTAAGCTTTACGCTCCCACTACGTATTAATTTAGCCAACATGAATTCAAATTTAGAGAGCCCCGCGACAAGCACCACATCGGCAACTGCTCAGCCCGTGCTTGAAGTCTCGGCTGTGCGCAAAGCCTACGGCACCGTTGAGGTGCTGCATGGCGTCGACCTCACAATTGCCGCCGGCGAGCGCGTCGCACTGATGGGCCCGAGCGGCAGCGGTAAATCGACGCTGCTCAACTGCCTCTCGGGAATCGAACCAGTCGATGCCGGAACCATTCGAGTCGGCAACTATGCTTTGTCCCATGCCAGCGAATCCGAATTGGAACGCTATCGGCGCGAGTGTATCGGCTACATTTTTCAATCCTTCCATTTATTGCCGACCCTCAGTGCCTTCGAAAACATCGAACTCCCAGGGCAATTAATCGGTATGCCAACCACCGAGCGAACCGAGCGTGTCCACACCTTGCTCGAGGCAGTGGGGCTTACCCACCGAGCTGGCCACAAGCCGGATGCAATGAGCGGTGGTGAGCGTCAACGCGTAGCGATTGCCCGCGCGATTATGCATCGCCCGCAAGTGATCTTAGCCGACGAACCGACGGGTAGTTTAGATTCGAGCAGTGGCGGCCGCATTCTGGATTTACTGGAGTCCTTGTCGCGCCAATATTCCATTGCACTGCTGCTGGTGACTCACGAGTCGAGTGCGACGCGCATCTGTGAGCGTGTCGTGCACATGAAAGATGGTTGCATCGTAAGCGCCTAAGTAAGCGGTAGCATTATGCGGTTTTTTACAGAGTCACGTGTCGCCCTACTGTTACTGCGCAAGTTGTCGCTGCGGCACTGGCGCACGAGCTGGGGCAACTACCTCGTGCTCATCGCAATTGTCTCAATCGGCGTGGGTGCCTTCAGCGGCATACGCCAAGCCATCCGCGCGGCATCCGCTAATTTCTCTTTATTTAATGAAGCGGTCTCGGGGCAGAGCGACTTTTTAATTCGCTCCGCGCAGGGACCGGTTTCGAGTCATGACCTCGCGTCACTGGCAGGCGTAGCGGCAAGTCCGGATTGGCATTTTGTGCCAGTGATTGAATCGTCGGTCGCGCTGCTGGATGAGTCCGGCGTGGCGCAACAACAACTACGGCTCATCGGACTCGATCTACTGTCGCTTGGTAACCTGCCCAACTTCCTCGATCGCGGCTTCGATATTTCTGATGGTAGCAGCGACTGGTGGTCGGCACTCGGCCCAAGCGATCAAGTGTGGATCACGCACAGTTTAGCGCACAGTGCTGAACTCGCACAAGACGACCGCATTGAAATCGTGTTCGGCGGACTGCTGCGCACAATCACAGTGGCGGGCATCCTAGGCAGCACCGCAGATAATTTACCGGAAGATCTCATGATCGCAGATTTGCCTTCGGTGCAACGCTGGGCAAAGCGTCCGGCCGAATTGAACCGCATTGAAGTGGTCGTGGCAGACACGAATCAGCGTGCGGACCGAAACTTTTTGGCCGCAATTGAGGCGCGCATTCAGGCACAATTGCCAGACGGGTATCGATTAGAAGCCACTGCTGAGCAAGCTGCAAAGCGTGCCAGCATGACCGAAGCCTTTCGCCTAAACTTGGTGATCTTATCGCTGATCGCGATGTTAGTGGCGGCCTATCTAATTTTACAAGCACTCGATGCTGCAGTCGTGCGTCGCAGGCACGAGATGGCGACGTTAAAAAGCCTAGGGCTGAGTTCGCGCGTGCTGTTTGCACTGAATTTACTCGAGGCCAGCCTGATCGGTTTACTCGGCTCAATCGGTGGTTTGGCCGTCGGTTACTTGCTCGCATGGGGCGCGGTGCACCTGCTCGCCGACACAGTCAATGCGCTGTATTTCGCGACCTCGACCCAAGCGATCCAACTGAGCGCTCAAGATTGCTGGATCGGGCTATCGCTGGGCATGTGTTTCAGTTTGTTGGCAGGATGGCTACCGGCGCGCGATGCGATGCAAACACCGCCGGCACAAATCCTGGCGCGTGGTGATTGGTCGCCGGGCTTCGCATGGCTGCGTCGACCCCAGATTGGCTTAAGTTTGTTGGTGCTTGGTGGCTTGGCACTACTCATACCGCCCTCGCAACTGGCAGGCGGATCGAAGATGGCACTCGGCGGGTTTCTTGCGGCGGGCTGCTGGATCTTTGGAGGGGCACTTCTCTCTGGTCAGCTATTAACGCGACTCGCCCGGCTGCTCCAGCCGCTCAGCCCGCGCGCGGTTTGGCGAATCGCGGTCAGTCGCTTGGCCGATGGTTCGAGTCGCCATCGGCTAGCCGTCGCAGGATTAGTCGTGGCAGTGAGCATGGTCACTGGCATGTTTCAAATGGTCGGCAGTTTCAGAGGCACGATTGAGGTGTGGTTCGATGTTCGCTTTCAAGCCGACCTATATGTTTCCGAGCGCGGCGTCACTGGCCAAGGCAACGCGAATGGCATCACCCCGGAAGTGCTACAATCGCTGTCAACGATTCCGGAGTTGGCATTTATGGATGCGCTCTACATCGAGCAAGTCGAAGGCCCCGTTGGGGTGACGACGCTGGCAGGAGCTGACTTTTCCATTTGGCAAGAAGGCCGCGTGCAACAGATTTGGCTGCGTGCCCCGGGGACCTTTACTGGAATCGTCGACGCGCAGCCGGCCTACGTCAGCGAAACCTTTGCGCGACGCTTTGATGTGATGGACGGTGGCACAGTCGAACTATCGACCGCGACTGGTCCACGGCGAATTGCAGTGATGGGTATCTTCGCGGATTACGGCAACGAGTTTGGCTCGGCGGTGGTCGATGTACCCATCTGGCAGGAATGGACTCAGCGCCAGCGCGCCATCAACACCACGCTTTATTTACAGCCTGATGTTGCAGTGAATACAGTCAGAGATCGCCTGCGCCTAGAATATCCCGGGCTCGACTTTCGCAATTCACAGGAACTGCGCACCTTGGCGTTGGGGATTTTCAATGATACCTTTCGAGTCACCGCCGCCTTAAATGGGATCGGCATCACGGTCGCCTTTATCGGGCTTTTACTGGGGCTGATCGCGATCTTCGAAGAATCCGCGCAAACCTGGCGCACTTTAAAACAACTCGGCATCAGTTATAAACAACTACTGCTGACCGCTGGCATCGAAGGCGCGGGCATCGCGCTCGCGGCATGCGTCAGCGGCACCCTGATGGGCCTCGCACTGGGGGCGATCTTGATCAAAGTAATCAATGTGCAATCGTTTGGCTGGTCGTTGCTATGGCAACTACCGCTCGGCAGTTTTGCTCTTCTAGGAATAGTGATGGTCGCGGCTGGTTTTATCTGTGGAGTCGGCGCAGCAGCCTGGTGGCATAAAAAGATATAATGCATATGTGGCGTCTTTTAATCATTCTATACACCTTAGCCTTCAACTCCCTCTGGGCGGAGCTGGAGTGGATACAACCGCCCGCCGTCACGGACAAAGGCTATCGCGTCCCACAACCCGACTATCAACCGGACTTACCTAAAGACCTCGGCGCTCATTCAGAGTATGCCATCGAATGGTGGTATTGGGTGGGACATTTGGAAGCAATCGATTCGGACGAGACCTTCGGATTTCAATCGACCGTGTTCCGACTGGCGGGCGATCCGCAGCAGTCAGATGACAACGATGACGCGCATTTCGGGCGCAGTCAGTTATACATGTCGCACCTCGCCTTGAGCGATATTTCCCAGCAAAGCTATATTCACACGGAGCGAATCGTTCGCAATGGCTGGCAAGCCAATGTCGCCGAGCACGGCCTACAGATCGCCGCTGGGCCGATCACCGCGCAGTGGAATGAACCTGCGCAGGTGATGGAGATGCAGCTCAATTATCCCAACGACACGCGCTTAACGCTGACCATGACGCCGCGTAAACCCATGTTGATTTTTGGCGAACGCGGCTTGAGCCGTAAAGGTGCAGACCCCGCAGCAGTGAGTTGGTATTGGACGTATTCGCGACTCGACGTGACAGGCAGCCTCACATGTGGCGACACGACCATCGCATTGAAAGGCACGGCATGGATGGACCACGAAATTTCATCCAGTCAACTGGGCGGCGATTTGCAGGGCTGGGACTGGACTGCGATTCAATTGGACAATGGCACGGAGATAAAAGCCTATCGTCTGCGCCGTCCCAACGGCGGCAGCGATCCATGGTCCGCGGTGTATTGGATCGATGCTCTCGGTCAGCATCATTCAGTCTACGCCGCAGCTTTCGAATGGCAAACGGTCAGCACTTGGACCAGCCCGCACACAGGCCTGCGCTATCCCACCGAAGTTAAGATTCTGGCTACCAATCCGACCTCCAATAAGTTGGAGACCTACCATCTACGGCCGAAGCTAGCCGATCAAGAATTCACCGGCAACGACAGCAGCAATGCCTACTGGGAGGGCGCCTGCGATGTATTCGATGCACAAGGCAAGCGCATCGGCCAAGCCTACTTGGAACTCGCTGGATACGGCGACGGACTTGGCGGCAAGCTGAACTAAACAACAAAGCCCTGCGCCCACTTCACGCAGAAGACCCCAAGATTACTCGCGGCATGCGCCAGCATACAGGGGAACAGTGAGCGATTCTTGTTCCACGAGCCAAAGCGCAGTGCGTAGAACCAGAGCGAATTCGCCAATAAAATACCGGTCGTGAAAAAGGCCTTGGTCGTGAAAATAAAATTGAAATCAGCGAGCCAGAATTTCCACAAAGGCACTTCCTCAGGGTAAATCATTTCCCATAAAAAAGGATGAATAACCGCAAAGATCAGCGAAAAGCCGACACAGCTGCCGATCAGCGCAGCACGACCTTTGCCGTCCACCACCAAGTAGCCGCGAAAAATAATCTCTTCCACAATCCCCGCACCGAGGATCGCAAAGACGAAATACCACACCATCTCGC
>Ga0209504_1003084_pt1 | contig 10665 bp, 10 predicted proteins | sample COGITO_mtgs_1005_FD_184791 | JGI IMG/M metagenome (GOLD analysis project Ga0209504, IMG submission 184791) | Pelagic marine microbial communities from North Sea - COGITO_mtgs_100511 (SPAdes) (version 2) | ecosystem: Environmental > Aquatic > Marine > Epipelagic ...
TTACAGCATCGTCAAGACCAAAGAAGCTTTCAAATCCATTTTTAATTGTTCCAAAACGATGAGCAACAACCAGAGTAAATTCTTTTCTTGCTGTAAGTTTTGTAGATTCAAAATTTACAATTTTTAAGCCTTTGAACGTTGCGGTTGCATAATTATCTTCTGGAGAATCTTGGTCTATCTCATCAAGTAAGTCATCTTGCGCAAAAAGAGGTAATGCAATCATTAGCAGTAGCAATAAAGTAATTGATTTTTTCATTGATTAGTTTTAGTTAGAGAACATTGATCTAGTTTTATTTCTTCTAATAAATCGTCGTATCCTATAAAACGACCTTTCATTGTAACTACACTATCCTTACTTATCTTATTTATTTCAAGTAAGCTACAAAAAATGATGTTGTTAAGTGTAATACTTTTATTAGTTTGAGCTGTAATATTACCGTTTATGACAATGGTTTTATTTAGATATTTGGTTTGAGCTATTTCAGAGTCACTTACAAACTCAGTAATAAATTCTGAAGCATTTATAGTGTAGTCAGCATCCTCTTTACTGATATTTCTATGGTCTTGATATATGTAGTTGTAGCCAAAGTATGCAATAATTGTAATAGCTAGTAGAGAAATTATTAAAATCTTCTTTTTCATACATTTATGATTTTCAGATATTTAAATATCTTAAAAATTACTGAACTAGTTGGATTCAAATTTAATTTTAACATGAAACCTTTAATATTGGATATATATTCTATGAATAAAGTTCTTTATTGAGTAAATATTTTTTAGTAGTTATACTGCTTTTAGAAATAGTTTCAAACATGCCGTTAATAAGATTTAATCAATCATCTTCTTTATGCCAGTCTCTTTTGATGCCATACTCTGTTTCTGCAGTTTTAAAAAGTCCTATCAAAAGAAGAATAATACCAAGAAGGCCACATATTACTGCTAAGAAAATATTGAAGCCTTCTTTTTCAGAAGGGTTATAATCTGTAAAAATAAAAATGATAGAGAAACTTATAAGAGCAATTCCAATAATCAGAATACGGATATAGTATAGTCTAAGCACCCATTTGTGAAGTGTATTTAGGACACGATTACTCAAAATCTTCTTCAGCTCTTTTAATAATGTTTTCAGGAAGTGATTTTTTCGCCTTAGCCCCCATTTTCTTAATATTTTCAACACGAGAGATAAGGTTGCCTTTACCTTCAACCAATTTGTTCATTGCAGAAGAGTAGTCGTTTTTGGCAGCATCAATCTTTTTACCAACACCAGTAAGGTCTGTTACTAGACCTTCAAATTTATCATAAAGTGCGCCTGCTTGTCGTGCAATCTCAATGGCATTTTGCTGTTGTTTTTCATTATTCCACATAGAGTCGATGGTGCGCAAGGTAGCTAGTAATGTAGATGGTGTCACAATAACAATATTTTGCTCAAAAGCTTTGTTGTAAAGTGTGTTGTCTTCATTTATAGCTACAGCAAAAGCAGGTTCAATAGGTATAAACATAAGAACAAAATCAGGCGATTCTATATCGTATAAATCTTGATAATTTTTGGCTGATAGTTGATCTACGTGTTTTTTTATGGAACTAACATGAGATTTTAGATAAATAGCTCTTTCCTCATCATCGGCATTTACCATACGCTCATAATCGGTTAAGGATACCTTTGAGTCAATAATCATTTTTTTAGAATCTGGTAGATGTAATACAACGTCTGGCATTACACGTGAGCCATCTTCACGTTGAAAATTTTGCTGAACAAAATATTCACGGTCTTTTTCTAGTCCTGATTTTTCTAATACACGTTCTAAAACCAATTCGCCCCAATTTCCTTGAGTTTTACTATCACCTTTTAATGCTTTTGTTAGATTAGTTGCTTCCTTAGCCATTTGCTGGTTGAGATCTTTTAATCCTAATAATTGTTCTTTAAGAGCAGAGTGCATGCTAATACTTTCTTTCTGAGAGTCTTCTACTTTTTTTTCAAAAGTCTTTATCTTTTCTTCTAATGGATTAAGAATGTTTTTGATATTCTCTTTATTCTGATTGGTAAATTTCTCTGACTTTTCTTCTAGTATTTTAGAAGCCATTAACTCAAAATCTTTTCGAAGTTGTTCTTGCTGTTTATCAAGCTTTTCATCACGTTTTAAATTTTGTTGCTGTAAATTTTCAAACTCAGTATTGCGGCGAGACAATTCGGTGTTTAGAAAATCCTTTTCACGACGAATTTCTTCTCGTTCTGATTCGGTCTTTTCTATATTCTGTTTTAAATCATTGATGGCGTTATTAAGCTGAAGTTGTCTTTCTTCCAAGGTACTGCGTTCACTGTTACTTTTAAGTTGGGAGAATTTAAGTCCAATAAAGGCACCAATTCCAGCAGAAACTAAAATGGTAATGAGAAGAATAAGCGTGTCGTTCATTTTTTTAATATGAGTTTCATCAAAGATAAATTTTTTGTCATTCAGAGCGAAACGAAGAATCTTTAGTTTTCAACAGATTCTTACTTATTATACTAATAAAGAAGAATTACTTAGTAATCTTAAAGCTTCCCGTTTTTGTGTCAAAGGCTATCATATCTTTTGGGAATAGTGAATTAAATACACCTTTTTCTATAAGATTACACGGTTGGTCACAGATAATGTTATCATTTGTCATAACAATCATCGTGTCACAAAGTTGAATCGCCAAATCTATCTCGTGAGAAGAAAATAAAATGGTTTTACCAGTTTCTTTAGTTAATTTCTGAAGTAGTTTTAGAATATATGCCTTATGATACATATCTAAATGTGTTGTAGGTTCGTCCAAAACTATGATGTCTGTATCTTGAGCTAAGGCACGTGATATCATCACTTTTTGGAGTTGACCATCACTGAGTTCGTAACATCTTTTATCTTTTAATTCTGAGATATTTACTAAGCTAATCGCTTCATCTACCTTTTGCCTGTCTTCTTCTGTGAGATTACCAATCCAATTTGTATATGGATGTCGGCCTAATGCAACTAGATCGATGACTGATAAGTTTTTTGAGGTTAATTGTTCCGTCAAAACAATACTTAGTTGTTTTGCTAAATCTATGGTTGAAGTTTCTTTTAAATTTTTTTTATTCAGAAAAATACTTCCGGTCAGACTAGGTTGTACTTTTATTAAAGTCCTAAGTAAAGTAGATTTTCCAATGCCATTAGCACCAACTAGACCTATAAGTTGTCCTTGTTCTAATTCAAAATTTATATTAGAAGCTACAACTATATCTTTCTTTTTGGTTTTATAGCCAACAGAAAGATTTTCGGTGTTAAGGATGATATTTTTTGTCTCTTTGCTCACGTTAAAATATCATTTTTCGTTGTCTTAACAATAACCAAATTACAACTGGTGCACCAACTAAAGCAGTAATAGCATTAATTGGTAGGGTATAATCACTACCAGGAATTTGTGCAATACTGTCGCAAACAAGCATAACAATAGCACCAAATAAACAAACTGCTGGTAATAAAATTTTATGATTTGAAGTTGTAAAAATTTGACGGGTTAAATGTGGTATTGCCAAACCTATAAATGCAATCGGTCCTGCAAATGCAGTTATAGTTCCTGCGATTAGGCTTGTAGCAATTATAATAATAAGTCTGTTTTGTTTTAGGTTAAGGCCTAAACTCTTAGCGTAATTATCACCTAACAAAAGACTGTTTAAGCCTTTGATAGATAAGATACTCAATAACAAACCGATTAAATATATTCCTAAAAAAATAAGTAACTCATTCCAAGATAGATTACTTAAGCTACCAAAACCCCAAAAGATGTACTGTTGTAATTGTTCTGCAGAACTAAAGTAGGAGAGTACGCTAACTACAGCAGCTGTGATACTACCAAACATTAATCCAATAATTAGGATGGCCATTGTATCTCTAACTTTACTTGAGACAGCTAAAACTGCTAATAAAACTAAAAAACTACCCAAACTTGCTGCAATAACAATACTCCATTTTGTCGTTAATGATGCGGCAAAAGCACCTCCAAATAACCCAGAGCCTAAAATAACTAATGCTACCCCTAAACTAGCTCCAGAGCTTATACCTAAAACAAAAGGACCGGCTAAAGGATTCCTAAATAAGGTCTGCATTAGTAACCCAGAAATACCCAAACCAGAACCTACTAAAATTGCAGTAATCGCCTTCGGAAGTCTAAAATCTGTTATGATAACTTCCCAAGTAGAATTCTCGATTCTACCAAAAAGGCTTGAGAAAATACTCCTGAAGGGAATATTCACTGACCCAAAACTAATATTTACAAAAAAGGAAATGACTAATACTAGTATTAGCATTAGAAATTGAAATCGATATGTTTGATTATTATTCAAGTGGTTTGAAAAAATATGGCGTGTATGATTCTAATAGCTCTGGATGACAAATTTTGATAATATCTTTTAAAACTAAATCTGGTCTTGCAGTTCCTAATTCATAATACAAAACACCACCAGTTTTTCCTGTGGTATTCGAAAAACTATAAACCGATTGATTTTTAAAAGCTTTAAAATTATTGTAAAGCGGATTGGCTTTTTCTAATTGATTTAAACTTATATAGTAAGATGGACTTAGCCAAATATCGGCACCTTTTGCTTTATCTAAAACCGTTTCAAAACTTAGATATAAACTTGCATTACCAGAAGTGTCTCTCCATAAATAATCAACATTCGCATCTTTTAAGAATTGCGCTTCTGGACTATTGCCATTTGGCAAATGCCATACATCTTTTGTCATAGCACCACTTAATATAGTAGGTTTGTTTTTTACTTTTTTTGCAATCGTTTTGGCTTCGAGGTAGTTTTTTTCAATAGTATTAAATATAGAATCAGCTTCTCTTTCTTTATTGAAAAGTACTCCAAAAAATTTTATCCATTCTGCTTTAGCTAATGCTGAAGATTCTACCCAATCACCATTATAAATCACTGGAATATTTCCTCTTTTGATGGTCTCAAAGGTTTTATTGATGCCATCAATACCAAACCCAACAACTACATCAGGGTTAATTTCTAACAAAACTTCGGTATTTATACCATCATTTTTCCCTAATTCTCTAATAGCTCCTTTATTAATCAAAGCTCTTGTCTTTTCTGAGGAAATGTAATTTGTACCAGGAAAGCCTACCAAACTTTTTTCTTCATCTAAAAGCTCTAGTGAAGGAATGTTTGTTGTGGATGTGACAACTATTCTTTCAAGATTATTTGTAATGATGCTTTCATAAACATCTGCAGAGAATGTCATTTTTGCCAACTGCTCAGAAGAGGCTAATAAATATTTATACTGTTTTTTTGCTTTTGGCCATGGTTTAGAAATGGTTAGAACTTTATATCCTTCATATTCCGTAACCGAAAAACCTTCAGCATATTTAAGTTTAAGCTGTTTTGCTTCGGGATTTGGAAGTATTTCTTCCTTCTTATCATTTTTACAAGCAGTAACAAATAAAAATAAAAGTATGTATTTATAGAATTTCAAAAAGGATAGTTTTCTTTCAAAAGTAATATTATTTAGACTTTTTACGGAATACATTAATGTAATTGTTTAGTTTTACGCTGAAATCTGGTTTGATTCGTAAATTTTTTATGTTTCAATTAAAAGGGAATCTGGTGTAAATCCAGAACTGTTCCCGCAACTGTAAGCTAAAAGGCTTGTTGTTACCTTCAAAGTCACTGTTTTAAATTTTAGAAATGGGAAGACAAACAACAAGACGCAAGTCAGGAGACCTGCCAATTTCAACAAATAAGTAAAACTTTCGGGATAAAAGTTTACGTATGGTTAGCTGTATGTTCTCGAGCAATTAAATTTTAAATGAAAAAATTGAAGTGGCTAGGTATGCTTTCTTTTGGCATGCTCAGTGTTGGATTTGCACAAACGCAAGATTCAACCAAAGTCGAAAAATTAGAAGAAGTCGTTATTACTGACACAAGATTCGCAATTAAACGTGAAAACTCTGGTAAAACAGTTGTTAAAATCACACGTAAAGAGATTGAAAACAATCAAGGACGCACTTTAGCGCAATTGATTAATAGTAAAAGTGGTTTCGAAATTAATGGAACGCGAAGTGTAGCTGGACAAAACCTAGGTTATTTTGTTCGTGGCGGAAACAATAGGCAAGTATTAGTTTTAATTGATGGAATACAGGTTAATGACCCATCATTAGTTAACAATGAATTTGATTTACGTTTATTAGATCTTAATACAATAGAAACTATTGAAATAGTAAAAGGTGGGTCGAGTACCCTATATGGTAACTCTGCTGCTACGGCAGTAATAAATATTACAACTAAGAAGTCTTCAATAAAGGCTATATCTGCAAGTTTTATCTCTGTTGTTGGCACAAATCAATCTCAAGATATAAACGATTACAGAGCAGAACGTTTTACTAACAATGTAACCGTAAACGGAACTTTAAATGACTTTAACTATGTTGCTAGTTTTGGTAATCAATTTGCTGAAGGCTTATCAGCAGCAGAGTCTCCTAATTCAGAAGCGGACCCATTTTCTAGATACAATGTGAATTTGAAATTGGGTTACCAGTTTTTAGATAAATTTAGTCTAACAGCTTTTGGAAGCACAAATAGATTTAAAACAGATATCGATGGTTTTCCACCACCAAATTTTACGTTTGCAGATACAAATGACGAGTTTTTATCCAAACAAAAACGTGTTGGTATAGCTCCAAAATTTCTCTACAAGAATGGTAGTATTCAAATCAATGCTGCTTATACGGATATTGAAAGAGAAACAATTTCTGCTTTTGGCTCAGTAAACGAGGCTGAAAGTTTTGTCTTAGATGCTTTTAATAAATATACTTTTAATGATAACATTTTCACCATTGTTGGCCTTAACTATGGTGACTATAAAAGTTTGTTTACAGCTGAAGAAAGTTTTACAACAACAGACCCATACGCTAATGTCGTTTTTGTTACCGATTTAGGTTTGACAGTCAATGTTGGTGGACGATTAAATAACCATAGCGAATATGGCTCTCAGTTTGTATATAACCTAAACCCATCATATAAAATTGATGTTAACGAAGGTTATGCAAAAGTTTTTGGGTCGTATGCAACATCATTTATAGCACCCAACTTGTCACAATTATTTGGTTTTTTTGGACCCAATCCCAATTTAGAGCCAGAAGAGAACTTAACTATTGAAGGTGGTTTGGAATACAACACCAAAAATGGTTTTAGAATCAGCGGTGTATATTTTAATAGAGATGAGGATAATACCATCATTTTTGGTGCTGTTGGATATGAGAATGCTGCTACGGATGCTACTGTTCAAGGTTTTGAATTAGAAACAGAAATAGACTTAGTTAAAGACTTATCGATTTCTGCTAATTATACATTTACAGAATTAAAAGATGGTACACGTATTCGTTTACCAAAGCACCGCGCAAATGCTAGTTTAGACTATGACTTTTCTCCAAGAACTTTTGCATCTTTAGATGCACAATATGTTGGAAAAAGAATGGATACAGATTTTGCAACGTTTACAAACGTAGATTTAGAAGCCTATTCCCTTATCAATTTATACTTTAGTCATAAGTTATTAGAGAATAATAAATTAAAAGTATTTGTAACAGTAAATAACTTATTTAACGAAGATTATTCAGAGATTTTAGGTTTTACAACACAAGGACGAAATGCAAGCTTAGGATTTAACCTTAAGTTTTAGAAGATTTTATAATTAAAAAAAGCCACTTAAATTGAGGTGGCTTTTTCTTTTATTTAAAATACATATAACCATCCAATGGTTTCTTCAACTTTTTAGATTTGAGTTCTTCAAAACCAGAATGAGTGGCATTATTTATAAATCTTCCTGATCCAGTAATATCAGCAATAGCTCTTTCTAATAGAGGCTCTTCTGGGTCACCAAGTGTTCCAAAGTTTGTCCGAGATTCTTCAAATAATATATTTGGACCCAATCCTGTAGTTGGTACTAATAAATCATCTACATTTGACACATTACCAGTCAATGGAAAAAGTGCATATGTATGTGCAGTAGTTACTTGAGATGTTCCAAAATCTGGGGAATCAAATACTAATCTGTTAGATGTTGTTTTTCCTGATGTATTTGTACCAATTTGCACAACTTCTATGTAAGGTCTCAAGCTATTAATGGTGAGCTCGCTTGCAGAAGCTGAGCTATTAGTTGTTAACACATAAACCTTATCTAGACCAAGACTATTTGTTGCCGCACCACCATCAATAGTATCTATAAAATTGAAAGTAGTATTCTCATCTTGACGATTAGGACCATTAATATTTTTTGCATAAGGTTGTCCATTAAATTGCCCAGTAATCATGTTTGCCAGACGTGTTGCAGTTAAAATACTACCACCGCCATTATATCTTAAATCTAATACTAGGTGTTCTATGTTGGCAGCTTGAAAAGTGGCAAAAGCCTGATTTAATTCTGTTTCAAAATTACCTCTAAAGCTGTTATACATTAGATAGCCTATAGTCTCGTTATCTTCAACTATGACATCAACGCGATGAACAGGATTATCGGTAAATATTTCTTTAGATACTGTTATACTTTGACCGTTTGGAGTTAATATATCGTCATCAAAAGTATTCGTATTATTATTATTATAGTCTGCAAAATTAAAAGTTGCAATATCTTGAGTTAACAAATCTGAAAAATTTGTAGTTGTTAGCGTGATTCCATCAACACCAGTTATAAACATATTACGTTCTATTCCTGCTAAATCTCCTGAACTACCATTTAAAACTAGCCTTACAATAGCATATACTTCGTCAGAACTTCCTGGTACAGGGAATGCCGAAAATCTTAAACCATTAGTTTCTGTTGTTCCGTTAAATAATTCTAATGCTTCAAATAAATCAGGAAATAGTATACTAAATCTATCTGTATTACCTGCATCAAATACTAATGCATCAAAAATGGTTTCTGGTGATGAAAACCCAGATAAATAATTTAGATATTCAGGAGTAGAATCATATCTGTTGTCTTCACCATTAATACCAAATCTATCATTTCTTAAGTCTGGTAAATCATTTCCGAATATATAAAACTCGTTCATTCCTTTCCAAATAAAGTCTTTTACGTCATTAGTAAAAACTAGATTATCATCTCTGTCTTCAAAACAACTTGTAACTGAAAAGGTAATCAATGCAGTAAGCATTACTAATCTAAATTTTTTCATTTTTCTTTGGCTTTACTATAATAGTATAGGTTTAAGTTGTAAAACCCTAAATTTACTCACAATATTGTAGAATTAAAAGAAAATACGACTAAGGCTTTTTTTATATTGAGTTTTATAAAAATTAATTTAATTATAAAAATCTGAAAATCAATGAATTGAATTTTGTTTTTATACAACTGTAACAAAACTTGTTATACCTCGTCGTAATTATGAAAGCAAGAAAAAATTGTTTTTCAACCAATCAATCTAAGTAATGACACAGGCAGATTTTGTAATCTTAGTGATGCCATTTAAGGATAAAGTGTTTCGTCTAGCAAAACGATTACTGGTTTCTCGAGAAGAAGCCGAAGATGCGACGCAGGAAATACTTTTGAAATTATGGAATAACAAACAGAAAATCAGTGACTACAAAAATGTAGAAGCATTTTCTATGACCATGACAAAGAACTTTTGTCTAGACCGTTTAAAGTCTAAACAAGCACAGAATTTAAAGATAGTGCACAGTAACTATCAAGATAAAAGTCACTCGTCGTTACAAAAACAAGTAGAAGCAAGAGATAGTGTTGACTGGGTCTCAAGCATTATAGAAACACTACCAGAACAACAACAAATTATAGTTCAGCTTAGAGATATAGAGCAGTACGAATTTGCTGAGATTTCTAAAATGTTAGACATGAATGAAACAGCGATTCGTGTAGCCTTATCAAGAGCAAGAAAAACTATAAGAGAACAATTAATTAAGACACATAGTTATGGTATTAAATAGTATCGAAAAATTATTAGAAAAGTACGACAACGCAGAAACAACACTGCAAGAAGAAGCACAATTAAGAGCTTACTTTGCCAGTAATGATGTAGCACCTCATTTAGAGTCTTACAAATCTTTGTTTGTCTATTTTGCATATACGCAGCAAGAAGCGTTTACCAAAGACGTTCCATTAAACACTAAAAAGAAATCAAATTTCTATCAATGGATTTCGGTCGCAGCGGCAGCGGTAATTATGCTCGGTATTATGCTGCCACAAATGTGGAATAGCTCTAAGTATTCTGAAGAGGAAATTGAAATGTATAACAAAACTAAAAATGCTTTAGCTTTTATGTCTTCAAATTTTAACGAAGGTGCATCGAGTCTTAACGTTTTAGAAATGGCCTCAAATAATTTTAATGCTGGTATGTACAAAGCCAATTTTATTAAGGAATTCGGAAAAACAACAAACAAATTTTTAAAATAATAAACAATAACAAAAAAAAACAGAAATCATGAAACCGAAGATTCACGTAAACAGAAATAATAAAATAAGTATGATGAGTAAAAATTTAATTTTAATAGTAGCTTTTGTATTGACATCGTCATTTTCATTTGGTCAAGGTATATTCGACAAATTCGAGGATGTAGATGGTGTAACATCGGTTGTAGTAAACCAAAAGATGTTTAAGATGCTAGCTACAATGGGTATTGATTTAGATGACCCAGAAGCACAAGAATTT
>Ga0209504_1003104_pt1 | contig 10609 bp, 11 predicted proteins | sample COGITO_mtgs_1005_FD_184791 | JGI IMG/M metagenome (GOLD analysis project Ga0209504, IMG submission 184791) | Pelagic marine microbial communities from North Sea - COGITO_mtgs_100511 (SPAdes) (version 2) | ecosystem: Environmental > Aquatic > Marine > Epipelagic ...
ATCCGTCACCCAATCCCTCAGCCAAACTTTTAATAGCCTCAGGCTGAGATCCAGCTGGTTCGAAATTAGATACAACCTTTAGTGATTTTGTCATTTACTTATCTATTAAAAATTACTTATAATGCACATCCGCGTTCCCGAATAGCTCAGCGGTAGAGCAGTTGACTGTTAATCAATTGGTCGTTGGTTCGATCCCAACTTCGGGAGCCATTTAATATTAATAGTAAGTTTATTACTTTAATAAAAGAATCTCCATCAATCCCAGATATTTTAATCAAACTCAGTTAAAATATGATTCTACATGAGTAAAAATCAACCTGAATTAGCCTTAGAAAATACCAAAGAAGATTGGCAAAGAAAGAAATTCTTAAACCCCAAACACATTATCAGGGTGGGTACTTTATTTTCTGGTATTGGTGCAATAGAGCATGCCCTGGAAAGACTTAAACTTAATAAAGAGATAGTCTTTGCATGTGATAACGATCCTGCTGTTAAAAAGTCATATTTTGAAAACTATAACATTTCAGACAAGCATTGGCATGATGATATTTGTGAGCTTAACGCAAAAAAATATAAATATAAAATTGATTTATTAGTAGGTGGGTCGCCCTGCCAATCATTTTCAATGGTTGGAAAAAGAGGCGGACTTGAAGATACAAGAGGAACATTATTTTATGAATTTGCAAGAATAATAGATGAATCAAAACCCAAAGTCTTTATATTCGAAAATGTTAAGGGGCTCTTATCGCATGATGAAGGCAATACGTGGCAAATAATTAAAAATGTATTTAATGATTTAGGCTACTACTTTCAGGAACCTGAGATTTTAAACTCAAAACATTTTGGTGTACCTCAAAATAGGAATAGAATTTTCGTGGTTGGTTTTAGAAAAAGAAGCTGGAAAGATGATTTTGAATACCCCAGAAGAATTGAACTAGAGTCAACAATGCAAGATTATTTAGAAGATTATGTTGATTCAGATTTTTATTTAAAGGAAAAGGGAGTGAAATTTGTTACTTCTCTTAAAAACCAAATAAAAAGCTATACACAAGTAAATGGGGATGTTGCCTTATGCCAAAAAGCTAATCAGCAATTTAATTGGCATGGAGATTTTGTTTTTGAACAGGCTAGTAAAAAATTAAAATATGATGAACAAGTATTTGAAATAAATAATGTTGAATCAAAGTATTATCTTTCTGAAAAAGTTGAAAAATATGTTCTTTCAGATGGAACAAAATCCTTTAAAACCATACCAAAAACTGATCTAGAAATAGCAAGACCTTTACTTCAATCAATGCACAAAATGCACAGAGCTGGTGTTGATAATTACGTTACACACAAAGGAAAAATTAGAAAGCTTACTCCGAGAGAGTGTTTAAGATTAATGGGATTTAGAGATTCGTTTAAAATTGTAGTTAGCGATACTCAAGCTTATAGACAAGCTGGAAATAGCATAGTTGTAGATGTACTTATTGCATTATTGAAAAGTATAGATATAACTAAATATGGTATAAAAAAATAAAGGTATTAGTTACGCTGTCTTGATAAAATTTAATGGGTTTTTTAATAACCTCTTGGAATAAATCTCAAAAGTTGGAGTATCTATGCCCATAAACCTTAATGTGGATTGAATTATATCAATTGCAAAAATATTTATTTGCGCTTGATAGTTTTGCGTCTCGTACTCCACCAGTTCAAAATCTGAATATTCAATATTAGTATTTTCTATTAGAGTGTCTTGATAAAACTGCTCATATACGGCATAAAACTCTCTCCATAGTTTCATATATTCAATATTCTTATCACACAAATCCAAGAAATTATCATGGTTTAAGTTATCTGGTCTCATTTTATTAATGATCTCAAATTCATCAATGATTCCATCAAAACAATTAACATTTTTCAAGGCATAATTAATGATATTTTTTGCTTTGCTGAAGGCAGCTACTATTTTAGTTGACCTATCTTTATTTGTATTTGTACCTAAGCTAGGATCTACCAATAATAAATCTGCAGCAATTTCATTGATATATGAGAAGGATTTAATAGTCAGGTATTCTGCATGGCTAGGATTCATGTTTCTTAAATAATCTATATGGAATTTATTTTCACGCTCCAATAAACCTATGAGCTCAATCTCTTTCGACTCTGAATCTATTTTTTTGCTTGATTTAAAAAAATGAAACCCTTGAATGCATCCATCCACGAAATCCCTAAGAGCTTCTGCAGATTTTTTATGATCTTTTTTTAGATTGGTAAGGGTGATATCTGTATTATTAAATAACTCAGTTGCATAATTAAACTGTTGGATGAGCCTATTGTAGTCATAAGCACTAATGTCATTGGTAGAATCTACATATAAATCTATATCAGCTGCAATCCAGTATGCAAGATTATAGTTATTTATAACCTCGAGATAAATTTGATCTTGATTGTGATCTTTAAAATAAAAATTCATTAGTCTATATATTCCTCACCATTTTTTTCAAGCCAAGCTAGATCTTCTTTCCATTCAAGAATGGCTCTATAGTTGTTTTGCTGTAATGGGCTATTTATTTCTCCATTTAAAAATCTCTTTAATTTACTATATCTCTCCATAGATGCGTCCTCGCCCCACTCCCTCATATAAGCAGGTCCATCAACATAAGGCAGTGGTCCTTTTAAAATCTCTATCATTATCAAGATTCTATATTCTTGCTTTACACCTTGAGTATCTCCAACTCTATAACCCATAGTACTCATTATCCCTTCTGATGGTGCCCCAGAACTTTGACCACCCTCTTCTAGACGAAGCATCCATTCATTCTTTATTAATTTGATTAGCTCTTGAATATCATCCTGAATTTTAGGATTTTTTTCATCTGATAGCCTCTTAATCATTTGCCTGAAATATTTAGCTAAATCAGGATTGTTTTGATGTTTTATAATTTTTTTGAATTTTTTTAATTTTTCTTCTTTAATAATTTTGCTCCTATGGTTAATAAAAAAATCTATAGCCTAAAATGCAAAAAGGCATTATCAGAGATAGGCTAAGAATGCCGACTTGTATCAAGTTTAAATTCATCTCAATTGTGATTTTGGTGCCAAAGCAAAACATTAAATAAGCAAGAGTACAAAAAAGAATGCCAATCAGGATTGAAGAAATGATCATGCTTGAGAATAGAGTAAATTCTGAGCCATAAGCTAGATAAGCTAGACATAATAGAATGGAAATTACTGGTCCAATATTTATAATTTGTAAATCCTGCAGCATAGTATGCTTATGATCACTGTTATCTTTTTTTTGTCTTTCTTTTATTTTTTTTCCTTGTTTTTTTTGATCAAATTTATGAAATTAAATCAAGAATTTCTGATTCATCCATAATATCTAAAAACAGATTAGATTTAAGAAGATTAAGCTTAACAATCGCTTTATTGGTATCTCCAGTATTTAAGCCTTTTGTTGCTTTTACTAATGCAAGAAATATTTTTGGATTTATAGACAATGTGCTCTGAGAAATACTAAGCTCTTTTTGAGTAAGGGCCCAAAAATCCTCTAATAAGTTTTCGCCATCATCTTCAGCTAATAATCCTTTTGCTGGAAAATAGAGCCTTGAAGCAGAGTTTTTACTGAAGCCAGTAACTCCACCTGAACCTAAAAATCTATCAAGCTTCTTAGGTGAATCAGCATTAATTTTCCATCTCCATAAACAATATTCTTTTATTTCATTTAAACAAACCCACTGCCAGAACCTTAAATCAAATGTATGTTTCGTATCTAATTTTGAATTTGAAATGGCCTTATATATTAGCTTGCTAAAAATAAAGTCATGAACAGTTACTGATTCATCATTTTTGATTGAATCAAAATATTCATTAAACTCAGAAAAGTCTACGCTTTCTTTTGTATCTATCTCTGTTAAATGCCCTAAAGAATCAAAGCCTAGTTCTAAGGTACTTGGAGATATCTTTTTTTCATAAAATTTAGTCATAATTATTTCCACCAATTTTTTGAAGTTGTTTTATAAACATTGGTTAGGTCAGCTATTTCTTGAACTACCAATGGCAGTTGTTCATTAATTAGTTTTAATCGCTTCTTTTGATCACCGACATCATCTTTTAATTTATCCACTGCGCTTGCCTGAGAACCTCCGTAGCAGGCTTTTGCGACTAAATCGGCAACTCTATTGTATGGAAACTCTAGATTTTCAGGATCGAGAACCTCTAAGTCAGATGATTCCTCTATTGGTCTCATTTTTTCTAAAGCTTTTCTTGCTAGCTGCTCCCAAACATCTACAACTATTGGTCTAAATAAAGCGTCTCTTAAAATAGCCTTCACGTTGTCTCCTTTATATTTGAACATTTCTTTGATCGAAAGAGGTGCATCCTCATTAATAATTAATTTAGGAGGATTCGAGTGCTGAAGTTGGTATAAAGCTCCAGGCCTTGTAATTTTTCCAAACTCAACATCCATGTCGCTTCCATCAAACTTTTCAAATGGATCAATATACAAACGCTTGTAGGTTGAGGTCCCTAAGATTGAGTATTTTGATGTTAAAAAACCTTTGGTTTTTCTAAATTCTTTTTCCCTGACAATTAATCCACTAAATTCAATAGACCCAAAATATAATGATGGATCTATATCTATAGAACAAGAAAGGTGCTTTCTTCCAGTTAAACTTATTTTTGAAGTATCTTCCTTAAATTTTACAAAACCTCTTTGTCGTGATGAATCAGAAACATAGGACATGTAATAGCCCACAGAACTTTCTGGGTCTGTTTCTGTAGTTGGTGCAATTAAATCAAACACTTCTAAATTAACTGTTAAATCAAAATCTACAGAGAAAATTTCTGATGGCTTTTTTGTAAATGTTAATATATTTTCACTAACAGTCTCCACTTCTTCTTTAGAGGTTGAAATATTTAGCAATAGATCTTCATTTGATGCGTGTTTATAAAACCTTATAATTTGAGCCATAATTTATCCTCTTGATACTACTGAAAGTTTATAATCTTGCCTTTCAGCCAAATCATTATTTAAAATATCTGGAATAGTTGCATGAATGGTATATATGAATGACGATACGGATGAATCAACTTTTATTGAAGCACCCTTTTTCTCAAGGTTTACAATAATCTTATCTTTTATGCTTTCATCTTCTAAATCTACTTTTTGTAAAATTAAATTATTCTCTAATGAATTAAGTCCATCGATAGAAAAATAAGTATCTATTTCCCAATCTAGACCCTTATCCCTCAGGTTGTTAACTTTAACTTTTACAGATATTTCCCTTCCATTTAAATCTGAGTCTAAAACTGAATCTGAAATAAATCTTGACACTTCACCAGTACCTGATTTTCCAAATTTAAATAAAGAAGCTAAATGCTCTAAGTTATCTGACATACGAATTTCTTTTACATCTGCCAAATCAGAGGCTGCATTCGTGATGTCTCTATTAATTTTTGCTAAAAACGCCTTAACTTTGTCAACAGCATATGTATTCTCTATTTTATATTTATAGTCCCAATTATTATGCAGCGGAGGCTCAGCAGACCTAAGCAACTCTGAAAACTTTTTATCTTCAATAGAGTCACCTTTTGCATCACCACCCTTGAAAACTCCATAAAAATAACTGTCAGTATCTTCAGAAAAAATATTGATTTCTTCATACTTAACAACGCATAAATTATTTCTTAAAAATGCAATATTGTTTTTGAGTTTTATATTTTGGGTTTCATAGGCTGCATCTGACCTATGCATTTTTACCGTACCATTTGCTTTAAAAGGTATTCCGTTATCCCATGCTGCATCTGAACAGGCATCTTTATTTTTTTGCGGTATATCCCATGTAAGATCTGTTGAGGCAATGCTTCCTATTTCATTTAAGTCTCTTGAGTCCTCTATGTCATTGAAAGCTTTAGCAAATGGTTTGTACTCTGGTGTTAATTTAACTTTAAGGTCTTGCTCTAAGTCATGTTCATGGTTATCAAATTGTCTAATTGTTATTGTTATAGGCTTGTGAGTTGAGCATAACGCTGGCCAAAACCATTTCTTAATATCTTCACGAAAATGTGCAATTGTATTTTCAACAGAGGTTTCTTTTTTATAAGCAAGTGATATCACACTTGTCCCTGTACCCATATTAAGATCTCTATCAAGAAAAAGATTTTTTAAATTTGTATTAGGATCATTGATACTTGAAACCGCCTTATGGCCTCGAGAAGAATTAGTAGGTATTCCAAAAAAGCCTGGCCCATCACATTCCTCTGTCCCTCTTTCATCTTCTCCATCTTTACATTTATGCGATTGCAATTCTGATCTTCCAAATACTCTCATTTTATTTTGCCCATCAATTTCACAATAAGAAGACATCATTACCGTGCTAAGCCCGCTTTGATGATAAAAAACACCCTTGCCTAGTCCAAAACTCCCTTGTCTGATATTACTTGAGCTTGTTTTAAATACAGATTTACAAAATAAATGAAAATTTTCTTCCTTTGAGGATTCGGCTCCGACTAGGCCATTTGCATTATAGTCACTAACTCTTACTAGAAGCGTTTGCTGTTCGTTGTTACTCATATTTGAATAAGAGTTTTTAAGATTTATTTGTGTAGGAGTTGGGTTAGATTGCCCTTCGCCCATTGCTGCTTGGACATGCTGAGATAATGACTTCCAATCCATTGATTCCTTAAAAGTCTTTTTTACATCCCCAGAAATTGAAATAAAATCTATAAATATATCAACAGGGTGGGTATTGTCCTGCCTTCTTTGGTCTGCTGAGTTTGCAATTGTTTCTCTAACAAATAGTGATGTCATATTTCCAATCTTACTTGCAGCATCTTCGAGCATGGCTCCAAATGGCGACTCTCCTTTATCGTTTCCACTTGGCGGTGTTGGGTCAAATATCCATTTCATACGAACTCCTTTCTTAAATATATTTTTAAATCAAATATTTTTTATCTAACAATTTTAATTCTTTCACGTTTAGGGCTAGTGATCTTTCTCTTATCCATTTCATGTCTATTTTGTCGTCAACTAAATCTAACTCGCATTTGAGGTTTTCTATATGGGTGCCTTCATACACAAATGGATAGACATCAATATTACTTATTTCATATCTTCCAGTGAATTTAACAAAGCCTGATTTAGATTTTAAAAAGTGTAGAATTGGTGGGACAAGAAAAGCTTGTTCTGATTTTTTAAGTTGATTTATATTGATTAGGTTTTGACATCCTTTCATGTCTTCAAATGGTCTAGCTGACCTATTATCACCAAAATAGGTAAGGTGATTGTTTTTAAGCTCATCATTCCAAGGATTATCAAGACGTCCAGAGATAGAATTTTTAGTTGTTATTAAAACAAGAACGCTTGGAATCTTTTTGTTATCTAATTGCGATCGAAAATCAATACCATCATTTAAAAAATATCTTCTTCTAATACCTCCACAATTTTCTATTGATTTATTTCCGGATGCAAATGCTAAATTAAATTGATCATCATTTTTATATCTCCAACTTCCAGTATCTCTATATTCCGAACCTTTTATAAAAAAATTTTCCATAAATTAAATATATAACATGTCTTAAAAAAACACTATTATAATGTCACCTCCAAATTTTTCCCTGTATTCTGTATGCCGTTATCAACATTCCTTTATTAACTATTAATGCTGTATTTTCAATTTGTTTTTGAAATTTAATAAATGTCCTATCAAACAGAAGCTCTCTGTTCTTTTTCATTTGTTTTTTTGTATTAAAAATATAACGATGATCTTGATGCGTTATCTTCTTGATTCCATTTTTGAATATAAATGAAATTGCTTCTCTAGTAATTCCTCTTTGTTGCATCCTCGTGATGGCGTGTTCTGAAAAAATAAGTTCTTGTTCTGTTTTTATCAAATTTCTCTCCCAGGCAGCATGTGCCTTTTTAATTTAATAATCTATTTTGTAAATTTAAATCCTTGATCTTTTATTTGAGATTTATACTTTAATAACATTTCATTTAAGGTTGCTCTTAAATGCTTTTCCATTTCATTAACCTGATCTTGGGTATAGTCATAGTGAGCTCTATTTGCCAAGTTTCCTAAAGAATTTAAATAATGAGTAGCTTTTTGAACTCTCTTCTCACAAAGTTCTTGAAATTTAGCTGCTTTCTGCTCAGGAGTTCTTTTTTTTGATTTTTTCTCGTTATTATCCAATTTATACCTTTTATTTATGGTTTATGTTATAAATGAGAGAGTATTGTAACATAATAACTACATATTGTCAATATATAATGCGTATTAATTTGTATATTTGTTAAATACTATAAAAATAACACTATATAAAAATAGCATAACACCTATATAAATTGCAATATTCTTTTAGTTAACTCGCTTATAACAGGCACTGATACAGCATTTCCAAACTGTTTATATGCCTGTACATCACTTTTATTTACAATAAAATCAGCTGGAAAGCCTTGTAATTGTCTTGCTTCGTCAGGAGTAAGCTTTCTTGGTATCTCATGATTATTTCTTTTAATAAGAATTTCTGCTCCATCTTTATAATATCTTGCAGAAATTGTGTTTGTATATTCATCATTTGATGATTTTAAGCTATAGCCAAAACCCTTCCCTGCTTTTTTATTTTTAATCTTTCTTCTTTTGTGACTATCCCATAACCGTTGTGAAATAATATATTTTTTAGGCGGTCTGCCTGGATTTAAGATCTGAGACACCTTTGTTTTAACATTGAGCGGTTCTGGGAAAGTAAAATTGTTAGTCTTCAAAAAACCAACAATAAATATCCTTTGCCTGTTTTGAGGCAATCCAAAATCTTTTGAATTTAGAACCTGGGGATCAGGAACAAAATAGCCTAAATCTTCCTGTAGAACTTTCAAAATTACTCCTAATGTTTTTCCTTTGTCATGCGATCTAAGTCCCTTAACATTCTCTAAAATAAAAGCTTTGGGTTTTTTATGCTTAATTATTTGGGCGATATCGTGAAAAACGGTTCCTCTTGTATCGTTAAAGCCTTTTCTTAGTCCTGCATTTGAAAAAGGCTGACATGGAAATCCCGCCATCAATACATCATGTTTTTTAATTTTTTCTATACTGTTTTGAACAATCTCAGTGATATCACCATCAGGCTTTTCACCAAAATTTATTTCATATGTTTCTTGGCATTTCAAATCCCATTCCGAAGTAAATACGCATTCAGATTCATAGCCAAGCTCGTTACAAGCTTGATCAAAACCAAGTCTCATGCCTCCAATTCCAGCAAACAGATCTATATAGGTATACTTCAAAATGATGTTTCCATCATAAATTTCTTTACTAACTTATAAAGATTATCTCTTGTGTTTGAAAATGAAGACTCGAGCTGTTTATCTGAATAAGTTATATTAGCTGGGTCTTCATTAAGCCAATGTAAATTTTGGGCATTTGAAGGCAAAACAGGGCAAACTTCTTCTGCGCAAAGTGTAATTGCATAATCTAAATTATTTAAAAACTCATCATCTAGGTCTTCAGTTGATTTTGAGAATTGCTCCCGTATATCAATACCAATATCATCCATAGCCTTAACTGCATTGGGATGAACCTCCCCAGAAGGAATAGAGCCTGCGCTTTGTATATTATGATCGTTTCCAAGCATAGACCTTGCTAAGCCCTCTGCCATTTGGCTTCTAGCTGAATTAGCAACGCATAAAAAAAGTATGTTCATTGTTCTTAATTGAGGATTACGTAAATTAAGAGTATCTTATAGTTAGGGAGAGTTATCAATATAGTGAAGAGACAATTTACTATCAAATCAATGCTTAGAGGCTTGGATGGCAAACTGGGCGAAGATGACTATACTGAGCCCTTAGAAATCTTAGTTCATTCATTAAACAAACATAATAAACTTAATCCATTTGGAAAAATTGCATTCAATCATCAGCTAAAAAGTAGATTAAAAACTAGAAAACATCTCAACCAATTACATCTATTAAAAACTTTTCCAGATCCTGCTGATCCTGTTTTTGTAATAGGTCTTCCACGATCAGGAACAACCTTACTATTTAATCTCCTCTCTCTCGATGAGTCACATAGGTCACCGCAATATTGGGAAATAATGAACCCTTTCCCGATTGCAGAAACATTAAAAGAAAAAAATAAAAAGATAAAAAAAGTAAATAGAGATTTAAGAATTGCAAAGACATTAATTCCAAAATTAAATAGCCTTCATACCATAAGAGCTGAAACTCCGGAGGAATGCGAACAAATAGCAACCATGAATGTAAGAAGTTTTGTTTATCTCTGCATGGCTGATATACCTGAATATGTAGACTATTTAAAAGTGTGCAGCTTCGATTCTGTATTTGAATGGCACAAGAAATTTTTTCAAGCCCTAGAAATTAATAGTAAGCCTGAAAGATGGCTTCTCAAAGACCCAAGCCACATAGGTCATCTTCCAGAAATACTACAAACCTACCCCAACGCTAAGTTTATTCATATACATAGGGATCCAATTGAGTCTGTGGGTTCATTTTGTAGCTTAACAAAAAATATTCGATTAGCTTTTTCTAAGAGGATTGATCCTAAAAGCATAGGGCAAACAGTTGTAGACTTTTGGGTGCATAATTTAAATAAAGGAATAGAAGATAGAA
>Ga0209504_1003107_pt1 | contig 10604 bp, 10 predicted proteins | sample COGITO_mtgs_1005_FD_184791 | JGI IMG/M metagenome (GOLD analysis project Ga0209504, IMG submission 184791) | Pelagic marine microbial communities from North Sea - COGITO_mtgs_100511 (SPAdes) (version 2) | ecosystem: Environmental > Aquatic > Marine > Epipelagic ...
TAGGCGCGTTCGCAGATATCCAATGTTTCACGCACATTATGATCGGTAATTAAAACGCCAATGCCACGATTTTTGAGTTGGGTGATCACATTTTTAATGTCGTTGACTGAAATGGGGTCAACACCAGCAAAGGGCTCATCGAGCAACATAAACGCCGGATCGCTGGCTAATGCGCGAGCAATTTCTACTCGCCGTCTCTCGCCGCCCGATAAAGACATGCCAAGACTGTTTTTTATATGGCTTATATGAAATTCCTCTAACAGTTCGTCACGTATTTGAGTCCGTTCTGCACGGCTAAGATCGCTTCGGGTCTCCAAAATAGCAGCAATATTATCGGCAACGGTTAGCTTTCTAAAGATAGAGGCTTCTTGCGGCAAGTAGCCTAGCCCAAGTCGTGCGCGCTCATGAATGGCTTTATGGGTGATATTGGCGTCATCCAGAATAATAGTCCCTTCGTCAGCTTTAACAATACCGGCAATCATATAAAAGCAGGTGGTTTTACCTGCGCCATTAGGGCCCAATAAACCGACGACTTCACCGCTGTTAATTTCTATTGAAACATCGCTAATCACTTTACGTTGTTGGTAACTTTTAGCGAGATGTTGTGCAGTGAGCTTACCCATAATTACTTGGTGCCGTTAGTTGAGCTAGGGTTAATAATAGTGTGAACGCGAGTGTTTTTATTATTAGGATCTGCTTGCGCTTTGACTTTTTCTTCGCGAATAAAGTATTCAATTTTTTCGCCCGTTACTTTCGAGCCAATTTGATCAATGGACGCGTTATCTTCAAGCAGAATAACACCTTCTTCGATAGCGTAGCGAATGGTGTTGCCTTGAGCATTAATGGGATTGGGCTCATTGACCAGTTGCTGCGTAAAGCGCGCAGGCTTTCCATTGGCAATAATATGAGATATTTTTCGACTGCTCGTGGCATCGGTTTGTGTTGAGCTTATCAAGCTTTGAATAGTGACTGTATCTGCCTGAATGGTGAGGTCGCCTTGTTTAATCGAAACATTACCACGATAGATAGTTACGCCGTTTTTTTCATCTTGCTCGGCGCTGTCTGCTTCAATAGCAATGGGTGCAGAGCGATGGTCGCTGGTATTTAAATTGGCGACGCAAAGTTGAGTCCATAAAAGTAATGAGCAGCTAATGAGTAATACTAAGTGCTTTCTACAGAACGCAGTATGAGTTTGCTTAGGGTTGAACAATACTATTTACCTCTGAAAGTAACTGCCAGCGTTGCTCTATTAAGCTTCCTTGCAGCCCTGTTGCATAAGTGGTGGATGTTGGTGTTTGCAGGGTAACTGGGCTTTGTGTGACTATTTCTTGCAAAGTGGCGTTTAACGTTAGCGACTGTGTTTGAAGCTGAACGCCGGTTGCTGAGTCATTGACTAACACGTTACCTGTCAGTTCCGCAGTATCGCCATTATTGGTTAAATACGCTAGCTTTGCTGCGATAGATTGGCTTGCTTTACCTTGTTCATAGGCAGTGATTTTTGGCGCTAACAATTCCACATAATCTTGCCGCTGCTGAGTCTGCTGCTGTTGTGTATTGCGGTCTTTCTCTGGGTCTATTACATTGCTTATTGTTTTGGCAGAATAAAAATCAGCTTTATGCGTTTGCATGGTGAGGTGCAATTGTCCTGCGGTATTAAAGCGTTTAATGGTAACACCTGTGCTTCGGCTATCGGGCGAGACGTTTTGTTTGTCGAGCGTGTTTTTTCCTGTAGGTAAAAATTGATTCTGACTAATGCCGATAACGTAATAGGTGATAATAACGATGCTAATGGCAAGCGTTAGAATATTGCGAGTACGTTTTCTGCGTGTTTTTTTGATCATAATTAGGGTCGGATAATATTAAATCAAGCCTGTTTTGAAGTCTGTGTCGCTAAAAACGGTTTTATACTGGCATCAAATAAATCGTTTGCTTTTAATAGTACATCAGCGAGCTCTCTCACTGCACCGGCGCCGCCGCACTTGTTTGAAATCCAAGAGGCATGTTGTTTAACGACGTCATGACCATTGGCAACTGTGGTTCCAAAGCGGCATTGCATAATGGCGCTTAAGTCGGGCAAATCGTCACCCATATAAGCGGTTTGCTCAAGTGTTAAGCCGGTTTGTTTGAGTAATTCGTTTAGCGCAGTAATTTTATCTTCTCTGCCTTGTACAACGTGCTGAATAGAGAGCTCGCGAGCGCGACGACTCACAATGTTAGATTCGCGTCCGGTAATGATGGCGACAATAATACCTTGGTCTTGCAGCAGTTTAATACCGAGTCCGTCAAGAATACTAAAACATTTTAGCTCTTCGCCGTCATTGCCATAATACAGTTTACCGTCGCTTAATACGCCGTCGACATCCAATGCTAGCAGCTTGATACCGCGCGCGCGTTCACGTACTTCTGGTGTAAGAGTGTTTTTGACTAGCGGCGTATCCATTATGCTAAACCTGCTTTGATAAGAGTGTGAATGTGAACGACCGCACAAGGCGTATTATCTTTATTGATGACAACGAGGGTTGAAATATTATTATCTTCCATAATGTTTAACGCTTCTGCGGCTAGCATATCAGGATGCACAGTTTTACAGTTGGCTGTCATTAATTGAGTGATGGCTGTGGTGTGGAGATCTTGACGTTTATCTAACGCTCTACGTAAGTCGCCATCAGTGAAGATGCCAGCCAATGTACCATTGCTATTAATAATGGTTGTCATACCCAAACCTTTTTGGGTGATTTCCATCAGGGCGTCACTCAGCAGTGTATTGGGGCTGACTTGTGGATAATCGCTTTGCATGACATCACTGACTTTTAACAGTAGTCGTCTACCCAGTGCACCACCAGGATGTGAAAAGGCAAAGTCTTCGGCACTAAAGCCGCGCGCTTCTAGAAGAGCAACGGCCAATGCATCACCCATAACTAATGTGGCTGTGGTGCTTGAGGTAGGCGCGAGTCCAAGAGGGCAAGCTTCTTCTTCAACTTGAACATCTAAATGGACATCGGCAGCCAGACTTAATGTTGATGATGAATTGCCGGTCATCGCAATTAATGGTGCGCCAATACGCTTGATGAGTGGCAGCAGAGTAATGACTTCATTGGTGGTGCCTGAGCCTGATAGGGCAATCACGACATCGCTACTGGTCAGCATGCCAAGATCGCCATGGCTGGCTTCACCGGGATGCATAAAGAAAGCGGGAGTGCCGGTGCTGGCCAATGTGGCGGCTATTTTGTTCGCAATATGGCCAGATTTCCCCTTGCCAGTAACAACAACACGGCCAGTACAGGCGAGTAGGGTTTCACAGGCGGCGCTAAAGTGACTATCGATACGGCTATAAAGAGCTTCGATTGCCTGCTGTTCAAGGCGGACGGTGCGTTGTCCAGATTCGATAAATGCGTGTTTTGTCATCGGCTTCTGCTGCAATTCAAGAGTATTTGGCATGATTGTATTGACCATTATCCGTAACAGTTAAACAGCTATTGTAAATGGGTCGCCGCTGAGATGTCGTGCCTGTGCTCGTGATTAGTTGGCACCTGTGGAGCTTTAAGTGGCTGACTAAAAAATAACCAGAATAAAAGGTGTTAGCTATTATTGAGGATTATCACAGCATAATAGGCGATATAAGCAGCAATAAATAATAAGCCGATAACGCGACCAATGCCTTGGCTGGTGTTGCTAACGCGTGTTTTGATCCACATGACAATAACTAGTGCTAAGGTCAGCAGCGTCATGGTGAGTAAATCGCGACTAATGACGGAAGATTCGAGCGAGGTGGTGGCGATAATACCCGGTAAAGCCATGACCGCTAATAAGTTGAGAATATTGGAGCCGATGATATTACCAATGGCTATGTCATGATGGCCTTTCAATGCGCTAGTCACTGAGGCAGCGAGTTCGGGAAGGCTGGTGCCTAATGCCACCACAGTCAGTCCTATTACCATGGGGCTAACGCCCATATATTCGGCCAAGGTTTTGGCCGATGATACGAGTAAATCGGCAAAGCCGAGTAGGGCAAGTAGGCCAATAACGAGCCACAATACCGACTTCCAGGCCGATAAGTCAGGAATATCGACCTCAATTTCGGCATCACTTTTGATACCGCTATCACTGAGAGCCTTAGACTGTTTGTTAACCTTGCGCGCGTGGCGAACCAGTATGATTGAGACCGGAATGGTAGAGCCAAGCAGAACCCAGCCTTCTATATGCGTGAGTTGGTAATCCCATAAGCAGATAGCCGCTAGCCCGGTGGCGGTTAACAGTAAGGGGACTTCTAGGCGCATTAGGCCGGCATTAATGGGGATTTTAGCGATTAATGCTGTCACGCCCAATACTAGGCCAATATTGGCAATGTTAGAGCCAATACCGTTACCGACGCCCATCGCAGGAATACCGTTCAATGCAGCATCGGCCGATACGATCATCTCGGGTGCAGAGGTGCCAAAGGCGACCACTGTGAGGCCAATCATCATGGGTGTCATGCCAGCATGTTTAGCGACTGAGGCGCTGCCGCTGACAAATAAATTAGCACTCCAAACCAGACCGATTAAGCCAATAATGAGAAATAGTAGAGCGAGAATGGGAAACGACATAAAGTTAAACACAGTTATCTTGAGTGGTCATGATTGAACGATGGCTTGGTTGTCAATACTATGAGCTAATCCGTACTCAAATATACTGCAAATTTGTCTGGTATTTTACCTTTGTGGTTTATCACTTAAGCATGAGAAAATAACCACTGTTATTTTACTCCAATCAATAGCTGACACCGTCGATGATTAAAGGCGCGACTATACAGTAGGGTCAAGTTATGCTCAATGCATGGTTGCGTTCTGATCAATGAGCCTCTTTCGTTAGGCGTCGTTGGTTGAGGGTTTGTTAAAGGTTTAGCGGGGTGTATCCATGAGTGGGACTATCAGTTATGGGCGCTGTCATAACATTGCTGCAGTTCTTGTCTTGTGGCTTAGCAATAGATGATCAATAGATTGCCTATAAATTATCAATCCAGAATGAATAAAGGTAGAGTGTTTAATGATGCAGACTAAATGGATGATAGCAGCTGGCTTTGCTGCTAGTCGAAAATGCTTAATGTTGGCGTTATTGGTGTTCGGCAGTGCTTTTGCTAAAGCGGAGCCTGCAGAGCCGGTGTCGCAAGCGGCTTTGTCTGCTCAAGTAGAGTCGCCATCTGCCTACCAAGTTGTCGAAACGATTACCGTTCAATTACTGACGCTTATTGATGATGCTAAAACTTATGTCGATGAAGATGAAGAGCGATTTTTTACTGAGCTTGATATTTTGTTGCGACCCTTTATCGATTTTCGATCTTTTGCACGTGCAGTTATGGGCAGACACGCCAGCTCAAAAAAAATGGCTGCATTATCTGACACTGAAAGTGCCAAGTTAAATGCTCAGATTGATCGTTTTAGTGAGATTTTTTTAAGTGCGTTAATTCAGACTTATGGCAAAGGTTTGTTGGCCTTTGATGGCGAAGAAATTGAAGTTGTTCCACCCGCGGCTAATGCGGATAAACCGCAATCCAAAAAGGTGGTTGTTAAACAGTTAATTTATGGCGACCGCAAAACGCCTTATGAAGTTCAGTACTCAATGCGCATGGATAGTGAGGGGCATTGGCGATTACGTAATATGGTTGTTGAGTCTATTAACTTAGGTAAAATTTATCGCAACCAATTTGATAACGCCTTTAAAGTTGCCGAAGGTGATATTGATCGTGTTATTGATGGTTGGATTGTCGCGGGCGCGCCAGAAGCAGCGGCAATGAAAAATTAAGGATTATTCAGCGATTACAGTTTTGATTCTGTTTGGATATTCAATAAAAATTATTACGTAAATTGATTGAGTCAATCATAGCAACAAAAAAATACAGCGCCACTAGGGTGCTTTAACAGAGAGTTAGACACATGCAAGAAGAAGTATCCCGATTGATACGCGAGCAAATAACGGTTGAGCATTTAAACGTTGAGATGGCCGGTAATCATTGTACCGTTACTGTTGTCAGTGTTGATTTTGAAGGGCTGTCGCCAGTAAAAAAACAACAGCGTATTTACCAATGTTTAAATGAAAAAATTGCCTCTGGTGAGATTCATGCCGTTAACATTCGCGCGCTCACTCCCTCGCAGTGGCAAGCCACTGTTTAATTAACACTGATAAGATAAATTTTAATGGATAAATTATTAATTAATGGCCCATCGCGCATCGATGGTGAAATCCGTATTTCAGGTTCTAAAAATTCGGCCCTGCCTATATTGGCGGCAAGTTTGCTGAGTAAGGGTGTGGTTAAAATTCGTAACCTGCCGCACTTAAATGATGTCACCACTATGATCGAATTGCTCAGCTGTTTGGGCGTCGATTTAATGATTGATGAGAAGTTAGGTGTTGAAATTGAATCCGCTACCATTGAAGAGTGTACTGCGCCTTATGAATTGGTAAAAACCATGCGCGCCTCAATTTTAGTGTTAGGTCCGTTATTGGCGCGTTTAGGTAAGGCTAGAGTTTCATTTCCTGGTGGTTGTGCCATTGGTAGTCGACCTGTCGATTTACACTTACGTGGCTTCGAAGCTTTGGGTGCAACCGTTACGATTGATGGTGGCTATATAGAAGCGAAGGTTGATGGGCGTTTAAAAGGCGCGCATATCTTTATGGATAAGGTCACGGTGGGTGGCACAGAAAATATTTTGATGGCTGCAACCTTGGCTGAAGGCCAAACCATTATTGAAAATGCTGCCCGTGAGCCTGAGGTGGTTGATCTAACCAATTGCCTTATCGCTATGGGCGCAAAGATTACCGGCGTTGGCACTGACAAGTTGATTATTGATGGTGTCGAAGAGTTGTCGGGTTGTGATTATGCGGTAATGTCTGATCGTATTGAAGCGGGGACTTTTTTAGTAGCCGCAGCGGCGACGCGTGGCCGCATTAAGGTGAAGGATGTTGATCCGCAGTCATTAGAGGCCGTATTAGCTAAGTTAGAAGAAGCGGGCGCTAAGTTAGAAATAGGCGAAGATTGGATTAGCTTAGATATGGAAGGCCGCAAGCCTAAAGCTGTTGATATTCGTACGGCGCCGTATCCGGCTTTTCCCACCGATATGCAAGCGCAATTTACGGCAATGAACAGTGTTGCCGATGGTGTGAGTACGGTTGTCGAGACTATTTTTGAAAACCGTTTAATTCAAACGCATGAAATGAATCGAATGGGCGCTAAGATTCGTATTGAAGGGAATACAGCCATTGTAGAGGGCATTGAAATGCTAACGGCTGCGCCAGTTATGGCGTCTGATTTACGCGCGTCAGCCAGTCTGGTTATTGCGGGACTTTGCGCCACCGGCGCTACCTTGGTCGATCGTATTTACCATATAGATCGTGGTTACGAATGTATTGAAGAAAAAATGCAGTTGTTAGGTGCCAGCATTCGACGCGTGCCAGGGCGTTTAAGCCGAGAACAAAATCAAGATGAAGATGCTGAAGTCTAGAGCTTAAGCGTTAGCATTTAATGAGTCGTTATTAAAAACAACAGTTAAACCGTTATATAAAGAGATTGCATGATTACCATCGCCTTAACTAAAGGACGCATTTTAAAAGATACCCTGCCATTGTTGTCGGCAGCAGGTATTGTGCCTGAAGAAGATATATCGAAGAGTCGCAAATTGGTTTTTGCTACCAATCGCCCCGATGTGCAATTGTTAGTCCTGAGAGGGGCTGATGTGCTGACCTATATTCGCTATGGTGCGGCCGATATGGGTGTCGTAGGTAAAGATATGCTGATGGAAGACGGCGGTACTCAATTATATGAATTGCATGATCTTGGTATTGCTCGCTGCCGCCTAATGACGGCGATAAAAAAAGATCAGGCCGGTATCGCTTACCAGTCACGCATTAAAGTAGCGACTAAGTACGTTAATATTGCCCAGCGATATTATGCCGAGCAAGGGGTGCAAGCCGACATCATTAAACTCTATGGTGGTATGGAATTAGCCCCGATTATGGGCTTGGCCGATGAGATTGTCGATATTGTTGATACCGGCAAAACGCTTGTGGCCAACGGTTTAGAAGAGGCGAATTTTATTGCTGATATTAGTTCTCGCTTAGTGGCGAATAAGGCTTCAATGAAAGTGAAGCACGCAGAGCTTAAGGTTATAAGTGATGCTATTGCAGCGGCGGTTAGTGAGTGATGAAATCTAACGCTTCTACTCAGTTATTATCGGTGCGGCGCTTGTCTGCTAATGAAAGCAATTTTTCTGCCGATTTAACGACACTGACAGCTTGGTCTGCAGTGGCTGATCACGCGCTGGATGCCACGGTGCGTGATATTTTGGATCAGGTGCGCTCTCGTGGTGATTCTGCGCTGGTCGAATTTACGGCTAAATTTGATCGCTTTGCTGTTTCATCAATGGCTGAGCTAACGATTAATCGTGAAACTATTCAGCAGGCCTTAGTGGATATTGATCCTGCTATTCGTGAAGCCTTAGAGCAAGCGGCGCAAAGAATTGATGATTTTCATCAGCGACAAAAACAAGAATCTTGGCAGTACACTGATGACACCGGCACATTGCTTGGGCAAAAAGTAACGGCGCTTCAGCGTGTCGGTATTTATGTGCCGGGTGGTAAAGCGGCTTATCCTTCTAGCGTGTTGATGAATGCGATTCCTGCCAAAGTGGCGGGGGTAAAAGAAATTATTATGGTGACGCCTACGCCAGCGGGTGAGGTTAACCAAGCGGTATTGGCTGCGGCGGCTGTCGCAGGGGTTGATACTATTTTTAGTGTGGGGGGCGCTCAAGCGGTAGCGGCTTTGGCTTATGGTACGCAAAGCATTCCACGCGTTGATAAAATTGTTGGTCCAGGTAATCGCTTTGTCGCCTGTGCCAAAAAAATGGTCTTTGGTGATGTTGGCTTAGATATGCTGGCAGGGCCATCAGAAATTTTAGTGATATGCGATGGTAAAACCGATCCTGATTGGATAGCCATGGATTTATTTTCGCAGGCCGAGCACGATGAAGATGCGCAGGCATTATTGATTTCGCCGGATCCAGATTTTCTGGATGCCGTTGAAGCCAGCATGAATCAATTACTGCCGTCGTTAGAGCGTCGCGATATTATTGAGCGTTCGATTAATTCGCGGGCCGCGTTTATTTTGGTGGATGATTTAGCACAGGCAATGACGGTATCTAATGCCATTGCGCCTGAGCATCTTGAATTATCGGTTGATGATCCTGAGCAGTGGTTAGACGCTATTCAGCATGCAGGTGCTATCTTTATGGGTCGTCACACGCCAGAAGCCTTAGGGGATTACTGTGCGGGCCCCAATCATGTTTTGCCGACATCGACAACGGCGCGTTTTGCATCGCCGCTGGGTGTTTATGATTTTCAAAAGCGCAGTTCATTAATTCAATGTTCGCCGCAGTCTTCAGCGAATATCGGTCAAATAGCTTCTGTGTTAGCGCGCAGTGAATCACTGACTGCGCATGCGCGTTCCGCAGAACTTCGCGTAGCGGCAGAAGCCTTGCGAATAAATGCAGCGCAAAAGAAATCTTAATAAGCCGTTTTAAAAAAAGCAGTGTGTTATGAATAAATCGACTGACAATTCTTTATTATGGAGCCCATTAGTTAATGGGCTCGACCCCTATGTGCCTGGTGAGCAGCCAGCGACACAGGGGTTGGTTAAACTGAATACCAATGAAAGTCCTTATCCGCCATCACCTGCTGCATTAGCGGCTATAGCAGATGCCGCCGGTGAGAGTTTGCGTTTATATCCCGATCCTGAATCGTCACGCTTAAAAGCAGTGATTGCCGATTATTTTTCTGTGGCAGCTGATAATGTTTTTGTGGGCAATGGTTCAGATGAGGTTTTAGCGCACGCTTTTAATGCGTTTTTTCGACAAGATTTGCCAATATCATTTCCAGATTTAACCTATAGTTTTTACCCTGTGTACTGTCAGTTATACAATATTGAATACAATCTCATACCTTTAAATAAGCAGTTTGAGATTGATGTTGCCGATTATCAGTCTGCTAATGGCGGCATTATATTCCCTAATCCCAATGCGCCTACCGGTATTGGTTTGGCGCGACAAAGCATTATTGATTTGCTAGAGGCTAATCCCGATTCCGTAGTTATTGTTGACGAGGCCTATATTGATTTTTCACAGCCCTCGAATGCTGAAACCTCGTTAGAGAGTGTCGCCTCGGTGATTGATTTAACCCAGCAATATAACAATTTGTTAGTGGTGCATACCTTGTCTAAATCGCGCGCCTTTGCCGGTATGCGAGTGGGTTATGCAATAGGGCATCCGCATTTAATAAAGGGCCTTCAGCGGGTAAAGAATAGCTTTAACTCCTATCCCGTTGATCGCTTGGCAGAGGTCGCTGCCATTGCGAGCTTTCAGGATGAGCCTTACTTTCAATCGGTTAAGGATAAAGTTATAGCTAATCGGCAGTGTTTAGTTGATGGCTTGAGTGCGCTGAATTTTGATTGTCTGCCTTCATCGGCAAATTTTGTTTTAGTGAGGCATGACCAGCTCGATGCTAAACAGCTTGCCGAGCAATTACGCGAGCATAAGATTATTGTGCGCTATTTTGCGACACCGCGTATCGCGCAATTT